>OMNT01003662.1_pt1 | contig 10928 bp, 8 predicted proteins | sample 1672551 | NCBI WGS metagenome assembly OMNT01 (sample SAMEA3136698, study PRJEB25190) | human gut metagenome
CGCCGTGAGCGCCATCGCCGCCGGGGCCGGCGAGATCAAGGCCGCGGCCTACTGCGTCGACACTGCGAACCTCGCGCACCTGGCGAAGCTGCTGGCGGCCAAAGCCCAGGACTTCGGCGTCGTCAGCACGCTGCAGTTCACGCAGATGAACCGCCTGCTGTCACAGATCGCCTGGATGTGTCAGACGGGCCGCAGCCAGCTCTCGCCGTTTGACAACGGCGTGCAGACCTCCTCCGGCGCAGTTTTGACCGTGCATGACACGCAGGAAGCTGTCATGAAGATGGCCGCCGCCCTCGGCTACGATCTTTCGGAGGAGGACGGGGCGAAGGTCTACGAGGCCTTCTGCCGCATCGCGGCGAAGAAGCAGACCGTGGGCGAGAAGGAGCTCGACGCCATCATCGCCTCCGCCGCGCTGCAGGTGCCGCCGACGTACCGGCTCGAAAGCTACGTCATCAACACCGGCAACACCATCAGCGCTTCGGCGCAGATGAAGCTCACGAAAAACGGCCAGACGCTCTCGGGCGTGAGCCTGGGCGACGGCTCGGTCGACGCGGCGTTCCTGGCCATCGAATCGATCCTCGGCCGCCATTACGAGCTGGATGATTTCCAGATCCAGGCCGTCACCGAGGGCCGCGAGGCCATGGGCGAGTCGGTCGTCAAGCTCCGCAGCGGCGGCAAGCTCTATTCCGGCCGCGGCATCTCGACCGATATCATCGGCGCGTCCGTGCACGCGTATCTCAACGCCATCAACAAGATCGTCTACGAAGAAGCGGCGAACGCCTGAGGAGGAAGCAGCACATGAATGTATCGTTTTCCACACGCGGCTGGCAGCAGATCCCCTGGGAGCAGCAGGTGCAGATGGCCGAGACCATGCGCTTCGGCGGCGTCGAGCTCTATAACGTCCACAAAACGCCGGAGCTGACCGGCCGCGGCGGCCCGCTGCACCGCTATACCGCCGCAGCGACGGCGCGGGAGCTCTGGCAGAAGGGCCTGTGCATCCCGTGCTTCGATACCGCCTGCGACATCGCGGGCGAGGACTGCACCGAGACCGTGACCGCCCTCATGCAGCTGGCGCACGACGTGCAGTGTCCGTATGTCTCCGTGACCGCACAGCGCGATGACGACGCGCGGATCTCCGCCGCACTCGAAGCGCTCCTCCCCGCCGCCGAGGCGCAGGGGATCACGATCCTGCTCAAGACCAGCGGCGTCTTTTCCGACACGGCCCGGCTGCGCGCGCTGCTCGACGCGTTCGCCTGCGACCAGCTGAGCGCGCTCTGGGACATGCACCATCCCTACCGGGACCACGGCGAATCCGCCGACACGACCATCAAGAATCTCGGCGCCTACGTCCGCCACGTGCATCTGCGCGACTCGGACGACGACGGCGCGTATGACCTCATCGGCGAGGGCACGCTGCCCGTCGGCAGCATGATGCAGGCGCTGTCCTCCATCGACTATGACGGCTTTATCTCCCTCGAGTGGAAGCCGGAGTGGATGCCGGACCTGACCGATCCGGAGGTCATCTTCCCGCACTTCGTCAACTACATGCACCGCTTCGATTCCCCGCGCGGCAAGAAAAAGACGCTTTACGACAACGCCGCGCATACCGGCAAGTTCGTCTGGAAGAAGGACAGCCTCATCTCCGAGACCTTCCCGCAGGTGCTCGACCGGATGGTCGAGGAATTCCCGGACCAGTACGCGTTCAAATACACGACGCTCGACTACACGCGGACCTACGCGCAGTTCCGCGACGACGTGGACGATTTTGCCCGCGCGCTCGTCTCGCTCGGCGTGCGCCGGGGCAGCAAGGTCGCCATCTGGGCCACGAACGTGCCCGCATGGTTCATCACCTTCTGGGCCGCAACGAAGATCGGCGCCGTGCTCGTCACAGTCAACACGGCGTATAAGATCCACGAGGCGGAATATCTGCTGCGGCAGTCCGACACGACGCTGACCGACGCGGCCTATGCCTGCGGCTTCTCCGACCCCAAGTATCTCAACCAGAGCTTTTTGAAAAACCTCGGCATGACGCCCCGGCAGTGGCTGCAGGAAAACCGTCCCGCCCCCACCGGCGAGACGCAGTCCAAAGAGGATTCCCGCACGGCCCAGCATATCCTGACGCCCGACGAATGCCGGGCGCTGCTGGACGCGTACGGGATCATGCCGGATCAGATCTTCAGGATCTTCAGTTCTTCGCCGCTGGCGTAGGCTTTTTCCATGATGCGCTGGACGTGGACCGCGTCGGACGCGGGGACGACGAGCGGCTTGCCGTTCAGGATGGAGTCCGAGAAGCTCTCGATCTCGCGGGTGTACATGTTGCCGAAATCACCCGGGATCTCGATGCCCGCGTCGTCCGCGTGCGTCTGCTCGGCCGAGTAGGCCACGTTTTTGTCAATGAACACGGCGTTCAGCTTGCCGCCGTCGATCTGGCCGATCATCGTGTCGCCCAGCAGACGGCCCTTCGTCCCGAAGAACTCCACGCGCCACTTCGACGCCTCATCCGGAATATTGAAGTTCGACTGCACGACGCACTGCGCGCCGTTTTCCATCCGCATGAGGATGGTGGACGTGTCCTCCACGTCATACTGCGGCTCCGGGAAGGCGATTTTCTCGTTCATGGACGCGACCTCGGTCACGCGCATGCCGGTGATGTACTCCATCAGGTCGATCGTGTGCACCGACAGGTCCATCATCGCGCCGCCGCCCGCCTTGGCCTTGCACTGCCGCCAGTTGCCGGGCTCATACGGGAGCCAGAGCGTGAACTGCGAATAGCCGGACACGACCGTGCCGATCTTGCCCTCGGCGATGGCCTTTTTCATGCTCATGACGTGCGAGCCAAAGCGCATCATGAAGCCGGCCGCGATCTTCACGCCCTTGCTTTCACAATACTCGATGACCTCCTGGCCCTCGTCGGACGTCATGGCCAGCGGCTTTTCGATCAGGATATCCTTGCCGTAGTCGGCGGCCAGCTTCGCCTGCTTCGCGTGCAGGACGATGGGCGTGGCGATATAAACTGCGTCGACCTCCGGGTCGGCCAGCAGGTCCTCTTCCTTCGTGTAGCCGCGCTTGGCGCCGTATTTCTGGCGGATCTTCTCGACCTGCTCAGCGTTGATGTCCATGACGGCAATCAGCTCCGCGTTCTTCGCCAGCATCATCCCCGGGATCGTTCTGCGGTCCGCAATGCCGCCCGCGCCGATGACGCCCCAACGTAATTTTTTCATATCCTTACTCTCCTGTTCGAAATGATTCTGCTTCTTCGGCCAGCATTCGGTCGAGCTTCTGCTCGCAGTCTGCCAGATACAGCGGCCATGCGGACGGGTCGACGAAGGCGTCCGCCTCCCCTGCCCGGATCCGCTCGGATTTGCCGATGGTATCGCACTGGTCCTGATGGTTGCCGATGAAAATATCCACATATTCGCCCTGCAGACGGTGCAGCCCGGCGCGGAACTCCTCCCGCAGCCGCAGCGGCAGACCGTAAGCAAGCAGATAGCTGCGCGCCATGCTGTTCATGCCGACACCGCCGTGTGTCCCGACACGCAGCGTGCGGCCGTTTTCGTCCGTGACGTCAAAGAAATAGGACATGGTGCCCTCCGTATGCCCGGGGGTGTGCAGGCAGGTGATGCGGGTGCTGCCGAGCGCGATCACGTCTCCGTCCTGCAGCAGCCGGTCCGGCTCAAAAAAGCCGTCAAACGTCATGCCGAGCTCTTTGGCGAAGGTCAGCGGGCGCCTGCCGCGCACGGTATCGGCATCGGCCGCACCAATGGCCGTCTTCGCGCCGGTCAGCTCGACCAGCGCGCGTGTGCCGCCGATGTGGTCGATATGCCCGTGCGAGTGCAAAATCAGCGCCAGATCCTCCAGCCGGAAGCCCAGACGGCGGATCGAATCCAGGACCAGATACAAGGTCTCCGGGTAGCCGCTGTCCAGCAGGATGAGCCCCGCGCCCGTATCGATCAGGTGCGCCGAGGCGGGCTCTGTGCCCACAAAATAGAGGTTTCCAAAGACGCGGAAGGGCTCCATACGGCTCTCCCAGACACGATGCAGCATAAAAAACAAGCGCCGTCCTTTCTTTCGGGTGTATCTGACTATAGCATAGGCTCCCGAAGAATGCAATCGGTTGCACCAAATTTCTGAAAATTTGGTGCAACCGACAAAAAGAAGCAGCTTATTTTTGATATAATGGCAAATTGCTTTTCAGCACGATCTGCGGCCGCGCAGTGACGAAGGTGGGGACGGGACGGTTCTCCGCGAGATTGTAATACAGCTTTTCAAACGCGGTGTAGCCCTGCGCAAACGGGTCCTGAAAGATCGTGGCGTTGACGACGCCGCGGCGCAGATACTCGTTCAGCTCGTCAAAAATATCGGAGGCAATGATGGTGACCTGATCGCTCAGGCCGTGTTCATCGACATATCTGCAGATCGGGATGGAGTTGGAGGAGGAAATATAGATCGCATCGATGCGTTCATGCGTCTCAAACGCCTCCTGCACCAGCCGTTCGGCGATCTGCGGCGTGTCGAGCGTGTCATAGTGCTGCAGCAGCTGCAGCCCCAGCGTCATCGCGCAGCGGGAAAACGAGAAGATCAGCCCCTGGTGGATGAGCGACTGCATGCTGCCGGAGAATGCAATGATATTCCGCCGGTCCGGCGGCAGGAAGATATCGAACAGCTGGGCGACCATGCGCCCGGTGTACTCGGTGTTCGTCGTCGAGGTGAACAGGCGGGAGCTGGCCGGCAGGTCATTGTGCAGCGTGACGACCTTGATCCCAGCCTCCGCCAGCTCGTTGACCTTGGCGACGATGCCCTCATGGTAGATGCCGTGCAGGATCACGCCGTCATAGCCCGCAGACCGGAACTCCTCCAGGACTGCGCAGGCGTTGTCGGCGCTGAAATCGTCGCGGCTGAGCGTCCGGATGTCGCAGGTGACTTTGTAGTTCTGGAAATCGGCGTAAGCGGCCTTGATCCCGTCCAGCATTTTGAGATAATAGGCCTCGATCCGGCCGCGCATCAGCACGCCGATGCGGATCGGCTGCTGCGACAGGCGGGACGCCATCTTATTCTGCACATAACCATACTGCTCCGCAGCCTCCAGAATGATCTTCCGCTTCTCTGCGCTGAGCTTGGAATTGGGGTTGAAGGCGCGGCTGACGGCGGAGACGGACATATTCAGCTTCTCCGCCAGGGTATAGATGGTAACTTTCTGCTCCATAGCACGTTCTGCCTCTCGCGGTGCTGCAATCTGTTGCATCACCAGTTGATACCTTAATTTTTACATCTCTGTTATTAAACCATAGAACCTGCCGATTGTCAATCCGGCTGTTTTCGCTTATTCACAGTTATTTACCGCATTTTTTGTGGATAACGCCAAAAATCCCCGTTCCACTCGGAAACGGGTTGACGGATTGACGAAGGTATGCTATATTGCAGGTAATGCAACCGATTGCACTCCGGTGGAGACATTTTGCCTCCTCCCTTTGTCGGTTTCAAACAAAACGAAAAGGAGAACTGAAATGAAAAAGATGATCGCGCTGCTGCTGGCGGCTATGCTGCTCCTCAGCCTTGCTGCCTGCGCATCCACAGCAGATCCGGCGCCCGCGGCCGACGCTGCTCCCGCCGAAACTACCGAAACCACCCCCGCCGCAGAAGAAGCTCCGGCTGCCGAGACTGACGCCGAAGCCCCCATCACCCTGACCTACTGGCTGCCCTGCAACGACCTTGAAGACGGCGCTGCCGAGCAGAAGGGCACCATCGCCGCAGCCAGGGCCTTTATGGAAAAATACCCGAATATCACGCTCGATCTCGTCCCCATCGGCGGCAACTCCGACGATTATAACGCCAAGTTCCAGATGGGCGCTTCCGCCAACAACCTGCCCGACCTGATGAACACCTCCTACGGCTGGGTCAAGCAGTGGGCCGGCACAGGCGTCATCATGCAGCTGGACGACATCGTCGCTGAGATCGGCAGCAACTACAAAACCGACGCGCTCGACTTTGCCAACGAGGCGGTCGACGGCTACTGGGCGATCCCCTACATGGCGGAGGTCCAGGGCTGGGCATACAACACCGAGATCCTCGGCAAGTACGGCCTTGAGGTCCCCACGACCTTTGACGAGTTCATCAACGTCTGCAACGTTCTGACCGAAAACGGTGAACGTGCCATCAGCCACGGCGCGACCGATATCTGGGCGATCTGGGGCTACCATGCGCTGTTCTGCCAGTATGGCGTGGACAAGGCGCTGTGTGAAAAGCTGAGCGCGAAGGAAGAGGACTTCTACACCTGCGAGCCCTTCCGCAAGACCCTCGCCCGCATCCAGGAGATCGCCGAGACCGGCGCATACGGTGACGCCGTCTCCTACACCTCCGACGCGGAGGCCAAGGCGGCCTTCATCAACGGCGACGCCGCCATGTACTGCTTCGCTACCTCCTTCGTCTCCGAGCTCGACGCTTCCGAGCACGCGGACAAGTTCGTCTTCAACTTCGGCCCGCAGTTCTCCGATTCCATCCACGATCAGACCGTCGGCCTGCGTACCTACGGCTGGAACTGCTATGTCGGCTCCTGCGTGGAAAATGACCCGGCCAAGCTCGAGGCTGTCAAGCTCTGGCTGAACTTCCTGACCTCCGGCGAGGGCACCGAGGCTCTTTGGAGCGCAGGCACCATCCCCGCGACCGACCTGTCCTACGTCGACCGCAGCACGCTCGATCCGTTCATGGCCACCATCTTTGACGCCATCGCCTCCGACGCCTACAGCGTGCCCGACCTCTGCCAGGCCTGGTTCGACGCTTCCGTCAAGGCGCCTTACCGCAACGCCGTGACCGCCATCATCACCGGCGCGACCGATATCGACGGCGCCATGCAGTTCGTCGCCGACTGGCAGGCGAGCATTGGATAAAAAAACCGGGTGCATTTTGCCCGGACATCCTGTACCATAACATGCAGAGAAAACCATAGGTATGGCCGGCGGCGGTAGCCAAGCTTGGGTACTGGCCGCCGGCTGTTTTTGAACCGCATCAAGAGGTGATCGTTACGCACAAGATCTATACCAAGCAAAAATTCTGGCTGTTCGCCGCGCCGCTGCTGCTGTTTTACACGGCGTTCATCATCTATCCGCTCATCATGTGCCTCGTCTACAGCTTTACCGGCTACCGCGGCATCGGCGCGCTGGAATGGAACAACTTTGCAAACTATACCCGGCTGATCCATGACCGGTATTTCTGGCTGTCGGTCCGCAATTCGCTGATCTGCGCCGTTTCCCTTTTTCTTTTCGTCATTCCGCTCTCCTTCTTATATGCGCTCTGGCTCAACAAGCAGCGCAAGCGCAATACGGTCTATAAGGTCATCATCTTTGCCTCCTACGTCATCCCGGGCGTCCTGTGCGGTCTGCTCTGGTCGTTCATTCTCAAGCCCAACAACGGCCTGATCAACAGTCTGCTCGCCCTCATCGGCGTCAAGGGGCCCGCGTGGATCGGCGCGAACGGCATTCTGAGCCCCATTTCCTTCTCCATGGTCTGCGCCTGGAGCTCGATGGGCTTTTATATGTCGCTCTGGCAGGCCGGACTCAAGTCCATCCCCGCCGACGTGCTGGAGGCCAGCTCGCTCGACGGCTGTACCGGCACCTCGCAGATCTTCCGCATCATCCTGCCCATGCTGCGCGAGAATGTCACCTCCATCTGCATCTTCGTGCTGACGGCCGCGCTGAAGATCTATGAGGTCGTCTATATCCTCACCGGCGGCGGCCCGGCGCACGCGTCGGAGACGATCGTCTCGTATCTCTACACAACAACGTTCGACGGTATGCTCTATGGCTACGGCATGACGATCGCGGTGGCGGAATTTGTTTTCGCGGCGCTCATCTCGCTGCTGTCCATGCGGCTTTCGCGGCGCAACGCCGATTAAAGGAGGGAATCCCACATGTATCAAACCCTCACGACCGATTCGCAGCGGCAGAAAACGAAAAACACCTGCGGAAAAATTCTTGGAAACATCGGGCTGTTCCTGCTGGTCTTTCTGGCGGCGGTGCCGGTCTTGTGGCTGATCTATCTGTCTTTGAAGTCCAACACCGATATTCTGACGAACCCGCTCGCCCTGCCGGATACTCTGCACTGGGAAAACTACGTCAACGCCTACAAGACCATCCCGTTCTACTCGATGGTGAAAAACACCGGCATCGTCATCCTGATCTCCGTACCGGTATCGATGCTGCTGTCGATCTTTGCGGCCTTCGCACTGGGGCGGATGCGCTTCGGCAGCGGGAAGGTGCAGAACGGTGTGTATTCCTACTTCGTCTGCGGCGTCATCATGCCGACGTGCGTGATGATCCTGCCGATCTATCTGGTCATGGTCAAGGTCGGGCTGTATGACACGCTCTGGTCGACCATCCTGACCCACATCGGCTGGACCGCGCCGATGAACATGATGATCATGGTCTCCGGCTTCCGCTCGATCCCGGACTCGCTGGAGGAGGCCGCGATCATCGACGGCTGCAGCATCTGGCAGCTGCTGTTCCGGATCCTCGTGCCGGTGGCAAAGCCGGTCATCTCCACCGCGCTCATCATGACCTTCCTCGCCTGCTGGAACGACTTCCCGCTGGCCAAGATCATGCTGAACTCGCCCGACGTGCGCACGCTCTCCATCGCGGCCGCGTATTTCAAGGGCACCTTCTCGACCAACTACGCGCTCATGACTGCGGGCTGCGTCATCCTGATTATCCCGCAGCTGCTGATCTTCACGATCTTCCAGCGCTACATCATCAGCGGCGTCACCGCCGGCGCCGTCAAGGGCTGAGGCCCCGCTTTTCCAACCAGTTTTCTTCCTTATCTATGCAAGCCGCCCGGCAGGAGATCCTGCCGGGCGGTTTGTGTTAGTCCATCATCGATTTTGTCTGTTCTTCGCGGTATTGGCGGGTGTAGAGGCGGTAGTAGGGGCCGTGGGCGGACATGAGGGAGCGGTGGGTGCCGCTCTCGATGATCTTGCCGTCATGCACGACCAGGATCACGTCCGCGCGCCGGATGGTCGACAGGCGGTGGGCAATGATGAAGGAGGTGCGGCCGGTCATGACCTTCTCGATGGCGTTCTGGATGAGCTGCTCGGTCACGGTGTCGACGGAGCTCGTCGCCTCGTCCAGCACGAAGATGCGCGGGTCGGCCAGCAGTGCGCGGGCAAAGGACAGCAGCTGCTTTTCGCCCGTGGAGAGCGTGTTGCCGCCCTCGCCGATGTCGGTATTATAGCCGTCCGGCAGGCGGGCGATGATCTGGTCGGCGGAGACAGCCTTTACGGCCGCTTCGATCTCGTCCATCGTTGCGTCGGGCCTGCCGTAGCGCAGGTTTTCCAGAACCGTGCCGGAAAACAGATGCGGCGTTTGCAGCACATAACCGATGTTCGAGTGCAGCCAGAGCTGGCTGCGTTCCCGCGCGTCGCGGCCATCGATCAGAATGCGGCCCTGCGTCGGCTCAAAGAAGCGGCAGACGAGATTGACCAGCGTGGATTTGCCCGCGCCCGTCTCACCGACAATGGCGACGTTCGTGCCCTGCGGGACCTTGAGGTTAAAGTGTTCCAGCACGTTTTCGCTGCCGTCTGGATAGCGGAAGGTGACGTCCTGAAATTCAATATCACCGTAAAGCGGCTCCCAGTTTTCCTTTTTGGGGTGGAACGCGTCGCCGTATTTTGCCGTGACCTCCGGCGTGTCGCTGACGTCGGATTCCGTTTCTAGAAGCCTTGTGACGCGTTCGACATTGACCTGCACGTTGACGAGCGACGACATGACCTGCACAAGCCACTGCACCGGCTCCATCATGCCTTGCGCATAGTTCATAAATACGGACAGCGTGCCGATCAGGATCACGCCGTCTCTTGTGATGACGCCGCCGCGCCACAGGACGATCGCCAGCGCGATGGACGCGGCGAAGGCTGTCGTGGACATGAACACGCTCCGGAAGTGCATGGCGCGGACGCTCAGTCGCTTCATTTCGCCGGTCAGATCGTCGAATTCCTGCTCGACCTTGTCCTCAATGACCAGCGTTTTGGTCGTCTTCGCGCCGGTGATGCCCTCGTTGAACGCGCCGGTGATCTTCGAGTTCTGCTCGCGCACGCGGCGGTGAAAAAAGACGAGTTTTTTCTGGAAATACGCGCCCGAGACGACGAGGACCGGCACGATCACCATCACGCACAGCGCCAGATGCCAGTTGAGCACGAACATCATGACGACGGCGAACAGCAGATACGCGATGTACCACACGCCCTCCATGAGTCCCCAGGCCAGCGTGCTTGCGATGCGGTCGGTATCCGACATGACGCGGGCGTGGATGTAACCGACGCTGTTCTGGTTGAAATAGGAGAACGAGAGCGTCTGCAGGTGGTTGAAGGCCTCGCGCTTGAGATCCCGGCCGATGTAGAGCTCGACCTTGCACGCGCCGTAGGCAGAGATGTAGTTCGTGGCCGTCTGGACGAGCATGACCAGAATGTAGAGGGCCAGGAAGCCGCCGATGCCGTCCATGGTCTTCTCGGCGATAAAATGGTCGATGGCATAGCCCGTCATCAGCGGGAAAACCACATCGCCCACGGCGGATAGGCTCATGCACAAAACAATTAGCCACAAGCACCCGTGATAAGGCCTGGCGATGTGCAAAAGCCGCTTCCATAGCGAAAGATCCAGTTTCTGGGAATAATCTATCTCGTCAAATCCCTGCATGCTTCTTCCTCCTTTCTCACAGCCTCGCGGCTGCGGTTGAGGTTGTCCTCCAGCGCGGACTGAATGGCATAAATCTGCCTGTACAGGCCGTCGCGCCGCGTCAGTTCCTCGTGCGTGCCTTCGTCGGCCAGCTTGCCGCCTTCCAGCAGAAACATTTGGGATTTGTATTCCAATCGTATAATCTGCTCAAGGAGCTGACCGCGGTCGAAAATGTCGCGATGCCGCTGATGTTTCGAGGAATCGACAAGG
>OMNT01003669.1_pt1 | contig 10914 bp, 12 predicted proteins | sample 1672551 | NCBI WGS metagenome assembly OMNT01 (sample SAMEA3136698, study PRJEB25190) | human gut metagenome
ATAGAATCTATAAGATCTTTGGATAACTTAAACACGGAACTTTGCAGGTGAGCCTTTTATATTGCAGAAGACAGAAAGCGTAATTTGAGGGCAGACTCGAATATGAGTAAATGGCAATATTTTATTCGAAAAATATATGGAAATGAAAATGTTATGGCATGCGAATATTTAAAGTGCCTAAGGAAGTATGAATATTCTCTAAATTGCCGGAAAGGACTACTGGGGGGGGTAATAAAAGCATATTATCGTTACAAACATAGGAGACTATCATTCAAATATAATGTATATATCGGGCCAAATATGGTAGGCTATGGTTTTGCTATGTTACACTTTAGAGTAGGAGCCGGAATAGTTATCAATGCAATTTCGGTAGGTAATTATTGCAGTGCTAATTTTGGAGTTTTGTTAGGAAACAAAGATTCCCAGGAAAATCGCGTTACTTGTGGGAACAATGTAGTGTTCTGCCCAGGGTCGAAAGTTTTGGGAAAGATAAGAATCGGTAATAATGTAGTAATTGCTCCAAATAGCGTAGTTATAAAGGATATACCCGATAATGCTCTTGTGTCTGGCGTTCCTGCCAAACTGATAAAACTTAATGGTGAAAAAGTATAAATTATGCATATAGTAGTCATATCTCACTCATTTCCGACAAGTAAAACAATAGATTTTATTTTTGTCGATCAACTGTGTCGCCAGTTTGCAAACAAAGGCGAGAAAATAACTATTATTGCCCCTCAATCGCTCACAAAGTGTCTTTTTAGAGGAATTCCTATTTCTAAGAAAAAATCAATAATTAAAACAGATTTAGGAAAAACAATAACTCTCTATAGGCCTTTTTGGATTTCATTTGGTAACAAATATACCAAATATATTGGAAACTCTTTTAATAAGGCGGTACTTCGCACATTGAAAAAAATAAAAGAACCAATAGATGTTATATATGGACACTTTTGGGCTCAGGCAATCGCTGCGATGCCTTATGCTGTTGAGAAAAAAATACCACTATTTGCTGTTGCTGGAGAAGGAGAACTTGATACTCATAAAAAGATGACTCAAGAAGCCATTGCTGAGGTTCGCAATTGTGTAAGAGGTTGTATTTGTGTAGCATCAAAAAGCAAGAATGAAAGCATTAGAGCTGGTTTTGCTACCGAGGATATGTGTACGGTTATTCCCAATGCGATAAATCCCGACCTCTTTTATTGCAGAGATAAAAATGAAATGCGCAAGAAACATGGTTTCAATGAAGATGATTTCATAGTCGCTTTTGTTGGTCAATGGAATAGCAGAAAAGGCGTTCAGAGGTTGTCAGATGCCCTTTCAAAACTAAATAATCCGAAAATTAAAGCAATTTTTATGGGAAGAGGCGCAGAAGTACCTACTTATAAAAACGTGTTATTTCAAGGTACAGTCAATCATGATATTCTTCCTGAATATCTATGTTGTGCTGATGTGTTTGCACTTCCTACTAATAATGAAGGTTGCAGCAATGCAGTGATTGAAGCAATGGCTTGTGGTCTCCCTATTCTTTCTTCAGACATGGAGTTTAACTGGGATGTTCTGAACGAAAGTAATTCAATTATGTGGGATCCTTATGATATTGATGCAATTGCGGAATCCATCAATAAAATGTATTCCGACAAACAGCTAAGAGAATCCTTACGACTTGGTGCCCTAAAAACGGCAGCCGGATTGACGCTTTCTGCAAGAGCAGATAAAATTCTATCTTTTATTAAATCAAGACTATAAAAAATATGATATGAAAAAGAGTGCAAGAGTATTGGCATTCTACTTGCCACAATATCATCCAATTCCTCTGAATGACGAGTGGTGGGGAAAAGGTTTTACTGAGTGGACAAATGTAGCTTCTGCAAAACCATTATTCCACGGACACTATCAACCTCGAATACCTGCAGACTTGGGTTTCTATGACCTTCGTATGACAGAAGTACGTGAGGCACAAGCGGAACTTGCAAAACAAGCTGGAATCGAAGGTTTTATCTATTGGCATTATTGGTTTGCCAAAGGTAAACAAATACTTGAAAGACCTTTCAATGAGGTTCTTGAGTCAGGAAAACCAGATTTCCCATTTGCTTTAGGGTGGGCAAATCATTCATGGAGCAAGAAGACATGGACAGCAAAAAATGGAGGAGATACAAAGACTAAACTTTTGGAGCAGACCTATGATCCAGAGGAGTTTGTTGATCATTTCTATGATGTACTGCCTGCTTTTAAGGATCCTCGCTATATCAAAGTAGATGGCAAACCCTTCTTCTTGATATATAATATAACGATGATGCCTGACCCAAAAGCATTTATGGATTGCTGGAATGAACTTGCCATCAAAAATGGCTTGAAAGGCATTCACTTCGTTGGTAATGTTATGGGGCACCAAGCAGAACTTGATAAAGACAAGATAATAGCTTCAGGTGTACAGGCAACTGTATTGAGCAATTTATTTTATGGGGAAATTCATAGCATTGGTAAATTGGGAACCTATTGGCAGAAGTTCAAGACCCGAATCTTGAAAATGGGACCAGAACGTTATAAATACAAGAGTTTCATTAAGAGTGTACATAATGAGTATGAATCGCGTGAAGATATCTATCCTGTAGTTTATCCCCAGCTTGACCGTTCTCCAAGAGCAGGAAGAGATGCTGTTATTCTTACTGGTGCTACACCTGAGTTGTTTAAGAAGTATTTAAATGACACTTTAGAGATAGTAAAACATAAACCAGCAGAAAATAGATTCATCATTATCAATGCATGGAATGAGTGGGGTGAAGGTATGTATGTTGAACCTGATTTGAAATTTGGTCACGGATATTTAGATGCAATCAAAGAGGTGATAGTTGAGATGTAACTATATAGACTTTTCTGCCTGCCCAAGTGAATGATTAATCATTATGGTGCGATACCATCAGGCAGATCAAAAAAAATAAAACATAATGTTATCATGAAAGGAATTGTATTAGCAGGCGGTTCAGGAACACGCCTCTACCCTATCACAAAGGGCATCAGCAAGCAGCTTATGCCGATTTATGACAAACCCATGGTGTATTACCCTATCAGCGTGCTGATGCTCGCGGGTATTCGTGAGATTCTCATCATCTCCACACCTTACGACCTCCCAGGCTTCAAGCGCCTGCTTGGAGACGGCTCGGACTATGGCGTACACTTTGAGTATGCCGAACAACCTTCTCCAGATGGACTTGCACAGGCTTTTACCATCGGCAAGGATTTCATCGGTGATGATTCTGCATGCCTTGTACTTGGCGATAATATCTTCCATGGTTCGGGTTTCACCAAGATGCTCAAGGAGGCTGTTCGTACGGCTGAAGAAGAGAAGAAAGCCACCGTTTTCGGTTATTGGGTCAACGACCCAGAGCGCTATGGTGTAGCTGAATTCGATAAGGAAGGCAACTGCCTTAGCATAGAAGAAAAGCCAGCCAAGCCCAAATCAAACTATGCCGTAGTAGGGCTCTATTTCTATCCAAATAAAGTAGTGGATGTAGCAGCCAATATCCAGCCATCTGCTCGCGGAGAATATGAGATCACTACCGTCAATCAGTGGTTCCTCCGTGATGGCGAACTCAAGGTGCAGACCCTCGGCAGAGGTTTCGCTTGGCTCGACACTGGCACCCACGACTCCCTCTCAGAAGCTTCTACCTATATTGAAGTCCTCGAAAAGCGTCAAGGCCTCAAGGTCGGATGCCTCGAAGGAATCGCATATCGCCAAGGATGGATTACCGAAGAACGTATGCGTGAGCTTGCAAAGCCGATGCTTAAGAATCAGTATGGTCAGTACCTGCTGAAAGTCATTGATGAACTGAAAGAAACAGGAAACCCTAATCTCGATTATTAATATGAACGTTATAAAGACCGCCATTGAGGACGTTGTAATCATCGAACCAAAGGTATTCAAGGATGCCCGAGGCTATTTCTTCGAGTCGTTCAGCCAACGAGAATTTGATGAGAAAGTTCGCAAGATTAACTTCGTGCAGGATAATGAGAGTATGAGTTCGTATGGAGTGATGAGAGGACTTCACTTTCAGGCTCCTCCCTTCACCCAGAGTAAGCTTGTTCGTTGCGTAAAAGGTGCAGTTCTGGATGTAGCCGTTGACATCCGAAAAGGCAGTCCTACATACGGTCAGCATGTAGCCGTAGAACTGACCGAAGACAACCATCGGCAGTTCTTCGTTCCTCGTGGCTTCGCTCACGGTTTTGCTGTACTTTCCGAAAGCGCAGTCTTCCAATATAAGTGCGACAATTTCTATGCACCTCAAGCTGATGGAGGCATCAGCATCCTTGATGCATCTCTCGGTATTTATTGGCAGATTCCAACTGAAAAAGCATTGCTCTCAGAGAAGGACACGAAGCACGCCCTCCTCAAAGACTTCAATTCTCCATTCTCAATTGATATGAACCTTTATCCGGAGTTTGAATAATATGACAATATTAGTAACAGGCGCTAATGGTCAGCTAGGCAACGAGATGCGCATCATTAGCAAGGAGAGTACTGATAAGTACATCTTCACAGACGTGAATCAGATAGAGGGTCTTGAGACCACCTATCTTGATATTACAGATCTTGATGCTATTCGCACAATGGTCAAGGAAAATAATGTGCAGGCTATCGTCAATTGTGCCGCTTGGACGAATGTGGATGGAGCAGAAGATCCTGAGAAATACACGCTTGTAGAGAAGCTCAACGCTAGCGCCCCAGAGAATCTTGCCAAGGCAATAAAGGAGGTAGATGGTTGGCTCATCCAAATCTCCACAGATTATGTCTTCGGCAAAGAACCATACAACACCCCATGTAAGGAGGACCAAACTGGTACTCCTACAGGAGTCTATGGTGCAACCAAACTATTGGGCGAAGAGAAGATTATCGCCACAGGTTGCAAGTATATTATTATCAGGACAGCATGGCTTTACTCGGAGTTCGGAAAGAACTTCTGCAAGACAATGCTCAATCTCACAGCCACCAAGCCACAGCTGAAGGTTGTCTTCGACCAGTGTGGCACACCAACCTATGCATGGGATTTGGCCAATGCAATCGTTGCAACACTCAAGAATCCTGTAGGTGGTGTTTATCATTATTCGAATGAGGGAGTGTGCAGTTGGTTCGACTTCACCAAGATGATTCAGCAGATTGCACTTGAAGTCGGCTATTATGAAAGTCTCCCTAAACAAGGAGAATTTGAGGGTCTTTGCGATGTGCAGCCATGTCACTCCAACGAGTTCCCTTCACCTGTCACTCGCCCATCTTATTCTGTTCTCGACAAGACGAAGATCAAGGAGACCTTTGGAATCAAGGTTCCTTATTGGACGGATTCACTCAAAAAATGTATCATCAATTTAAAGCAACAGACAAAATGAATAGAAATATAGTAATAACCGGAGGTGCAGGCTTCATCGGAAGTCACGTTGTTAGATTGTTCGTCAATAAATATCCTGAATACAACATTATCAACCTTGATAAGCTTACTTATGCTGGCAATCTCGCCAACCTCAAGGACATCGAGGATAAGCCAAATTACAAGTTCGTGAAGATGGATATCTGCGACTTCGATGCGTTCTATCAGCTGATGCAAGACGAACACATCGATGGTATCATCCACCTTGCAGCTGAATCGCATGTTGATCGCTCCATCAAAGACCCATTCACATTCGCTCGCACTAATGTGATGGGAACTCTCTCTCTCCTGCATGCCGCAAAACTCTATTGGGAGTCTCTCCCAGAGAAATACGAGGGCAAGCGCTTCTACCACATTTCCACCGATGAGGTCTATGGTGCGCTCGAAATGACTCATCCAGAAGGCATTCCTGCACCATTCTCTACCAAGGCATCATCTGAGACTCAGCATGAGGCATATGGAGAGGATTTCTTTGTAGAGACTACCAAGTACAATCCTCACTCTCCATATTCAGCAAGTAAGGCAAGTTCCGACCATTTCGTCCGCGCTTTCCATGATACCTATGGTATGCCTACCATCGTGACCAACTGCTCCAATAACTATGGTCCTTACCAGTTTCCTGAGAAACTGATTCCGCTCTTCATCAACAATATCCGCCTCCGCAAGCCACTGCCTGTCTATGGCAAGGGCGAGAACGTGCGCGACTGGCTCTTTGTAGAAGACCACGCTCGTGCCATCGACCTTATCTTCCATAAGGGCAAAGTAGCTGAAACCTATAACATTGGTGGCTTCAATGAGTGGAAGAATATCGACATCATCAAGGTAGTCATCAATACCGTTGATCGCCTCCTTGGCCGCAAAGAAGGAGAAGACCTCAACCTCATCACCTACGTTACCGACCGCCTTGGCCATGATGCCCGTTATGCCATCGACTCTCGCAAGCTTCAAGCAGAACTCGGCTGGGAGCCATCTCTCCAATTCGAAGAAGGCATCGAGAAGACCGTACGCTGGTACTTAGAGAACGAAGCCTGGATGGATAACATTACATCAGGCGAGTACGAGAAGTATTACGAGGATATGTATAAAGGCAAGACTGTATAAGTAATAATGGATTCCTGCCTGCACAGGTGGTCGAGTAATCGATATGGTTCGATACCTCGAACTATGCAACCAAGAGTTTGCAAGTGTGCTGTTTAATGCGTTATCCAAATAGTTTCAGGTTCTCATTGTTGGATGAGAAGTACAACAAAATTCTCACGTACTGAATCAAAATGGTCATAAGTATTATCCCCTTAATTCAATACACCCTTCACCCGGAGATGACAGTCCCTCTGTCGCCTTCGGCACAGGATTGGTATACGATATACGAAGAAGCAAAAAGGCAAGCTTTGTTAGGCATAACCTTCTATGGTGTTCAGCAACTGAGAAAATCACATCCTGAATGCTCAATGCCGGATAATCTCAAGCTCCAATGGCTCTCCCATGTCATACAGATTCAAAAACGCAACGAGTCACTGGACGAGCATTGCCGGCAACTACAGAAAGAGTTATCGCAGTCAGGCATACGCTCATCCATTCTCAAAGGACAGGCAATGGCACAACTCTACGAAGATGCACTTTCATCCCTGCGCCAACCTGGAGACATAGACATATTGGTCGACTGCGGAAGGGAAAGAGCCATTGAATACGCTCACTACTTGGGAGATTCGAATCCGCAATGGGACTACAAACACCTGCACCTCAAACGGTTCAAAGGGATTGAAGTGGAAATGCACTATATCCCGGAAATCCTGATGAACCTGCGCAAGAACAAACGCCTGCAAAAATGGTTTGAAGCCCACAAGGAGGAAATGTTTACCGAAAGCAATGGACTTGTAACACCAACCATTCGATTCAACCTTTTCTACATTCTCCTACACATCTATAGGCATTTCCTCTATGAAGGGGTCGGCCTGCGGCAACTCTTGGACTACTACTTTGTCCTCAAGGCAGCGCAGGGAAGATATTTCGAAGAAACCGTTTCAACTCTTAAGGAATTCGGAATGATACGCTTTGCAAGAGGCGTGATGTGGATAATGAAAAACATATTTCTTCTTGAACCGAAGTATCTCCTATGCGACCCCTATGAAAAAGAAGGAAGATACATCCTTGAGCAGGTAATGCGTGGAGGGAACTTCGGGCATCATGACAAAAGGCTCTCCGAAGCTCCTTTAGGGAAAATCGGCTCAGTATACAGAATTGTTAAACATAACCTTCATCTCCTCTCTCACTTCCCAACTGATGTCCTCTGGGCTCCCGTATGGATAGTGTGGCATTGGGGGTGGAAAATAACAAAATTAACGAGATAATATATATGAATATTCTATGCCTAACTGCCATTTATATACTTTAATATTGAGAATCGACTTCAGTAGACGGATGACAGTTAAATAATAATGAAACATTGATTGTCTTTTTAGAGTTATGGAAAAGAAGCAGAAAAAAAAGATATTAATTCACTCTTTAGTATTCAGTCCTGATGGAGTGAGTACTGCATATCTGTATAACGATATAGCATTGGCCTTCAAAAGTGCAGGATATGACGTTGTTGTTCTTTCTACCACTCCACACTTCAATGTGGGGCCAGAACAACTTGAGAAGCAACCTATGAAGTGGGGAGTCTGGGGATGCTACAAAAAAAGCTTTTTTGAAGGGATTCCTGTTTATCATGTGCCTCAAAAGAAGTTCAAAAGTACATTGCTTCGTGTAGTTGGTTTTGTTTATTGGCATATTATATCATTTATTATCGGATTGAGTATTAAGCACGTTGATATTATCTTATCTCCTTCACCTCCTCTCACTATTGGACGTATAAACAACTGGCTTGGTTATTTAAAAAGATGTAAAGTAATCTATAATGTCCAAGAGATTTATCCAGATATTCTAAATAAACCAGAATCGAGCATAGTAACAAAAATTCTGAGAAGAATGGAACAGAAAGTATATAATTGCTCGACAGCTGTCACTACTATCGACAGTGTGTTTTACAATACGATAGTTGATAGGATTAAGGATAAAAGTAAATTACATATTATCCCAAATTTTGTTGATACAGGACTCTATCATAGTGGGGTATCAACTGATATTCTTGACAAGGAACTGTTTCCTGAGAATGAGCGTATTAAGCTGTTATATGCTGGCAACATCGGTTATGCTCAGGACTGGGAGCCTTTGGTCCGTTTAGCCGAGAAGACAAAGAATTTACCTGTAGATTATTTCCTTATTGGAATGGGAGTAATGAAGGAATGGATTATCGAAAAGAAGGAGTCTCTTAGACTGGATAATCTGCATATTCTCGACTATCAGCCTCGTTCTTTAATGCCTGCCATCTTAGCTTATAGCGATCTGCAATATATCTTTATGACTCCTGAACAAGAAGGAATGGGGTTCCCATCTAAAGTTTATACCATTATGGCCTGTGGGAAACCGCTTCTTGTCTGCTCCGGAGAACATACACCCATTGTGAGTTTTTTAAAACCAATAGGATGTGCCAAATTGGTAACTGACCATAATCTGGAGAGGAAGACAGATGAGATGGCTCAATGGCTATCAAATATGACACGTGATAAACTATGTGAAATGGGAACAAAGGGATATGATGTGATAGAAAAGCATTATACTAAAGAAATTGTTACTAAACAATATGTCGAATTGGTAGAAAATTTATTATCGCCAATTAATAAGCATTAAAGATATGGGGAATAGTGTGATGGTTTTCATCAAAATTTTGTTTTATTGGTTATGAATATTCTCATTACCGGAGTCCACGGATTTGTGGGCTCCAATCTTGTTAAATACCTTGCCCCAAATAACACTATCTACGGATTGGATATTGTCTCTCCTGAAAAGGAAGGGGTGGCAAAAACTTTCGGCTGGGATGATTTGGATAATGGCTCTATGCCTGAAATAGATGCAGTCATTCATCTGGCCGGCAAAGCACACGACACTCGTAACAAGAGTGCAGCGGATGTCTATTTCAAAGTGAACACCAGATTGACTCAACGCATTTTTGACTGGTATCTTGCTCAGCCGAAGGCATCGAAGTTCATTTTCTTCTCCACGGTGAAAAGTGCGGCGGATAGGGTCGAGGGTGATTTCCTGACAGAGGATTGTGTGCCTACTCCAGTGGGTCCATATGGTGAAAGCAAGATTAAGGCGGAGAACTATATCATAGAAAAGTTCGCACCCATCGCTCTGTCGCGTTCTTTCCACAATTTTGACGACAGCGACAGTATCATCCCAGGCAAGCAGGTTTACATAATGCGGCCCTGTATGATTCACGGCCCTGGCAATAAGGGAAACCTCAATCTGCTTTATGGCGTCGTAAAGAAGGGCATTCCTTGGCCTTTGGGAGCATTCGAGAACCGTCGATCATTTACCTCGGTAGGAAATCTCTGCTATGTAATCGATGGGCTGCTGACAAAGTCGGTTCCATCCGGAATTTACCATATGGGAGACGACGAAGCACTTTCTACTAATGAACTGATTGCAGTCATCTGCGAGGCAATGGGAAAGAAGGCGCACATCTGGTGCCTGCCAAAAGGACTGATGAACGGCATCGCCAAACTTGGCGGTTGGCTCCACCTCCCCCTTAACCCGCTCCGTATGCAGAAACTCACCGAAAACTATGTCGTCAGCAACGCCAAGATAAAAGCCGCCCTCGGCATCACACAAATGCCGGTAAGGGCAAAGGATGGACTGATGGAAACGATAAAGAGTTTTGGGGAATAGAGACTGATTATGAGAGCAAAAGTGTTTGTCAAGCGAACATTTGAACAGCTCTATAGCGATGATGCAACGAAAGCGTCCAGCCCAGCACGTATAACATAGCTTGAATCTCTTCCGTGCTTTTACGCCAAAATCGAAAAGAATCATCAATATGAAAGGCGTATCGAAAGTATCGAGAGTGCAGGCGCGTTATTAAGACCTATTTGATCTTGCTCATAGATGTGATTTTTTCCAGCTATATCTGTCTTCCTTTGTATTTCGCTATTGAAAATCTCGTAATTCATCTATTCCAGGTATGATGCGTCTCTTCTCTTTACGGAGTTTGGGGGAAATCGGGGATTCGGATCGGAGAGAATATTCTGGTTTAATAGGAGAAGATTTGGCTTCAGTATGTTGCCGCTGCGGTAGCGGTCTTGGTGTGCTGGAAGCCTGCAAATATCTTTATCAAGCTGATGCTGAAGCACTATAGTGTGAATATGCCTGCGGATAATGACAGCGCCTTTAACGCAGGGGCACTGATCGGTACGATAGAACGTTGGCTGATATTGATATTTGTCTGCCTGCAGCGGTATGATGCTTTGGGACTGCTGATTGCTGCAAAGTCAATTATTCGTTTCGGTGACAAAGAAACGGCCAAGACGGAGTATGTGCTGGCCGGAACGCTGATGAGTATTTTTGGCTCACCTGCAAAGTTCCGTGTTTAAGTTATCCAAAGATCTTATAGATTCTA
>OMNT01003671.1_pt1 | contig 10908 bp, 9 predicted proteins | sample 1672551 | NCBI WGS metagenome assembly OMNT01 (sample SAMEA3136698, study PRJEB25190) | human gut metagenome
GGCCGTGATCTACGAACCAAGAATCCCCCTGCTTTAGCTGTGGGGAGTGTCAATTTCAAACATTTCCAAATCTCCTAACCGTGAAATCTCTTTTCATTTTCGTAGGCATCCCATACCGTGTGATTGAAATCATTATGCTCCCGCGCTATTTGCGCGGCCTTATATTCTTTGCGCTTCATTTTGTCTGCTGCATAGTCTTCTTCAAATACGATTGGATTTCCCGTCGTAAACGAAATAGGGTAGATCTTCTTCTGAAAGACATAAAAGCTCGGATATAGAAAGAACTTATCCTCTCATTATTCTTGGAAGAAAGCAATCCATTCTTCCAGCTCGATTGCTTTTTCTTCTGCTCTTGCTTCTTTGCTTTTACAATTCCAGCTACGCCGCAACTCATTTGTTACCTTTCGGATCGTGTTCAGTTCACAGCGCTTTTCGTCTGTAGGCTTCGCCTCATATTGTTCGCACAAAGCCTTCCAACAGTTTTCTAATGAACAGAAAAGAAACTCGACCTCATCCTTTTGCTTTTCTATTTCCTCCGGCGTTAAACAAGTATCCATGTATGCACCTAACAACCGGCACACTTCGTCCCAGTTTTTTGGGTCGTAAGATATTTTATTCATAGACAATTTCCCTTTTTGATAAAAGCCGAGTTATTGAACTCGGCTTTTATCTTATTTATTCTACTGTGTTTTACGGCTTGAACACATATTTTACCATCAAAAAGGCTAATAGCACAAACATAAATACCATGCCCAACATCCGTAATTTATATACGCAAGTATTCTGCCGCCACATAGCCCGTTTGGCCTGCATACTGCACTTTATACCACCCAGAATTAGAACGATCCAAAACCGTAACCGTTTTGTTGTACGGAATCGTCAAAATCACGCCATAATTCGTACCGGCTCCGCGGCGCAGATTCAAACCGACATACGGCTTGATCCACCCGGTGACCGTTGTACCCGGATTCGGCTTCGGCGTCGTGCTTGGCGTTTCTGCGGTTGTCTGGCTGACCTTCAGGTATTGCGAAGCCACATAGCCGGTCTGGTTGCCGTACTGCACCTTATACCACGCGGAATTAGAGCGGTCTAAAACCGTCACCGTCATGTTGTACGGAATCGTCAAAATCACACCGTAATTCGTTCCCGCTCCGCGGCGCAGGTTCAGTCCAACATCTGCCGTAATTCTGCCGGTAACCGTCGTGCTCGGAGTCGGCGCAGGCGCTGCATCCGGCGTAGTGGTCACCGTGCTCACGCTCAAATACTGCGAAGCAACGTAACCGGTACTACTTCCGTATTGCACCTTATACCATGCCGAATTCGAGCGGTCTAAAACCGTCACCGTCTTATTATACGGGATCGTCAAAATCACGCCGTAGCTCGTTCCCGCCCCGCGGCGCAGATTCAAACCGACATCCGCCGTAACCTTGCCGATAACGGTTGTGACCGGCGTAGGCGCAGGGGTCGCTGTGGGAGCCGGTGTCGCCGTTGGTGCGGCGGTCGGCGCAGCTGTGGGCGCTGCCGTCGGCACAGGCGTCGGCTCCGGTGTCTCCGTCGGTACAGCTGCCGTGGTCGTATTATCCACCTTGATCACAATGAAAATAGAGGGGCTCGAAGCCGGTGTGATTTCCGTGATCATGTTACCTCTATTGCCGTTGCTGTCTGCATACGAGGTCAGCAGGCTGTGCCACATTTTGTCCTCGCGCGGGGTATCGCCCCAGAAAAAGCCGATATGCGTATCGCGGTTCGAGGGCGAGTCGCTGCCCGGCAGCATTAAGATCATGTCACCCTTTACAAGCTTGCCGTCCGAGAGCATTTCCTCTTTAGTTTTGTAAACGTAGGTTTTTAAATCGCCGTTGATGATCCAGCTATTGTAGTTGGAAGCACCCGCAAGCAGATCACGGGATTTATACGACGCATACCAATCTGCGCCGCCCGTGACCGAACCGTTCGCGCACATTAAAGCCTGCACGGAGTTTTCCGGCGTTGCATTGTGCGTATTGATGTTCGCCGTACCGGCGTTTAAACCGAGCTTGCAAAGCACATAGCTGACAAAGCCCGCACAGTTTAACCCGGCGCTTCCGTAATTGTAGCTCGTATCGCCGTTTGGAGACTGCCAGTCTGCACCCTTATACGGCGTGCCGAGATAATAATGGTCGTTTTCGTGCGCCGTCAGCTCCTGTACGATGCCTTCACGCGTCACGCCCCAATCTGAAACGGTCTTTGTGCCATTCGGATGGTACAAGTTTCCGTACACCCAGTTCCAATCGTACGCTGCAAGCAGCAAGGAGGTTCCGTATTCCAGCACCGGCTGCGGGTCTTCCTTCCTGCCGGTCTCGCTCATCACCTCAAAGTGCAGGTGTGCGCCCGTGGCATTGCCCGTTGCGCCCACGCGGCCGATGCGCTGCCCACGCACCACTTCGTCGCCCGCCTGCACATTGATTTCCGATAAATGCGCATACAAGGTACTGTTTCCGTCCGGGTGCGCGATCTCGACCATGTTGCCGTAGCTCATCATCCCGTCAGCGTCTTGTGTGCCATCCCAAACCTGCACGTAAGACACCGTGCCTTCTTCGGCTGCCACCACAGCAGAGCCCTGCGCAGCCGCTATGTCCCAAGCAGTGTGCTGCTCGCTGTATTCCTGTGTGATCTCGTCCCCATCGGGAACCGGGAACAAATAGAGGCCGCCGGTCTCGTAGTCCGATAAAACTTCATACTCCAGCTTTACCGGGTCTGCCATCGGCTGCGGCGTAGCTTCCTGACTAACCTCTGGTGATACACTCAAAGCATCATCCGACTTAGGCGAGCTTGTAAGTTCCGAATCCGGTGATATAGTGGCTTTTGGTACTACATTTTCGGGCGGCAGCTCTGATGCTGAACTTTCTTCTAATGTAGAATCTGCTTCATACGCATCATCCGCAAGCACAAAAGTTGAACCAAATGTAAAAAGCAATGTAATTGCAAGTATTAAAGCTGTTATTCTTTGCATAATCTATCCTTTTAAATGCTTATCTATATTCCCAATGCCCCTGTTCTTCTTGCGCAGGCTCATCAACAACCCAATGCTGACCTGTTTTTACCCAATAAGATTCTCCCGGAACTTCTGTATAACTCCAGCATGTGCTTAAATCGCCCTCATGGACAAATAAAGCATCTTTTGTCGTAAAAGTTTCTCCGCACTGATTACAGCGATAAACAACATCACTCCACCAATACCCATCTTCTTCCCAATGACCAACCTCTTCTTTTGCCGGAACATCTACAACCCAAACTTTTTCCTTAGGCTTCGGCGTCCCCACCAAGCAGATCACGGAGATTTTGACCAAGTATGCCGAGACGCCCAAAAACCATATGCAGGTTTTGGGGGATCGGGAGCTGTCTTTGATCTTTGAGAGCCTGACCCAGCACAACCAGGTCTCCGGCATCCAGGCGATCTACGCCGACGCCGCCAAGCCTGCCGAGAAGAAGGCGGAGCCTGCCAGGCAGCAGCCTGCCGCCAGGAAGGCCGAGGCCGAGAAGAAGCCCGGCCAGCAGGCACAGCAGTCCCAGCCGGAGAAGAAGCCCGTCAGCCGCGTGCCCCAGACCAAGGTGGTGGACACCCGGAAGGCCACGGCAGTGAACCTGGACAAGTACGACGAAAAGCTCCAGGATATGGCCGACGCCCGCAGCGGCAATACCCGCCGGGACCAGCGCCAGACCCAGGGCAAGGAAAAGATCCGCAGCAAGTCCGGCCGCCGGGGCGGTCCCCAGAGCAACAAGAGCAAGCAGGAGGAGGCCGATCGGCTGCGCCGCCTGCGGCTGGAGGTCATCAAAAAGACCCCCGTCACCGTCCAGATCCCCGACGAGATCAGCGTAGGCGAGCTGGCCAGCCGCATGAAGAAAACCGGCGCCGAGGTGGTCAAGTGCCTGATGAAAAACGGCATTATGGCCTCTCTGAGCCAGCTTATCGACTTCGACACCGCCGCCATCATCGCCGAGGAGATGGGCTGCAAGGTGGAGAAGGAGGTAGTGGTCACCATCGAGGAGAAGCTCATCGACGACCACAAGGACGACGAGAAGGACCTGGTGCCCCGGGCTCCCGTTGTGGTGGTCATGGGCCACGTGGACCACGGCAAGACCAGCCTGCTGGACTATATCCGCCATGCCCATGTGGCCAGCGGCGAGGCCGGCGGCATCACCCAGCACATCGGCGCTTACCAGGTCCAGATCCACGGCAAGCCCATCACCTTCCTGGACACCCCCGGCCACGAGGCGTTCACCTCCATGCGCGCCCGGGGCGCCATGGTAACGGATATCGCCATTCTGGTGGTGGCCGCCGAGGACGGCATCATGCCCCAGACCGTGGAGTCCATCAACCACGCCAAGGCCGCCGGGATCCCCATCATCGTGGCCATCAACAAGATGGATAAGCCCGAGGCCAACCCCGAGCGCATCAAGCAGCAGCTCACGGAATACGGCCTGGTGTGCGAGGAGTGGGGCGGCGACACCATTGTGTGCCCCATCTCCGCCAAGACCGGCATGGGCGTGGATAACCTGCTGGAGATGCTGACCCTCACTGCCGAGGTCAGCGAGCTGAAGGCCAACCCCAACCGCGCCGCCCAGGGAACCGTTATCGAGGCCCGTCTGGACAAGGGCCGGGGCCCCGTGGCCACCCTGCTGGTGCAGAACGGTACCCTGAAGCAGGGTGACATCATCATCGCCGGCACCTCCGTGGGCCGTGTCCGCGCCATGGTGGGCGACAAGGGCCAGAAGATCACCTCTGCCGGTCCCTCCGTGCCTGTGGAGATCACCGGTCTGTCCGAGACGCCCTCCGCCGGCGCCACCTTCAATGCCGTGGCCGACGAAAAGCTGGCCCGTGAGCTGGTGGAGCAGCGCAAGGCCGAGGAAAAGGCCAAGGCCAACGCCCCTGTTACCAAGGTCTCCCTGGAGGATCTGTTCAGCCAGATCCAGGCCGGTGAGATGAAGAATCTGAACATCATCGTCAAGGCCGACGTTCAGGGCTCTGTGGAGGCCGTGAAGGCGTCTCTGGAGAAGCTCAGCAACGACGAGGTCCGGGTCCGGGTCATCCACGGCGGCGTGGGCGCCATCAACGAGTCCGACGTGATGCTGGCCTCCACGTCCCAGGCCATCATCGTGGGCTTCAACGTCCGCCCCGACAACGCTGCCCGGGATTCCGCCGCCCGCGCCCATGTGGATATGCGGATGTACCGCGTGATCTATGACGCCATCAACGAGATTGAGTCCGCCATGAAGGGCATGCTGGCCCCCAAGTTCCGGGAGGCTCTGCTGGGCCATGCGGAGGTCCGCCAGACCTACAAGGTCTCCGGCGTGGGCACCGTGGCCGGCTGCTATGTCCAGGACGGCAAGCTCCAGCGCAAGGACTGCCAGGTCCGCCTGGTCCGGGACGGTATCGTCATCCACGAGGGTGTTCTGGCCTCTCTGCAGCGGTTCAAGGACTCCGTCAAGGAGGTGGCCGCAGGCTACGAGTGCGGCCTGTCCATCGAGAAGTTCAACGACATCAAGGAAGGGGATATTGTTGAAGCCTTCACCATGGAGGAAATCCCCCAGTAAATCCGAATCACATAACCCAGAGGGCGGGCGCTTCGCCTGCCCTCTTTTCATCTTATCGAAAACGAAAGGAGACCGCCTATGGCATCCAACCGTATCGCCCGCATCAACGACGCCATCCAGAAGGAGCTTTCCGCCCTGCTGCGCACCGTCAAGGACCCCCGGGTGGCCGAGGGTATGCTGACCATCACCCATGTAGACACCACCAGCGATCTGCGCTATGCCCGGGTGTATATCAGCGCTCTGAACTGCCCGGATGAGAAGGCGCTTCTCAAGGGCCTGAAATCCGCCGCCGGTTATCTGCGCCATGAGCTGGGCAGCCGTGTGGACCTGCGCTACACGCCGGAGCTCCAGTTTTTTATCGACGATTCCATCGCTTATGGCGCTCACATTCTGGATATGCTGAACCATGTGAAGCCTGCCGATCCCCGGAACGCGGACATCGTCCTGCCCGAGGACCGGGAGGACTGAGGAGGGCTGTGCTATGACCACCGCTGAAGCCGCCCGGCTGCTGCTGGGCTGGGACCGTCTGCTGCTGCTGACCCACGTCCGCCCCGACGGCGATACCGTGGGCTCCGCTGCCGCCCTGTGCCGGGCTCTGCGGGACCTGGGCAAGACGGCATATCTGCTGCCCAATCCCCAGCTCACCGCTACCTACGCCCCCTATGCCGCGCCCTACACCGCCCCGGAGGGGTTCGTCCCCGACCGCGTGGTGTCCGTGGACATTGCGGCGCTGTCCCTGCTGCCGGAAAACGCACGGCCCTATGGGGAACGTATCGACCTGGCCATTGACCACCATCCCTCTCAGGGCTTTTTTGCCCGGGAAACGTGCCTGGAGGTGGATTCTGCCGCCTGCGGCGAGATTGTGTACGACATCATCACCCGCCTGACTCCGGTGACGCCGGACATTGCCCTGCCCCTGTATGTGGCCGTATCCACGGATACCGGCTGCTTCGTCTATTCCAATACCACGCCCCGGACCCACCGCATCGCCGCCGCCCTGATGGACTGCGGCATCGACGCGGCCCCGGTGAATAAGGCCCTGTTCCGCACCAAGAGCCGCACCCGGCTGGCTATGGAGGCCTGGATGGCGGAGTGGGCGGAGTATTATGACCACGACCGGGTGGTCGTCATGCAGATCCCCCTGTCCCTGTGCCTGGATTACAAGGCCACGGAGGCCGACGTGGAGGAGCTGTCCAGTCTGGCTGCCCTGGTGGAGGGCACCGACTGCGGCGTGACCCTGCGGGAGCTGAAGGACGGCCGGGTGAAAATTTCCCTGCGAACCGGCCCCCGGGTCAATGCCACGGAGGTCTGTGCCCTTCTGGGTGGCGGCGGCCATGCGGCTGCTGCCGGCGCCACGCTGCACGGCACCCTCGGCGAGGTGAAGCAGGCCGTGCTCCAGGCCATCGACATGGTGGCGGGGGAGGATTGACAAAAGGAGCGACCCATGGCAAACGGAATCATCATCATCGACAAGCCCACCGGCTGGACATCTATGGATGTCTGCCCGTCCCCACAAAATGACGGAGCATTTTGCGGGGGCCCCTCGCACTGATTTTCATTTCCTCCGGCGGAAGTAAATTCCGCCTGCGGCAAGGTTTTGCTGCGCAAAACGCTTGTACGCGCCATTCGGCGCGGTTCGCGCAGACTTATACAAGGAGCGACCCATGGCAAACGGAATCATCATCATCGACAAGCCCGCCGGCTGGACATCTATGGATGTCTGCGCGAAGCTGCGGGGCATTCTGAAAACCAAGAAGGTGGGCCATGCCGGGACCCTGGATCCCATGGCCACCGGCGTCCTGCCGGTGTTTGTGGGACAGGCCACCCGGGCGGTGTCCTTCGCCGAGGACGGGGAGAAGGAGTATATCGCCGGGCTGCGGCTGGGCCGCACCACCGACACCCAGGACACCTCCGGCGAGACCCTGGACACCCACCCGGTGCTCACCGGCCGGGAGGACCTGCTGCACCTGCTGCCCCGGTTCACCGGCGAGATACAGCAGGTGCCCCCCATGTATTCCGCCGTGAAGATCGGCGGCCAGAAGCTCTACCAGATCGCCCGCCGGGGCGGAGAGATCGAGCGCCCTGCCCGACCCGTCACCGTTTATGAGCTGGAGCTGCTGGACCAGACCGGCCCCGGGGACTACACTCTGCGCATCCGGTGCTCCAAGGGCACCTACGTCCGCACCCTGTGCCACGATATCGGACAGGCTCTGGGCTGCGGCGGCTGCATGAGCAGCCTGCGGCGCACCGTGGCTGCGGGCTTTACCCTGGAGGAGGCCGTGACACTGGACCGGGTCCAGGAGGAGGGCGAGGCGCTGCTGGCCCCGCTGGACTCACTGTTCCGCCAGCACCCGGCCTACCGGATCCGGCAACCCCGGGTGGACGCCCTGTGCCGCAACGGGAACCCCTTCACCGTCCGCCAGGAGCTGCCGGAGGGCGTGTACCGGGTATATGGTCAGAGCGGCGAATTTCTCTGCCTCAGCCGCCTGGAGGGCGGCGTAATGACCTCCCTTAAAAACTTTTTCGGAGCGTGAATACCTTGAATCGAACTGTTATCGCCCTGGGCTTTTTCGACGGCGTTCACCGGGGCCACGGGGCCCTGCTGGAAATGACCGTCCGCCGGGCCCGGGAACTGGATGCCGTACCTGCTGCCTTTACCTTCGACCGTCCGCCTAAGGAGGTGGTCACCGGCCGCCCGGTGGGCCTCATCAACACGTCGGAGGACCGTCGGGATTTGATGCAGCGGCTGTACGGCATCCGTCAGGTCATCATTGCCCCCTTTGACAACGCCATGATGACCATGCCCTGGCAGGAGTTTATCGATCGCCTGCTGGTGGGGACCTACGGGGCCGTCCACCTGGTGGCGGGCCATGATTACCACTTCGGCCACCGGAACCAGGGGGACCCCCAGAAGCTCCAGGCCCGCTGCCGGGAGCTGGGCATCGGCTGCGACATCATCCCTCAGGTGACCCTGGACGGCATCGCCGTCAGCTCCACCTACATCCGCACTCTGGTGGAAAGCGGCCAGATGGAGCGGGCCGCGGAGTTTCTGGGTCACCGGCACTGTCTGACCCGCACGGTTGCCCACGGCTGCCGCTTCGGCCGCACCATCGGCATCCCTACCGTGAACCTGACGCCGCCGGACCATGTGCTGCTGCCGGAGCAGGGCGTGTATGTGACCCGGGTGTTTCTGCCGGACGGCTCCAGCGTTCCCGGCGTCACCAACGTGGGCACCCGGCCCACCGTCAGCGACGGCGACGCCGTGTCGGTGGAGACCTTCCTGCTGGATTTCGGCGGCGACCTCTACGACAAAACCATCCGGGTGGAGTTCTGCCGCCGCCTGCGGCCGGAGCGCAGATTCGCCTCTCCCCAGGAGCTGAAGGCTGAAATCCAGCGCAATATCCAACAAACTCGCGATTATTTTGTGGAAAACCCCGAATAAGCCCCGCGCCGCCTGCCAAAAAGCAGGCGGCGATTTTTCATGCATTCGTTCATAATTTATTTACAAAAAAGGTCAAAGAAAGTCAGAAATCTCTCTTGACATTTGCCAGAGCCGTGCTATACTATAGACAAAGATCAAGGAAAGGCAAAGTCAAAGATAGACGAAAGAGACGAAGACCTGAACAGAAAGGAAGTGAGCGGCTTGGGTACATCGGATATGATCGCCCGGTTCATCCAGGCGGAGCTGGAGGAGGCCAACGGGGTTTTGGAGCTGCAGCGCAGCGACCTGGCCCAGCGGTTTGGCTGCGTCCCCAGCCAGATCAATTATGTGATGTCCACCCGTTTTTCTCCGGAGCACGGCTACATTGTGGAGTCGCGCCGGGGCGGCGGGGGCTACATCCGCATCACCCGGGTGCAGGTGGACCGCCACACGCTGCTGATGCACGTCATCAATTCCGTGGGCGATACGCTGGACCTGGCCAGCGCCCGGGCCATCCTGTCCAACCTGGTTCAGTCCCAGGCCGTGGACAAAGCCGTGGGACAGACCCTTCTGTGGGCCCTGTCCGACAATTCCCTCCGCGCCGTGCCAAAGGCGCAGCGGGATACCCTGCGGGCCAACATTTTCAAGCAGGTGCTCATTCACCTGGTTTGAGTTTTCGATAAGGAGGCAATCATTATGAAATGTCAGAATTGCGGAAAGAACGAAGCAACGTTTTACTATAGGAGCAGTATCAACGGCCGGGTCATGGAGAGCCATCTGTGCCCCCAGTGCGCCCAGAAGCTGGGCCTGATGCAGAATATGCGCCAGCCCCTGATGGACAGCCTGTGGGACGATGACTTCTTCGCCCGTCCCTTCCGGATGCTGGAGCCCCTGCTGGGCGGCTTCGGCAGCCGGTTGCTGACGGAGTTCCCGGAGCCGGTGGATGTGACCCAGGAGGCCCGCCGCACTGCTGCGGAGCCTCAGGACGACAGTCTGGTCCAGGGCGACGAACGGGAGCAGCTCAGCCGCCGCCGTCAGCGCAACGCCCTGGAGACCCAGCTGCGTCACGCCGTGGAAACGGAGAACTTTGAGGAAGCCGCCAGGCTGCGGGATCAGCTGCGGTCCCTGCCCCAGGCGTAATGGGGCGCACTTGACGAATTGGAATAAAGGAAGTGTACTATTATGATGGAAAATAAATTCACTCCCCGTGCGGAAGAATCCCTGCGGCTGGCCCAGGAGGCTGCCGAGGAAATGGGACATGGCTATGTGGGCTCCGAGCATCTGCTGCTGGGCCTGATGCGTGAGGAGGAGGGCATTGCCCACCGGGTCCTGGAGGAGGCCGGCCTCACCGACGATATGATCTGCGATGTGCTGCATCGCAGCGTGGGCACCGGGCTGTCCGGCGCGGCTCCCTCCCAGGGGCTGACCCCCCGGGCCAAGAGCGCCGTGGAGCTGGCTGTGTCCGAGGCGTCCCGCACCGGCGCGGGCTACATTGGTACCGAGCATCTGCTGATGGGCCTGCTGCGTGAGGGCAGCAATATGGCCGTGCGCATCCTGCGCACCGTGGGCGTGGATCCCCGGAAGATGTACGCCAGCGTGCAGCAGAAGCTCAGCGAGAGCTCACCCCACACCGTGACCAGCGGCGCGAATACCGCCAACAAGGAGAACAAGAAGACCGGCAAGACGCTGGAGGAATTCACCCGCGACCTGACCGAGGCCGCCCGTCAGGGCAAGCTTGACCCTGTCATCGGCCGTGACAAGGAGATCCAGCGGGTCATCCAGATCCTGTCCCGCCGTACCAAGAACAACCCCGTTCTGATCGGTGAGCCCGGCGTGGGCAAGACCGCCATCGCCGAGGGGCTGGCCCAGCGCATCGCCGCCGCCGACGTGCCGGAGGAGCTGCTGAACAAGAAGCT
>OMNT01003674.1_pt1 | contig 10898 bp, 8 predicted proteins | sample 1672551 | NCBI WGS metagenome assembly OMNT01 (sample SAMEA3136698, study PRJEB25190) | human gut metagenome
CTTTTGCTTTTTATGAAACTATAATGAGTTATTTACCCGTTACAGCCCCTTTTTAAAGTCTAATACTAAATTTAAGATAATGCCTCCTACAACCATTCCTGCACCAAGTAAACTGATACCGGATATTGTTTCATGGAAGAAGATAAAAGCCCACAGAGGCGCTAAAATGACTTCTAACATACAAATAAGATTGGCTGTAAAAGCTTCTGTACAAGAAATACCTAATGCAAGAAATATACCACCTAAACACATTGGGAAGAAACCATAACCACATACGCCAAAGGCATCAGTGATATGGAAGTGAGGAAGTCCTCTAAAGACAATTAAACCTACTGTAAGAGAGAACATATAGGCAAATATTGTCGAAGAGAAAGCTTCAGCCTCTTCTTTGTTGTTGAGGTAGAACTGCATTCCAAAGCAGGCTCCTGATATAATTGCGAGTATATTTCCTAATAGATGCGAGAAGGAAAGAGTATCCGCAAAGAATAGTGCCATACCGATAAAGACAATCACAATGATCCCCATTTGTCTTTTTGTCGGTAATTTACGTAAATCAATTGATTGATAGATCAATACAAAGATTGTTGATGAGTATTGTAACACAATCGCATTGGCCACTGATGTGAGCTTATTGGCATAGATGAATGTCAAACTCATAAGGAACTGAAAGACCCCTACTGTAACTGTCATTTTATTGAACACCAGTTTCTTATGATGAATAATCATACTCAAAGGTATTGCGACAATAGAACTCATCATTGAGAATCCTAGCCCACTTAAGTGGCTTGCACGTATAAATAAACCTGCAAGTGACCAGCAAAATGCTGTCATCAGCAGGAAGAACACACCTTTTGTACTTATTTTATTTTCCATAATACAGCCACTAATAATGCGATGATTAAAGGAATAAGCACCGGCACAACAACACATAAACCAAATAAAAGCATATTATTCATATAGTTCACGCTCCTTTTCCCCATTATAGCATGCTATAATGAGGAAAACAAAGAGGAGATGATATCGTGTGGGTTGTTGAAAGAATTGATGAAAAAGGGTATTATCATCTAGAAAACTTAAAGACAGGTGAAACCATTTTAAAGAAGGGTTTAAATGCACATGAGAATGATGTGTTAGATGAATGCTTCCATGTTTTACCTGAAGAAACTAAGAAGAGAAAACAAGAAGTGGATGATTTGTTCCACTCTCTTTTATAGAGGTGACTACATGTTAATTAATATACAGAATTTATCTTATGCAATTGGTGAGAGACAGTTGTATAAGAACTTAAATATGATTGTAGAGGATACAGATAAGATTGCCTTAGTTGGTGTCAATGGAACAGGTAAGAGTACTTTATTAAAGATGATTGCCCATCATGACAGTCCTGCTATTACTTATAAGAAGGATCTAAAGATTGCATACTTATCTCAGAATCCTGTATTTAGAGATAATGAAACGATTCTTAATGAAGCAAAACATATTCTTAAGGAGGTCCCTGAATATTCTATTAAGTCTTCTTTAACACGTTTTGGTTTAGAAGATATGGATCAGGTGATCAGTACACTATCTGGCGGTCAGAAGAAGCGTTTAGCTCTTGCAATCGTATTACTAGAAGAATGTGATTTACTTATTCTAGATGAACCGACTAACCATCTAGATACACCTATGATTGAATATCTAGAAAAATATTTAATTAAACGTTCTAAAGGATTACTCATGGTCACTCATGATCGTTACTTCCTAGAACGTATTACTAATAAGATTTATGAATTAGATAGAGGTGAGATTTTCCCTTATGTAGCCAACTATTCACACTTCCTAGAATTAAAAGCTGAAAGAGAAAACAATGCCTTACAGGCACAAAGAAAAAGAAACCTCTTCTTAAAGAAAGAATTAGAATGGGTCAGAGCAGGTGTTCAGGCACGTTCTACTAAGAGTAAAGACCGTTTACAGCGTTTTGAAGAATTATCTTCTATTGAACAGATTCAAGAAAAAGGAACTGTTGAACTTATAGATACTACAAGTCGTTTAGGTAAAAAGACTATTGAGTTAGTGAATGTGTCTAAGAGTTATCCTGATAAGGTGATGTTTAAGCCATTTTCTTATTTATTTAAGAGATTTGACCGTATTGGTATATTAGGACAAAATGGCTGTGGTAAGACAACACTCCTTAATATGATTGCTGGTATTATCACTGATTATGATGGAGAGATTATTATTGGTGATACAATCCGTATGGCCTATTTCCAGCAACATTTCCATTATGATGATCCTACAATGAGAGTTATTGATTATATTAGAGAAACAAGTGATAATCTAGAAACAAGTGAAGGAACACTTAGTGCTCGTAATATGTGTGAACGTTTCTTATTTGATGACCATGCCCAGTATACACAAATTGGTAAGTTATCTGGTGGAGAACAAAGAAGACTCTACTTATTAAAGGTATTAATGGGTGCACCTAATGTATTACTATTAGATGAACCGACGAATGACTTAGATATTGAAACATTGAATGTATTAGAAGATTATCTAGATACATTTAAAGGTATTGTGATTACTGTATCCCATGACCGTTATTTCCTAGATCGTATTGTAGATGGTTTATTTGTCTTTAAGGATCAGGAAATTCATTATGTGAATGGTGGCTATAGTGCTTCTATTGATATCACTAATACTAAGAAAGAAACAGAATCTCAGAAAGAAGATTATCGTAAACAAGCTAAAGAAAATAGAAAAAGAAGATTAACCTTCAGTGAAAAGAAAGAACTAGAAGGTATGGATGATCTATTAATGAATCTAGAAACACGTTTAAGTGAGATCGATGAAGAAATGGGAAGTACCCAGGATTTTGAAAAGCTCGATGAATTAAGTAAAGAACGTGATGAAGTTGAAAAGACTTTAGAAGAAAAGAATGAACGTTATCTAGAACTATTAGAAATAGAAGAAAGCTAATGAAAAGAGGAACCCATTTGGATTCCTCTTTTGCTATATAAGGAGAAGCATTAGACTCATTTGAATAATTTATCAAACCCATCGTATTGATATTGAGTTCTTTTTATTATTAAACTTTTTATGGGTTCAACATTTTATTAGAAATTTTCATTTCTCATTTAATATAAGATCGAATCTTACTATAATTGCCGTATTACTTATTTACTTTTCGGTTCGTTAGACTAGGAAGTCAAGTAACATGTCTTATATTTAATGTTTTATCTTCTGTCTTCTCTTTTCGCTTATATCATACATTATCACTCACACAAATGCAAGCGTTTACACGAATTTTCATAAATTGAAAATTCATTGTTAAATAGATGCTTTTTCACAAATACAATTGACGTTAGTATACATATATTATACAATACAACTACGCCAGCGGTAGAAGTACTCTAAGTGAGCCTACCTGCGCAAAAACTCTTTGTCTATCGACAAGGAGTTTTTGTTTCCAACTGAAAAAGCTATGGCTTTTACATCACCATAGCTTTTCTGCTGGATACTAGGATTACATCTTTTGGATTCAATTTCCAGCATCATAGATAAATGGGAAAACCTTTTTACAGCCTTCCAATATATAGATCAACGTACCTTATTATTATATTCAGGAGCTATCTCCCGTTTTCCACCTTTCATTAAAACCATACATTATAAATAAAGCATATAAATCATTATGGTGGATAAATACGTTTTTCCTAATTTAATTGAGTATCCTCAATGGATACTCAGTCACAGTATCCCATGGGAATCTCTCCTTTCTGACCAAGTTCTTTGAGATGAATGTATATGTTAAGGAGGTCTTCCTCCTCTCTTTCTGTCTTAATTATAGCCTAATAATTAAAGTTGTGCAAGCGTTTACATTCTATTTTTGTAAAATGAAAATACTTGTTTTATAACAATCTTTTCACTATAATGACATTAGTTATATGACTGACGGAAGTGGAATTGACCACAGGGAGTATAATAAATCAAATGAAGAAGCCGACCGTCTGGGCAAAGAAGCCTAGAGTATGTGTCGGCTTCTTTTTTTGGAGGAATCTATGAAAGAATTAGAATTAAAGTATGGCTGTAACCCTAATCAGAAACCTGCTAAGGTATTTATGGAAGAAGGAGAACTTCCTTTTACTGTCTTAAATGGTAAACCTGGTTATATCAACTTATTAGATGCTTTTAATAGCTGGCAGCTAGTGAAGGAATTAAAGGAAGCAACTCATATGAGCTGTGCTGCAAGTTTTAAACATGTATCTCCTGCTGGTGTGGCTATTGGAACACCTTTAACTGAAGTAGAAAGACAGATGTATTTTGTAAAGGAAAGTGCTGAAGTGTTAAGTCCTATCGCAAATGCATATATTAAGGCAAGAGGTAGTGACCGTATGAGTTCATATGGTGATTTCTGTGCTCTTTCTGATGTATGTGATGAAGTAACTGCAAAACTTATTAATCGTGAAGTCAGTGATGGTATTATTGCCCCTGGTTATACAAAAGAAGCATTAGAAATACTTAAAAAGAAAAGAAGAGGCACTTATTGTGTATTACAGATGGATCCTCACTATGTACCTAATCCAGTAGAAATTAAGCAAGTATTTGGTATTACATTCCAGCAAGGCAGAAACAACTGTGTGATTAATGAAGAGATGTTTAAGGATGTTGTATCTAAAAATAAAGATATCCCTGAACATGCATTACATGATTTAATCCTTTCTATGATTACATTAAAGTATACACAGTCTAATTCTGTATGTTATGTCAAGAATGGTCAGGCTATTGGTATTGGAGCTGGTCAGCAGTCTCGTATTCATTGTACAAGACTTGCTGGTAATAAGGCAGATGTATGGTTCTTACGTCAGCATCCTAAGGTATTAGGTTTACAGTTTGCTGATGGTTTAAAACGTGCTGAAAAGGATAATACAATTGATGCATATGTATCAGATGATTATGAAGATGTACTAGGTGATGATGTATGGCAGAACTATTTCAAAGTAAAGCCAGAAGTATTCACTAGAGAAGAAAAGAAAGAATGGTTAAAGAAGAATACAGATGTCGTACTAGGTAGTGATGCATTCTTCCCATTTGGAGATAATATTGAACGTGCTCATAAGAGTGGTGTGAAGTATGTAGGTGAACCAGGTGGTTCTATTCGTGATGATCATGTTATTGATACTTGTGATAAGTATGATATGGTACTCGCATTTACTCATCAAAGATTATTCCATCATTAATCCCCTACTTTTGTTGTAACTGTGTTATAATGCACCTTATGAAAATTAATGAGAATGTAAAAATTAAAGAACTCACTACAATGCGCCTAGGCGGTCTAGCGCGTTATGTGATTGAATTAGAGACCGTAGAAGATGTAGAAAAAGCTTACTTATTTGCGAAAGAACGTCAATTACCTGTATTTATTCTAGGTACAGGAAGTAATGTAATTGGAAAAGATGAAGGTTTCAAGGGGGTTATTCTTTTAAACCGTATTAAAGGTATACGTTTTATTGATGAATTGACGATTGACGCAATGGGTGGAGAACTACTTGATGATTTAGTTGCTTTTACTACAAAAAAGAATTTATCTGGTATTGAAGCATTAAGTGCTATTCCTGGTACTGTCGGTGCTGCACCTGTCCAAAATGTAGGTGCTTATGGTCAGGAAATAGAACAGGTATTAGAATCTGTACATGCTTATGATTTAAAAGAAGAAAAGTATGTCACTATTAAGAAAGAAGATATGAATCTAGGTTATAGACAAAGCATCTTTAATCAGGGTAAAGATGCTGGACGTTATTTGATTATCTCTATGAGAATTCATTTAAGTCATGATAGACTTACTCCTCCTTTCTATACTTCTTTACAGAGTTATGTAGAAGAACATCAGATTACTAATTTTTCTCCTAAATCTATTAGAAAGATGGTGACTGAAATACGCTGGTCTAAGTTACCTAAGCCAGAAGAAATAGCTAGTTCTGGATCATTCTTTAAAAATGTTTATTTAGATGATCAAGAAGCCGATCGTTTAAGAAGTATGAATGTTCCTGTCTGGGAAGGTAATAAAGTCCCTTCTGGATGGTTAATAGACCATGCTGGATTAAAGGGTAAATCATTTTATGGCATGCGTGTATCAGAAAAAGCTGCACTGATCTTAATTAATGAAAGTGCACAAAGTTATGCCCATTTAAAACAGGCAAGAGAAGAAATTGTTTCTATTATTGAAAAGAAATATGGTCTAACTCTAAAACAGGAACCTGTTGAACTGGAATAAGATTTATTCCAGTTTTTTTGTGTTCTTTCTTATGATATAATTAGTTAGATTAGGAGGAATTGCTATGTTATTTATCACTGACAATGAATTTGAACGTGTTGTATCTAGAGCACGTAACCGTGATATTGCACGAGAATATTATCGAAGAGATTATGTTGTAAATGTTTCTATCACTATAGATAATCGTGGTTATTATCATATATCTGGTAAAGTTATGATTAATGGTAATATCTATCTTCCCCGTGTTCTTGTGAATCCCAATTCTAAAATAGTATCAACAGACTGTAATTGTATATATGCTGATGAATATACAGCCTGTGGACATATAGGAGCCCTTATTTTAAAGGTTCAGGAGTTATCTCCCAATACATTCCCTTATCGTTATGCTGTTGATTTAGAAAAGCGTGCACAGGAAGAAAAGAAAAGTGCTATGAGAGAACGTCTTTTATGGGAACAGCAGATGGCTGAATTTAGAAGAATGGAAAGAGAAAAGGAAACCAATGCATTGACTGATTATATTAAGAATCAGTTAGTCAATCAGTTTACACCTGTAAGTTCTAAACCCGTTCATTTAAAGCTACTTCGTGCAGATGGATGGAATTTTAATATCACATTTAAGGTAGGACGTGAAAGAGATTATATTGTAAAGAGTATTCCTAACTTTGTATCACAAATGCAGAATAATGAATATCATGCTTATGGAAAGACTTTATCTTTTGTTCATAATCCTGATATTCTAGATGAACCATCTAAAAAGATTTACCAATTCATTCTGAGATTCTATCATTCTCATCTTGCTAATAATAATACGTTATTCATTGACAATGAGAATATTGATGCTTTATGGGAGTTACTTACAACTATTCCTGCATCTTTACATGCTTTTAAATGTATAGAGGGTGAATTACATCCTATGGTATCAGTGACTAAAGATAAACATGATACAATTCTAGAACTAGAAACAAATATAGCACCTTATTTTTCTGGAAAAAAATGTTTATATCAATATACACCTTCAGAATTCACTATCACTCGTTATCCTTTCGATAAACAGGGTGTTACTATTGAGTTATTGAATCGTTTTGATACATTACAGCGTCTTTATGTAGCGCATGAACAGTTAGAAAATTTTACTCGTTATATTATTTCTCCTACAAAGAAATATATTGAGTATGTAGGTTTAGAAGATACAATTCAGGAAGAATCACATCTAGAAATCTATGCAGATGTAGATGAAGATGAATATGCTTTAGTTAGCCTAATTGGAACATATGAGGATGGAACACACGATCTTCTTAAAGAAGATGTACCTCATTCTTTAAAAGCAGATCTCATTATTAGTTTCTTAGAGAAATATAATCCTGATGATATGTCAGGACCTATGCGTTTTGATACACATCGCGATGAAACAATAGATATGATTCATGATGTTTTAGGACATCTTAATAAGATGACAGATGTTTATGTATCTGATTCTTTACAAGCGATTGGTTCTAAGAAGTCTATGAACTTATCTGTTGGTATCAAGGTCTCTCATAATCTATTAGAAATGGACTTAGATTCTTTAGATGTGCCTAAAGAAGAATTAGCTAATATTATTGCAAGTCATAAGAAAAAGAAACGTTATCATCGTTTAAAGAATGGTCAGTTATTATATATTGATACACATGAATTAGATGAGTTAGGTAATATGATGGATCAGTATCATATTCTACCTAAAGATATTTCTGAAGATGGTACAATTGATTTAAATCTAAATAGAGCTTGTCAGATGGACTTAGCAACACAGGACTTCCAGTATGTACAGGTCAATCGTGAAGAATCATTTAAGGACGTATTGGATCATTTAAAGAACTATACACATCATAAACATGAATTAAATGAACGTTATGATGCCATCTTAAGAGATTATCAGAAAGAAGGTTTCCAATGGCTTTCTACTATGAATGATCTACATTTTGGTGGTATTCTTGCAGATGATATGGGGCTAGGTAAAACAATCCAGATTATGAGTTTATTAGAAAGTAATGAACATCACTTTTCTATTATTATTTGTCCTGCTTCATTGATTTTAAACTGGTTGGATGAGTTTAATAAGTTCTCTTCTCATTTAAAGGTGACTTGTGTAATGGGAAGTGCAAAAGAACGTAAAGAGATTATTAAAAACTATAAGCAGTTTGATGTGATGATTACTTCTTATGATTATATTCGTAAGGATTATGAGGAATATAAGGGTATTGTATTTGATTTTATTGTTTTAGATGAAGCACAGTATATTAAGAATCAGAAAACTAAGAATGCGATTGCAGTTAAATCATTAGAAGGTAAACAGCGCTATGCATTAACTGGTACACCTATTGAAAACTCACTTGCTGAATTGTGGTCCATCTTTGATTTCTTAAATAAAGACTATTTATATAACTATCGTTATTTTAAATCTCATTATGAAGCACCTATTGTCAAGGATCATGATGAAGAGGTTCAGACACAATTGCAGAAGATGATTTCACCTTTTGTATTAAGACGTACGAAAAATGAAGTATTAAAAGATTTACCTGATAAGATTGAAAATACCGTACTTGTAGACTTCAGTGAAGATGAAAAGAAGCTCTATTTAGCTCATTTAGCACAGGCCAATCAGTTATTAAAGACATTGGATGGTTCTAAGGACCGTATTCAGATTCTTGCGATGTTAACAAAGTTAAGACAGATCTGCTGTGAACCTCGTATTGTCTTTGATGATGTAAAACATATGTCTTCTAAGATGGAAGCATGTTTAAATATTATTCAAACATATAAAGACAATAACAAGAAGATTATTGTATTCTCATCATTTAAGAGCTTATTGAATCTTCTTGCAAAAGAATTAGATAAGAGTAAGACATCTTATTATATGTTGACTGGTGATACTGATAAAGCGGATCGTAAAGGATTAGTGGATGCTTATCAAAATGATGATACAACAGTCTTCTTAATTAGTTTAAAAGCAGGAGGTACTGGTTTAAACCTCACTGCAGCAGAAGGTGTTATTCACTTTGACCCTTGGTGGAATATGTCTGCACAGAACCAGGCAACAGATAGAGCATATCGTATTGGACAGAAGAATAAAGTATTTGTATATAAGTTGATTATGGCTGATTCTATTGAAGAAAAGATTCAGACATTACAAGCAGCTAAGAAGGATTTAGCTGATCGTTTTGTGGAAGGTAACAGTGGTTCTATTACGACTATGAGTGGTGAAGAAATCATGAGTTTATTTAGTGAGGATTAACATGAAGAAGATGACTATGGCCGATATTGCAAAAGTTGCAGGTGTGTCTAAGACAACTGTTTCTCGTTATTTTAATGGCGGCTATGTAAAAGAAGAAACACGTCAGAAGATAGAAAAAATTGTGAAAGAGTATGATTATGAACCTAATGTGCTTGCTGCAAATTTAAAAGCCAACAAGACACATACTGTGGGTATTGTATGCCCTACTCTTACTTCATATGCTTCTAGTCGTATGATGATGAATATTGATCAATTCTTAAAGAAGCATCATTATACGACAATCATCATTAATACTAATCATGATGAACTCGATGAAATCAAGTCCATTACTAAACTTATACAATTAAGAGTGGATGGTATTATTCTCCTTGCCACTTCTATCACAATGGCACATAGAGATATTGCCTCTAAGAGTTCTGTTCCTATTGTCTTTATGGCTCAGGCTTATGATGATGGTGTGAGTGTTATTGACAATGATTATGAAGCAGGCTATAAGATAGGTGAGTATATTTATTCTAATGGTCATAAGAGTGTTGTATATGCAGGAGTAAGCAGAAAAGATGTGGCTGTAGGAGTCATTCGTAGACAGGGTGTTTATGATGGCTTACAGGATGTACATCCTCATTTTCTAGAAACAGACTTCTCTGCTGAAAAGACAATTGATAAACTCAATGATTACTTAAAGAATCATACATGCCCTACTGCCATCATCTGTGCAACAGATACAATTGCGATGGGATGTATGAAGATTCTAAAAGATCACGGTTTGCGTATTCCTGAAGATGTTTCAGTGACTGGATTTGGTGGTTATTGGACTTCTACTGTAATGTCCCCTGCCCTTACAACTATTAAGTTCCATTATGCTCATGCTGGTCAGATGGCTGGACAGATTATTCTTGATATGATTGAAGAAAAAGAGGTCGAACGTGCTACACTTATTGACTTCACATTTATAGAAGGAGAAAGCGTCAGAAGTATCTGATGCTTTTTTTTGAAAAAATAGTGGCATTGGTTTCATATTTTTTATATCTATGCCCAGCAGTTCTTCAAAGATGAAAAAGGTCGTATGATCATGGCAGGTTGGATGGGGCTTTCTGATATTGATTATACAAATCCTACCGTAGAAGAAGGACGTCAGCATGCCTTCACTCTCTTTAGAGAGATTACTGAGCACGAAGGTAGACTCTATCAGTTCCCTATTGAAGAATATAAGTCTTTAAGAGAAGAGAAGAAAGAAGTACAGGGAACATCTCTTACAATGAATACGTCTTCTTTTGAATGCTATATAACTGACCTCCCTCAGTCATTCAAACTTCATTTAAGAGGTATAAGTGTGAAACAAAAATCAATCAAAACGTATAAAAAAAGACGAACTTAAAA
>OMNT01003676.1_pt1 | contig 10896 bp, 10 predicted proteins | sample 1672551 | NCBI WGS metagenome assembly OMNT01 (sample SAMEA3136698, study PRJEB25190) | human gut metagenome
AGAAAGCTGCACAGGCTCGTGGACGTATTGATAAGTTCAATAAGAAATATGGTCTGAGCAAATAATCAGAATATAGTATGAATTGAGAAGGTTGAGGTTGGGAAATCTCAACCTTTCTTGGTCTTTAGGAGAAAAGGATGAAATCATCAAATATTGGCGGCCAGGCAGTTATGGAAGGCATCATGATGCGCCATAAGGATAAATACTCCATTGCAGTGCGCAGGCCGGACAAAGAAATTGAGTTAAAGGTAGAGGACTATAAGTGTATATTTGGAAATGCAAAATTCCTGAAATATCCGCTGATCCGTGGAGTTGTAAGCTTTGTGGATTCCCTGGTGGTAGGAACAAAGTGTCTGATGTACTCTGCCGAGATCGCAGGTGATGAGGAGAATGAGGAAGAAGCAGAAAAGAATGCATCCCTCACTGAGAAAGAGCTTGCAGCAAAAAAGAAAAAAGAAGACAGGCAGTTTAAATGGCTGTTATATATTACAGTAGCAATTTCTATTGTAGTATCCATTGCGGCTTTCATGCTTCTGCCGTATGCACTGGCCAGTCTTTGCCGCAAGGTGGGAGCTTCTGAGTTTGTGGTGACCATTGTGGAGGCTTTTGTAAAGCTGGCATTGTTTATGGGATATATGCTTCTCATTTCCAGAATGAAGGACATCCAGAGAACCTTTATGTATCATGGGGCAGAGCACAAGTGTATTAATTGTGTGGAGCATGGTCTTCCGCTTACAGTGGAGAATGTACTGGCAAGCTCCAGACTGCATAAAAGATGTGGAACCAGTTTTCTGTTTCTGGTAATGATCGTAAGTATTTTTCTGCATTTTATATTTGTACTGGTACCGGTTTACTGGGTAAGATTATTCGGAAGACTTTTGATGGTACCCATCGTGGCAGGTATTTCTTTTGAGATCATTCAGTGGGCAGGCAGATCAGACAGCAAGATCGCAGATTTCTTCAGCAAGCCAGGTCTGGCAATGCAGAAGCTTACTACCAAGGAACCTACAGCGGATATGGCAGAGGTTGCCATTAAGGCTGTTGAGGCGGTGTTTGACTGGAGAGCATATCTAAAGGATGAATTTGATCTGGAGATTCCTTATCCTTCCGATGAAGAGACAGTTGCTGAAAAGTAGGAGAAAAGACCTGGGAGGAAAGAAACTATGGAAACCCTTACAGGATTATTAAAAAAAGGACAGGAAATTCTTGTACAGGCAGGAATTGAGGAGGCCGGGCTGGATGCCCGCCTCCTTCTGGAATATATCACAGGAAAAAGCCGGGCGTATTACCTTGCACACGGAGAAGAATGTGTTACAAAAGAGACAGCGGACCGGTATCTGGAGTTGGTCACAGGTCGCTCGCAGCATATCCCTCTTCAGCATCTGACGCATCAGGCTTTTTTTATGGGATATGAATTTTACGTCAATGAGGATGTGCTGATTCCCAGACAGGATACGGAGACGCTGGTGGAGGAAGCACTCAGACTTCTGAAGGGCAGGCAAAAGCCCAGGGTTCTGGATATGTGCACAGGTTCAGGCTGTATCCTGACCAGTATTCTGCTGGAAGTTCCTGATGCATCCGGAACAGGGGCAGATCTTTCGGAAAAAGCATTGAAGGTGGCTGCCTGCAATGCCCGGAGGCTTCAGACAGCAGACAGGGCAGAGTTTGTAAAAAGTGATCTGTTTTCTTCAGAATATTTCAGCGGATCGGTTTATGATGTGCTGATATCAAATCCACCCTATATTCCCACAGAGGAGATTGAGGGACTGATGGAAGAGGTAAGACTGCATGATCCCCGGATGGCTTTGGATGGAAAAGCAGACGGACTGTATTTCTACCGTGCCATTACGAAGCAGGCAATGGATTATATGCTTCCCGGAGGCTGGCTTCTCTATGAGATTGGCTGGGATCAGGGAAAGGCTGTGAAGGAACTGCTGGACAAAGAAGGATTTATAAATACAGAGATAAAGAAGGACCTGTGTGGATTAGACCGCGTAGTCCTGGGACAGAAATCATTACAGGAGGAACAGAATGTTTGATAAATTAGACGATCTGCTCATTCGCTTTGAGGAGGTACTGAATGAACTGGGAGAGCCCGGAGTTACAGATAACCAGGAGCATTTCCAGAAGCTTATGAAGGAGCAGAGTGATCTGCAGCCTATCGTAGACACTTATCGTGAATATAAGAAAAATAAAGAAACCATCCAGGACAGCATTGCCATGCTGGAAGAGGAAAAGGATGAAGAAATGAGGGAAATGCTCAAAGAGGAGCTGTCCGATGCGAAGAAAAAGGTAGAGGAGCTGGAGCATGAACTGAAGATTCTTCTTCTTCCGAAGGATCCAAATGACAGTAAGAATGTTATCGTAGAGATCCGTGCAGGTGCCGGCGGAGATGAAGCAGCTCTTTTTGCAGCAGAAATCTACCGTATGTATGTGAAGTATGCGGAGTCACGGCGCTGGAAAACAGAGATGATGAGCCTTAATGAAAACGGAATTGGCGGATTTAAGGAAGTCACTTTCATGATCACAGGTGCAGGAGCTTATTCCAGACTGAAATATGAAAGTGGTGTACATCGTGTGCAGCGAGTACCTGAGACAGAATCCGGCGGACGTATCCATACCTCTACCTGTACAGTGGCAATTATGCCTGAGGCAGAGGAGATAGATTTCCATCTGGATATGAATGACTGTAAATTTGATGTGTTCCGTGCTTCCGGTAACGGCGGACAGTGCGTTAATACTACAGATTCAGCAGTACGACTGACTCATATTCCTACAGGTATTGTAATTTCCTGTCAGGATGAGAAATCACAGCTGAAAAATAAGGATAAAGCCCTGAAGGTACTTCGTTCCCGTCTGTATGAGATGGAGCTTGCCAAGCAGCATGATGCAGAGGCAGAGGCACGCAGGAGTCAGATTGGAACCGGTGACCGTTCAGAGAAAATCCGTACGTATAATTTCCCTCAGGGACGTGTGACAGACCACAGGATCAAATTGACCCTCCACCGACTGGATAATATTTTAAACGGTGACCTGGATGAGATCATTGATAGTCTGATCGCAGCAGATCAGGCTGCAAAGCTGAGTAATTTACAGGATGAGGCATAAAAAGGAGGAACATTATGGGAAAATATTTTGGAACAGATGGTTTTCGAGGAGAAGCTAATGTCAAACTGACAGTAAATCATGCATTTAAGGTTGGACGTTATGTAGGCTGGTATTATGGCCGGAACCACAAAGCAAAGATCGTTATCGGTAAAGACACCAGAAGAAGCAGCTATATGTTTGAATATGCTCTGGTAGCAGGACTGACTGCATCCGGTGCAGATGCATATCTTCTTCATGTTACTACCACACCAAGTGTTTCCTATGCAGTCCGCACAGAGGATTTTGACTGTGGTATTATGATTTCTGCAAGCCACAATCCCTTTTATGATAATGGAATCAAACTGCTGAACGGAAATGGACAGAAGATTGAGGCTGAGATTGAGGCCAGGATCGAGTCTTACCTGGACGGCGTGCTGGAAGAACTTCCTCTGGCAACCCGGGAGGATGTAGGACGTACTATAGATTTTGCTTCCGGACGTAACCGCTATATCGGACATCTGATTTCTATTCCATGCCGTGATTTCAAAAATATTAAAGTTGGTCTGGATTGTGCAAATGGAAGCTCCTCAGCTATTGCCAAGAGTGTATTTGATGCACTCCGCGCAAAAACATACGTGATCAATAATGAGCCGGATGGAACTAATATTAATACAAACTGTGGTTCTACACATATTGAAGTGCTTCAGAAATATGTGGTGGATAACGGTCTTGATATTGGTTTTGCCTATGATGGAGATGCAGACCGCTGTATTGCAGTGGATCATTTGGGAAATGTGATCGATGGAGATAAGATTATGTATGTCTGCGGAAAATACCTTAAGGAGCAGGGAAGATTAAATGGCAATACAGTGGTAACTACTGTAATGTCTAATCTGGGTCTGTACAAATCTCTGGAAAGAGAAGGAATTGATTACGAGCAGACAGCAGTAGGCGATAAATATGTTGCTGAGAATATGATGGAAAATAATTACAGCATTGGCGGTGAGCAGTCAGGACATATTATTTTCAGCAGATATGCAGCAACAGGAGATGGAATCCTGACCTCTCTTATGATTATGGAGGCCTGCGTAGAGAAAAAAGCAACTCTGTGTGATCTGGCAAAGGAAATGAAAGTTTATCCTCAGCTTCTGCGCAATGTGCGTGTGTCTGACAAGAAAACTGCCAGGGAAAATCCGGCGGTTGTAAAGGCTGTTGAGGAGGTTGCCATATCTTTGGGAAATGAAGGTCGTATCCTGGTCCGTGAAAGTGGTACAGAACCTCTGATTCGTGTTATGGTAGAGGCAGGAACAGATGAACTCTGTCATGAAAATGTAGACCGGGTAGTGAAAGTAATGGAAGCAGAAGGTCTGGTTATTGATTAAATTTGTGATATAAAGGATACTCATGAAGAATAGAAAGATAGCAGTGTTTTTAGCTGTATGCCTGGGAATTGTCTCTTTTTCCGGCTGCAGCAGTGATATGAAAAATTACAGACAGGCATCCAGTGATCTGGAAGCAGAAAAATATGACGAAGCGCTGCAGGAATTTGAAACTGCCATTGCTGCCGGCGTAAATCCGGCAGGCTCTTACAGAGGGGCAGGAGTGGCGAATGTGCATCTTGGAAATTATAAAGAGGCCATTGAGAATTTTACGGATGCTCTGAATTGTAAGAAGGTGGGAAAGTCTCTGAAAAAGGATATTTTATCCTACAGAGCAGCTGCATACCTGAAAATAAAAGCATATGATGAGGCAATGGCAGACTGTCAGTCCATTGCAGCGGATTACGATATGGATGCAGATGTGTATTTTCTTACAGGTGAGGTGGCACTGGCTATGGATTCCTATGAGGAGGCTTCCACTGATTTTGAGCAGGCATATGGAGAAGAAGCTACTTACGATATGGCAATCCGCATTTACAGTGCTTATCTGGAAAAGGATATGGAAGCAGATGGAACCCGCTATCTGGAAGCTGCTCTGGCAAAGACTGCAGACAATGCCCAGGATCACTGTGACAGGGGACGGGTATATTATTATATGAGTGATTATGATAATGCCCAGAAAGAACTGCAGGAGGCTGCAGATGATGGCAATACAGAAGCCGTACTGCTTCAGGGAATGGTTTACATGGAACAGAAGGATACTGCCAGTGCCAGAAAGAAATTTGAGGAATATGTATCTCAGGCAGAGGACAGTGCCAGAGGCTTTAATGGTCTGGCTCTCTGTGATATTGAGGATGGAGATTATGACAGTGCTCTTTCCAATATTTCCAGTGCCCTCACCTTTGCAGAAGGAGAGGAACTGAAAAGCCTTTTGTTTAATGAAATGACAGTATATGAGAAGAAGCTTGATTTTGCAACTGCAAAACAGAAGGCAGAAGAGTATCTGGAACTGTATCCGGATGATAAGACGATGAAAAAGGAACTGGCATTTCTGAAAACCCGTGTAACCGGGCAGAATGAAAATTCCGGAGCAGAGACAACAGCAGGGGATACTGCTGCGGACAGCAGTACTGCAGATAATACAAATACAAACAGTTCAGAGGAACAGTAGGAGAGTATATGGAAGAGCTTGGCAGATTAGAAGAACGGGTAATCCTTATAGGCGTGCAGACGGCTGCAGAGGACAATGTGCTGGACTCTTTGGACGAGCTGGAGGAGCTTGCAGAAACTGCAGGAGCAGTGACTGTGGGAAGGATTATCCAGAACCGTGAGGCAGTACATCCCGGTACTTATATCGGTAAAGGTAAAATAGAGGAAGTGCGTTCTCTGGTATATGCCATGGATGCCACAGGAGTAATCTGTGATGATGAGCTGTCTCCGGCACAGCTGAACAATCTGGAGAGGGAGCTTGACTGTAAGGTTATGGACAGGACGTTGCTGATTCTGGATATTTTTGCTGCAAGGGCAGTTACCAGTGAAGGAAAGATTCAGGTGGAGCTGGCACAGCTTCGCTATCGTTCGGCAAGACTGGTAGGTTTGCGGGAATCTCTGTCCCGTCTGGGCGGTGGAATCGGAACCAGAGGACCTGGTGAGAAGAAGCTGGAGACAGACAGACGTCTTATCCGCACCAGAATTTCAGCTCTGAAGCAGGACCTGGCACAGGTGGAAAAGCATAGAGAACTGCTCCGTACCGGACGGGCAAGAGGTAAGGTAAGGACAGCGGCTATTGTAGGATATACCAATGCCGGAAAATCCACTTTGCTGAATAAGCTTACAGGTGCATCGGTTCTGTCTGAAGATAAATTATTTGCAACCCTGGATCCTACTACAAGAATTCTGAATCTGAAGGATGGACAACAGATCCTGTTGACAGATACTGTTGGTTTTATCAATAAATTGCCCCATCATCTGGTGGAAGCCTTTAAAAGTACACTGGAAGAGGCTAAGTATGCAGATTATATTATCCATGTGGTAGATGCTTCTAATCCTCAGGCAGAAATGCAGATTCATGTGGTATATGAGACCTTGAAGGAACTGGGGGTACTGGGAAAAAAGATTATTACCCTTTTTAATAAGCAGGATGCACCGGGGGCAGCAGTACTCAGAGATTTTAAATCAGATTATTCGCTGAAAATTTCAGCCAGGACCGGGGAAGGGCTGGATGCATTAAATGATCTTCTGGAGAAGCTTCTGACAGAGGAGCTGATCTATGTAGAGAGAGTTTTTCCTTATCAGGAGGCTGGAAAAATTCAGTTGATCCGTGAATTCGGACAATTGATCTCAGAAGAATATACAGAGTCCGGAATTGCTGTAAAGGCAAGAGTTCCCCGGGAAATCTACCCTCAGGTAGTATAAAAAAACAGAAAGAGAAACACCATATAATGTTTTTATGATTAAAATAAAACACAATATATGGTGTTTTTTAATGTTGACGGAATTACAGGACGATGATACAATGAAACGGAATCATTATTTTACATGAGAAGGTTGGGAGGCTTTGATATGTTTCAGGTAGTGAAACGAGATGGACAGATGGATGAGTTCAAGATAGGTAAGATCACATCTGCCATTGATAAAGCGTTTAATGCGCAGGAAAAGAATTACAGCAAAGAGATGATTGATCTGCTGGGACTGCGGGTGACAGCAGATTTTCAGAATAAGATCAAGGATAATAAGATTTCTGTAGAAGAGATTCAGGACAGTGTGGAGAATGTACTGATCCAGGCTGGATATGCAGATGTGGCAAAGGCATATATCCTTTACCGCAAGCAGAGGGAAAAAGTGCGTAATATGAAATCTACGATTCTGGATTATAAAGAAATCGTAAACAGCTATGTAAAAGTAGAAGACTGGCGTGTAAAGGAGAATTCTACAGTTACTTATTCTGTAGGGGGACTGATCCTGAGTAACTCCGGTGCAGTAACTGCAAATTACTGGCTGTCTGAGATTTATGATGATGAGATTGCCGAGGCTCACAGAAATGCGGATATCCATATCCATGATCTGTCTATGCTTACAGGATATTGTGCGGGCTGGTCATTGAAGCAGCTGATCCAGGAAGGCTTGGGAGGTATTGAAGGTAAGATCACTTCTTCACCGGCCAGACATTTAAGTGTACTTTGCAACCAGATGGTGAATTTCCTGGGAATTATGCAGAATGAGTGGGCCGGTGCCCAGGCATTTTCATCCTTTGATACATATCTTGCTCCTTTTGTAAAGGCTGACAACCTGAGCTATCCGGAAGTGAAGAAATGTATTGAATCCTTTATCTACGGGGTAAATACTCCCAGCAGATGGGGAACCCAGGCTCCGTTTTCCAATATTACTCTGGACTGGACAGTGCCGAATGATCTGGCGGAGCTTCCGGCGATCGTGGGCGGAAAACCGATGGATTTCTGCTACAAGGACTGTAAAAAAGAGATGGATATGGTGAACCGCGCATTTATAGAGACGATGATAGAGGGGGATGCCAACGGAAGAGGGTTCCAGTATCCGATTCCGACGTATTCGATTACGAGTGATTTCGACTGGTCGGACACAGAGAATAACCGTCTGCTTTTTGAGATGACATCCAAATACGGAACGCCGTATTTTTCAAATTATATTAACAGCGATATGGAGCCGAGCGACGTGCGGAGCATGTGCTGCCGCCTGCGCCTGGATTTGCGTGAGTTGCGTAAGAAAACGGGAGGTTTCTTTGGTTCCGGAGAGAGTACGGGAAGCGTGGGCGTGGTTACGATCAACCTGCCGAGAATTGCGTATCTTTCAAAAAATGAGAAAGAATTTTATAAGCGTCTGGATCACATGATGGATATTTCCGCACGTTCTTTGAAAATCAAGAGAGACGTCATCAGCAAGCTTCTGGACGAAGGACTGTATCCGTACACGAAACGTTATCTGGGGAATTTTGACAGCCATTTTTCCACCATCGGCCTGATTGGCATGAATGAGGTGGGGTTAAACGCCGTATGGCTCAGAAAAGATCTGACGCATGAGGAGACGCAGGCATTTGCAAAAGAAGTGCTGAACCATATGAGAGACCGTCTGGTCATGTATCAGGAGGAGTACGGCGATCTTTACAATCTGGAAGCCACACCGGCAGAGTCTACCACCTACCGTCTGGCAAAGCATGATAAAAAGCGCTGGGCGGACATCAAGACCGCCGGAAAACAGGGCGATACGCCGTATTATACAAACAGTTCCCACCTTCCGGTAGAATTTACTTCGGATATTTTTGAAGCGCTGGATATTCAGGATGAATTGCAGACCCTGTATACGTCAGGAACCGTATTTCACGCCTTTCTGGGAGAGAAGCTGCCAGACTGGAGGGCGGCGGCGAATCTCGTCCGGAAGATTGCGGAAAATTATAAATTACCGTATTATACACTGTCCCCGACCTATTCCGTGTGCAGGGAGCACGGGTATATTACGGGCGAGCATTTCACCTGCCCAATCTGCGGGGAAAAGGCGGAAGTGTACAGCCGCATCACGGGGTATTACCGTCCGGTGCAGAACTGGAATGATGGAAAGACACAGGAATACAAAAACCGCCAGCTTTATGACATTGAAAATTCCTGCTTAAAAAAGGTACACAGCAGTATCGTCACCGTATCCGGGGAAGAGGTGACGGTCGAGCCGGTGGAAAGCATCAAATATCTCTTTACCACAAAGACCTGCCCGAACTGCAAGATTGCAAAAGAGATGTTAAAGGATGAAGCCTATGAGACGATCGACGCAGAAGAAAACCAGGAGCTGACCAGAAAGTACGGCGTCATGCAGGCTCCCACGCTTGTGGTAGTCAACGGAGGAAAGACCCGGAAATATGTCAATGCGTCGAATATAAAAAAATATATGAATGAGAAAAGCGGGGAATAAAGAAAGATGGTTTTAAGAGGGGAACGGATAGCGGGAGACGGCGTATCCGTTCCTTTTCCGCTGACGGAGGAAGAAGTAAGGCTGGCATTTATCATGCCTCCTTTGAAAATCATGAGAAAACGGGGACATAAAAAAGAAGGCATACACATCGTGCAAGCCTTCTTTTTTATACGCTTTATTGTAAATTACAGTTTCACAACATTAGCAGCCTGCATTCCACGGTTGCCTTCTGTCAAATCATAGGAAACTGCCTGACCTTCGTCCAGAGACTTGAAGCCTTCGCCCTGGATTGCAGAGAAATGTACGAATACATCTGCTCCGTCCTCACCTGTGATAAAACCATAACCTTTTTCTGCGTTAAACCATTTTACTGTACCCTTGTTCATTTTGGTACCTCCATTAAAATATAAATTTTGGGATTTTGAATAAAAAAATCCACCAGTTATTACAGATTACAGGTGCCAAATATAATCTCTAATAACTAGTGAATTACTTTACATCCAATAAATCCTAATACATTCTGTATTATAGCTTTTGCAGCAGAAGATGTCAAGTACTTTTGTTACAAAAGTAGGGTTGTTTCAGCGTTGTTTCACAAAACTGAAAGTCATTGTAAAAAGTGACGAAATTATTTTCTCTATTTTGTGGATAATTATCTTCAGCAGAAAAAACTGTATTTATAGTTTTTTCTGCTGTTCTTTTTCACAAAAGTTATACACCGAATCCTATCCATTCTTTCAGACAGAGGCCTTATATCTACTCATTTCCAATCTTATAATGGAGATTTATCCACAGTCAGATTGCCCAATGGGTCATTTCCGGAAATTCGCTTTTTTCCTGCATTTCTGCTATACTTTTTTCAAGAAAGAGAGGTTGTTTTTATGGAGATTGATTTTATACAGGAACTAAAAAAACGTGATGAACTTCTTGACGGCTATCTCAGGCAGATCGAGATCCAGGAGGAATTCATCCAGAAACAAAAAGAGCTGATCGAATATCTCGAGAATCATATCTCAAAGATCACAGATATCGTCAGCAGTGTTTAGCAGGACTGTACCGGAGGAAAACGTATGCCTGATACTTATGATCATATCACTCTCATGTGTCGGCTGAAAGCTGCACAACGCAGAAACAAAGAACTGGAATCTGGTGAAAGATATATCCAGTTAGAAGAACTTCATCAGAAAGAGTACAACGTTTATGAACATAAGATTGAGAAGCTGAAAAAAGAACTTGCAGATGCGCACAAAGAAACGATCCGTGTGCGCAATTACTGGTTTCAGGTACTGGAGGATATGCTCCGGGAGTTTGAAAAGGCACAAAAAAGGTCCGCGCAGGAACTCCGAAAAATAGAGATTCGTGCACTGAATGCAGAAAAACAAAGAGATGATGCACTGGATAAAGCAGCCGTTTTCAGACATCAGTTTTATGAAGCGGCATCCAGACTGGAAGAAGAACAGGGAAAGAATCTGAAACTACGGGCACAGATCAACCG
>OMNT01003677.1_pt1 | contig 10893 bp, 7 predicted proteins | sample 1672551 | NCBI WGS metagenome assembly OMNT01 (sample SAMEA3136698, study PRJEB25190) | human gut metagenome
CGAACTTCGAAGGTGAATGTTCTGAGGTTGGTATGTATCTGGCAATGGCAAGAGTCGCTCACAGAGAAGGATATCCGGAAATCGGATTATACTGGGAGAAAGCTGCTTACGAAGAGGCAGAGCACGCTGCAAAATTTGCTGAACTGCTCGGCGAAGTAGTAACGGACAGCACAAAGAAAAACCTTGAGATGCGCGTGGACGCTGAGAACGGCGCTACCGCTGGTAAGACTGATCTGGCAAAACGTGCGAAAGCCCTGAACCTTGACGCGATCCATGACACCGTTCATGAAATGGCAAGAGACGAGGCAAGACACGGCAAGGCATTTGAAGGACTTCTTAAGAGATACTTTGGTTAATCAAACCTCCTGCTTTAAAAGGATTTTTAAGAGTAAGGGAATGAATCAGAAATGGTTTGTTCCCTTTTTGCTTGCATGATAATCAAAATGCACGTGCATGACCAGATAGATCGTGATATAATCAGTACGAGAAAGACCCATTGACACATGAAGTATGAATGAATAAAAATCGTATGAGAAAAAGGAGATGCAACAAATGATTTGTAAAAAATGTGGAAATCCGGTAAACAAACATGACCGATTTTGTGCGAAATGTGGTTCCGCTATGGAAGCGCCTGTAAAGGAAATTAAGACGTTAATCATAGATGGTGTAAAAATGAGCGCTATGGATATGGTAGATTACTGTATCCAAAATAAGTATATCGTCGTAGGTTCTTTTATGTCTAATCAGACAAAAAAGGAATGGAGTATTTTCTTTGAAAATATCATAAATGAAATGCAGGATGATGAAACTGCTATCCTTTGTTTTGCAGGAAACCATGATTACAAAGGCGGAATAAATACTAGCGGTATGCATTCTTATGTACTTACAAATAAGAGATTGATGATTGCCGGGTGGTATGGCAAGAAGTCTGGCATGACAAATCCCCTCAAAGCTTATTCTAATATTTATAAAGCGACTTTGGCTAAGAACCCAAAATGTGATAAAGATTCTGTTTATGTCCGTGATATCACCCATACGGATGCAGATATGGTAGGGGGACATGATGTGATTACATTCCATACAACCAAAAGTGATTTTCATGTTATGTTCTACAGTCATAACGTTACTCATCAGTTATGTAATAAAATAAATGCCGCTCTGAAAGAATTAAAGGAGCATAACCCAGAATAAAGCCAGAGTCTGTCTCCCTTTCCATACACTTGAGTGAAAGCATAAAATATGGACAGCGGCATATCTTACAATGCCGCTGTCTTGTTCCGGTTATTGACCAAAGCCGTCCGAAATCTCCTCATAAGTATCGAGATCATCCGGAAGTTCAACCTCTACTTCCTTCCCCGGATTGTTTACATCCATATCCATGTCAAGGGCAACGCTCACATCCGTATCCTCTACGGTCATAGTCATATCCATCTTCATCTCCTGTTTCACGATATTAAAATCTTTATCTATCGTGAGTACTCCCTGCACTTCACCCACGCTCATCTGAAAATCACCTGCGTCACCCAGCGCATTAGACATCATACTGTCAAGAAGCGTCTCTGCCAGCTCATTCATTTTATCGCCGTCCGCCTCAAAATCAATCACATAATGATTTCCTTCCTCTGTCAGCTCCAGGGATTGATAAGCGTCTGCCTGTATCTCCATAAAAGCGCTGTTCTGTTTGAGCCGCTCAGACATCTCACTCAGGTCCATAGCCATTTTCATTTTCTGCCCCATCGCTTCTGTATAAGAATAACCTTCCGTATAATAAGTGTTCATACGGATGCTCTGTCCCAGAATATTCATATCCATCTGCATGGCCATCTTCGGAGATTCTGTCGTGATACCGCTCTCCTTCATTTTCATGGTTACGTCATAGTCGACCGTCTCACCCTCCGCCTGCATACTCATGGACATTTTGATATCCGCATCGATACCGTCCATCGTCTGCTGCTTTTCCGTTGCTTTCTCCAGAATCTGCTCTGCGGTCAGCTTGTTCCCGCATCCGGCCAGACACACGATCAGCAGAACCAGCGTCATCATCCCCGCCCACATGCTTCTCACTTTCATCCTGTTTTCCTCCCTTTGTTTTTTAATCTTCGGATTCACTATGCAAATATTATTTTACTTTTACCGCTTTGGAATCCTTCGCCGGGCTGTATACATTTTTCTTCACTGCTACCACCCGATAATAGTATCTCTTGCCCTTTTTCACTTTCTTATCCACGTATTTTACCATTTTGGCCTTTTTCACCACGGCAATCCGTTTAAAGCCGCTCTTTGCCTGATTAGAACGGAAAATCATGTATTTCTTTGCCCCGCTTACCCGTTTCCATTTCACGGTAACGCTTCTTCTGCTTCCTGCTTTTGCAGCCTTCGCCGTCACCTTTTTGGTTGCTTTTGGAAGCGTAATACTTTTTTCCACTCCGGTTTTGCTGACGGTCTTTCCCGCTGCCGCCTCTGCCAGATAGGAAACTTTTCCGCCTGCCGGCTTTGTGTCATAGAACGTATCTCCCGTAATCGTTCCCAGAAGTGTCGTCTTACTTCCTGATTTCCGGTAAATACGATAGCTCTCTGCCTGATCCACTTTGCCGATCTTTACCTCCACGTTTACGTTTCCGGAACGAATCACGCTCTTTACGGACAGGACGGCTGGCGCCGCCAGCGTCTGCGGTTTATCGACGTTCGGATCTTTGATGTCCGGATCTTTGATCTCACCATTTCCACCTGCAAATTTTTCCGTCCCCCAGGCGCCGTCCCTGACGCTCTTTGGCTTCGCCGCTTCCTGAATCACACCCGGAATCTTACTGTAATTGAGCACTTCAAAATCATTTGCGTTATGATTGGTATCAATAAAGGCAATTCTGCGAACCGCTTTGTTTTTGGAGATAATTTCGTCTCCCACAGGGTTTACCAGCGCTGTTCCCTCTACTTCCGCTTCATTTACCGATACGCCGTCCACCTGTGCGGTTCCCTGGAAAAGCGTCACGCTGTAGCGTTTATTATCAAGGTTCCAGCTCCAGTCCATATCCGCCTGCTCCACCTTGTAGAGACTGCCTGAGACTTCCTCACCGCAGCGAATCAGATAAGAAGTATGTGCCGGTATCTCCCCGGTAAGCGCCAGAGTCTCTTCTGTTCCTCCGGATGTATAACGAATACTGTATCCTGCCAGACTGACAGCCGCTGCCGTCGGGTTATAAAGCTCGATAAAGCTGTGGGACCATGCCGGAGACGATTTTCCTCCGTTTCCATACACCTGATTGATAATCAGATGCTCCGTCTGCGCCGACACGGCCTGCACCGCTTCTGTCTCCGCGCTCTGGACACTTCCCGCCAGCGCTGTATGCGTCACACGCACGGAAATCCTTTTTCCCGTATAACTGCTGTCCAATACCAGAAATGCCCCTGTCTGGCCTTCAAGGACTGCCCCATCCGCCAGCCACTGATAGCTAAGAAGTGCGTCATCCGTCTCGCTTGTTTTCTGATCCGCATACAGAAGCGCACCCAAAATCGCATTTCCCCGAATGTCCACGCTTCCTTCCAATTCTGCCGGTTCCCCGCCCGGTACCGTTTGCTCCGCTTCGCTGACAATACTTCCGGCCTCTGTCGTGCTTCTTACTCTGACGCCTAATTTCTTTCCTGCCATTTCAGCCGTAATCTGCAATTCCCTGCCGGTGGCGCCTGCAATCGCACTTCCGTCCGCCAGCCACTGATAGGTAAATTCCTTTGAACTGCCGCCTGTCACCTGCGCCGACACGGTCTCTCCGACTTCCATCTTTCCCGTAATCGCAACACTGCCCGTCAGCTTGTTATACCCTGACGCTGTCCCGTACGCAAACGCCCTGTCCAGAAATGCCGCGCGCCTTGTCAGGAAATTTTCTACATAATCCACACTTGTCTCAAAGTCAACCCCACTCTGTACCCCGGTTACGGAATGATAAAGGCATCCCGGCCAGATCAGGAAGTTCAGCTCCGCGGAAGTACGCAGTTCATTTTCAACCTCTGCCAAAGGCTGAAGGACCTTCAGAACATAATCCGTTTTTTGTCCAAGCATCGCCTTTACAGCCGGATAAAACGTCTCGTTCCACTGTTCCACGATCAGACGTTTCACCGATTCGTGCTGGACGGACTGTGCCATCAGGTTCATGCCGCCGATATTGTAAATCGCCGCCCGGTTCGCCCACCATGCTTCCGGGTCCGTCAGAGATACTCTCTCTCCATCAGCCGCCTGTCTGCCGCCCGGATGATTTCCTACCGCAATATCGAAATCCCATACCGGAGCCATATGAAGCTTTCCATCTCCCGTCCGGTCAGAATCCTTATAGAGATAAAAACTGGTGATGCCGGAATCCAGATTCGCGCTGTATTCCTGAATAAGGTACATTCTTGCAATGGACTCCTCGTCAATATATTCTGAAAAATGTTTTCCTTTGGAGTTGTAGCCCGTCTTAGAGTAAATCGCATCCTCCATGTCCTGATAAAAATCCGCAATATAACGAATCTGCTTTTCTGAAACAAATTCCGGCGCTTTCATCGTCACAGACTGACCGATTTTCGTCACGAACCCACATGCTTCATTGGGATAACGTTCATTCAGCTCCAGCTCGATCAGGTATCCCCCCGTAATATCCTCCGGATTATTCGGAATGTTGACCCATTTCCGGGTCTGTGCCCTGGATTCCGATACGCCCCCCGCCGAATAGCTGTCAAGCTCTGCATCGTTCACCTCTTCCGTCGCTTTCTCCATATCGGTAATATTGACCCGGTTCTTGTCGATCTCCACCTTCTCCGTCAGCAGATACGTTCCGTTGTACGACCCGTTCAGATACAGATCTACCGACTTGCTGTCCATCGTAAACGGTACTCCCGTTTCTTCTGCAAGTTTGTAGATCATTTTGTTTCTCAGCAGGGAAGTATCCAGATAATTCGCCAGAAGGCACCATCCCTTTGCCTTCCCCATCCCCAAAAGATCTGAGGAAGTATCCAGCTTGATATTATATGGACGTTTATCATACTCCCAGGTAGCGTTTCCTCTTCCCTTAATCGACTTCAGGGTACTGTTATAATCTACCGTTCCGTCCGCACGGATCAGGAGCATATCGCCCTTTTCCTTGTATTCTTTATCCGCATGAATCGCGTCCATTGTTCCGGAGGCTGTCTGAATAAACATGGATGCAAGGTTTGCAGATTTCCGGACACGGATTGTCTCCCTCTTTCCATTCCCCGTTGAGACAGACAGCGTCCCATTGTCCTTCGGAAGGCTGATCTCATCCCCGCTGTGAACCTGTTTTCCGTCAATCGTCACATACCCGGAAAGCGGCACAAGTTCCTTCGTTCCGTTTTCCTTATCAATATTTTCCATTGAAAACCAGATGTGCACAGTATCCGTGTCGGCGCTCGCCGGCAGAATCAAAGCCGACTCATAGGTATAGTCTTTTCCCGACACAAACTGTGCGTGAAGCTTCTGCTCCGGCGCGCCGGATAAAAATCCTGTAATACATACATCGTCATAGCTTTCAATCAGCGTATCCGTCTCTGCCGCTGATACGTTAAAAGGCAGTATCCCCGCTATACAGAGCACAAACGCTATCCTAAGAAAAAATTTTTTCATACTTTTTCTCCTTCTCCTTTTTATTTTTTTCTATTTTACCATAAAAGACGGCCCATGTCATTAAATTTTCGGCAAAATATACAAACCCCCACACAGCCGTGCGGGGGTTCCCTTTTGCATTCTTTATTCTGTTTTCACCAAAAACCCCGCTTTCTCCATTGCCGGACGAAGGACGTTATAAAGCAGCGCTACCAAAAATACTGACGCCACCGCATTGACAAAAGTCGTGGCGGTACTCCATTTCGCCAGGACACTTGCCATCTCCTGCGGCTGTCCCAGAATATACATTTTATAGAAATAGCCGACCAGCGGATCAAAGACGACATTAAACGCCAGACCACAGACAGCGGCGATCGTGCTCCATTTAAAAATGTATTTCGGGTCATGGCTGGAACCGATTTTCGCGATCCGGTGCGCCACCAGCCCGGTAATCAGCCCGATTCCGAATTTCAGGATAAAAGTCTTTGGCGCGCTCACAAGGTACACCGGATCGAGAATATCCGCAATCGTCATGCCTGCTGCGCCTGCCAGACCGCCATAGCCGCCGCCTAAAAGCAGCGCTCCCAGCACACAGAACGCATTTCCAATATGAAGGGACGTAGCGTCTCCGCCCGGCATCGGAATCTTAATCTGTAAAAACGTAAAAGCCACAAAGCAAAGAGCCGCCAGAAGCGCCGTCTGCGTCCATTTCAACAACCTGTTTTTCTTCTCCATAAAGCATTCCTCTTTTCCTCTTTTTTCTGAAAACATAGTAACACTAATATGGTATTGCCGAAACAGCCAGTTGCCGCTTTTTTGACCAGTCCACTCTATTTATGGTTCGCAGGCTCGATATTGATCGACTTTCCTTTGATCTTTGCATGATCCATCGCCAGAAGCACTTCCCTCGCTCTGTCCTTTGGCACTTCCACGAAGGTATATTTATCGTACATGTCAATACATCCCACCAGATTTCCCGGCATTCCCGACTCCCCGGCAATGGCTCCCAGGACATCGCCCGGCCGCACATTCTGTTTCTTTCCTATATTAATGAAGAGACGCACCATGCCCTCCTCTGCTCCCGTGTCGCCAAAATCAAACGTATCTTTCTGTAAACTCTCGCCTGTTCCCATCGCCTGTTTTAAAAATGCCGCTGCCAGATCCATCGCCGTATAGTCCTCCTCATTCAGACGCTGCTCGATCATACTGACCATTGCGCTCAGGTTTTCATTCTGAATGATTTCTGTAAGGCCATCCAGAATCTTTTCGGCCTTTATCGCGCTGACGTCATTTAAGGATGGAATCGGCTGTGCGTAAACCTTTGTCTTGCAATATCTCTGGATATCCTTCAGCTTATAAACCTCTTTTCCCACAATAAAGGTAAAAGCCTTTCCGACCCGGCCTGCTCTTCCGGTACGGCCGATCCGATGCACATAAAATTCATCATCCTGCGGCAGATCATAATTAAAGACCGCCTCCACGTCATCCACATCAATCCCTCTGGCCGCCACATCCGTAGCAATGAGGATTTCTGTTTTTCCATTCCGGAATCCGTTCATGACACGGTCGCGCTGAGACTGTTTCATATCCCCGTGTAGCCCTTCCGCAAAGTACCCGCGCCCCTGGAGCGCGCTTGTCAGCTCATCCACACGGCGCTTGGTATTGCAGAACACCAGAGAAAGCTTCGGGTCGTACATATCAAGAAGCCTTGACAGTACTTCTTCTTTGTTGCGTTCCTTTACTTCATAATAATACTGATCGATGTTTCTCACCGTCAGCTCTTTTTTCACCACCTTCACAAGCTCTGCATTCTTCTGGTAGTTTTTCGTGATCTCCAGAATCGGCTTTGGCATCGTGGCGGAAAACAGGATCGTCTGCCGCTCCTGCGGAACGTCTTTTAAAATCGTTTCAATATCCTCCCGGAATCCCATATTCAGCATCTCATCCGCCTCGTCCAGCACGATGGTGTGCAGCTCGCCAAATTTCAGGGTGTGGCGGCGCATGTGATCCATCACGCGTCCCGGCGTCCCGATAATGATCTGAATGCCCCCCTTTAAAGAACGGATCTGTTTTCCGATCTCCTGCCCTCCGTAGATCGGGAGCACCTTAATCCCGTGCATGAACCGGCTCAGACGCCTGATTTCATCCGCTACCTGGATCGCCAGCTCTCTGGTCGGGCAGAGAATAAGCGCCTGCAATTTCTTATTTTTCGGGTCGATTTTTTCCAGAATCGGAATCCCGAAAGCGGCTGTTTTCCCGGTTCCGGTCTGCGCCTGACCGATCACATCCTTTCCTTCCATAATCACCGGAATCGCACGCGCCTGTATGGGAGTGGCCGCCTCGAATCCCATCTCCGTTACTGCCCTTAACACCTGGGGGCATAATCCCAAATCTTCAAACTTTACTGTCTCCATCTTTTCTTTTCCTTTCCAAAAGTTCTGTACAAGCAGCTCCAACCGCAGACCTGCTTTCGTTGTGTATCGAACATAGAAAAGCCCTGCACTTTTATCCATCTGTACAGGGCTTATATTCTTCAAAATTGTCATTTTGCTCTTATTTCTATCAGACAAGTACAACGCCAGTAATCATAACACAGCTTTTATGTCCATGTCAACACTTTCCTTTTTATCATCCCGGCTGCACAGCCGCGCGCAGCAGCCGTTCTTTTAATTCTCCCTCAATCTTTTTCATCTCGGTCTCGGCAGCCATCCGTTTTTCACGTCCTTCTCTCTGAATGCGCAGTACCTCGTCCAGTGTGGAAATCAGGGATTCATTGGTTGCTTTCAGGGTTTCCATGTCCACAATGCCCCTCTCCGACTCCTTCGCGGTCTCGATCGTCGCCGTTTTCAGGGTCTGTGCGTTTTTCCGGAGCAGCTCGTTTGTCATATCCGTGACCTCACGCTGGGCCTTTGCCGCCTGGGAAGCATGCGTCACGCCGAGTGCAAGCACCATCTGGCTTTTCCACAAAGGCACCGTATTTACCAGCGTGGACTGAATCTTCTCCGCCATCGTCGTGTCGTTTTCCTGAATCAGCCTAAGCTGCGGCGCTGTCTGGAGCGAAATCTGTCTGCTCAGCTCCAGATCATAGAGTTTCTTCTCAAAACGATTGCAAAGAGCATCCAGATCTCTTACCTCCTGCGCATCCTCAGGAAGCCCGGATGCGGACGCCCTCTTTGCCAGTGCCGGAAGCTCCTCCGTTCTGACCTGCGCCAGCTTCTTCTTTCCTGCCAGAATGTACATGGACAGTTCTTTGAAATACGTCTTATTCAGTTCATACATCTTATCCAGCATCGCTGCGTCTTTCATAAGCTGAACCTGATGCCCTTCCAGCACACGGCAGATTCTGGACACGCTCGTCTCCGCTTTCGCATACTTCTCCTTCATGGCAGACAGCCTGTTCGTACTCCTTTTGAAAAAGCCAAATACGCCCTTCTCTTCTTCCGTGGCGTCAAAGCTCTTTAATTCTGTCACAACGCTCGTAAGGATGTCTCCCACTTCTCCCAGATCCTTCGTGCGCACGTTCTCCAGCGCCGCTTCCGAGAAATCCGCCATCTTTTTCTGCGCCCCGGCTCCATACTGGAGCATCATGCCGGAATTGTGAAGGTCGATCTGTTTTGAAAAATCCTCCACCATCTTTTTTTCCTCCTCCGACAGAATGGACTCTTCAAAAACCGGAGTCTCCGCCGGCCCCTTTCGCTGCTCCGCCACCGTCACGTGGGCATCCTCCTTTTCTGTCCCAAAGGGATCGAATGTCAATGTGGGAGTTTCCTGAAAATCTTTAAATTCTTCTTTCATATTTTTCCTTTTTACCTCTCATCTCTATCTTCTGTCTTCTGCTTCTTTGTTGCGATTGGCGGAAAAATCCGTTCCTGTCAGACCTTCCTGGGCAAGCATGGTCTGTAAAACAGAAATGTCAGAAGAAATATCCCACGCCTTGTCCTGATAAAAGCTGTCCAGCAGGTTTTCAAACGCCTGGTTGATCGTATCCAGCGTTCCCTCGATCTCCTGTCTGGCGGAAAGAATATTGCCGCTTTGTACCGGCTGGGCCGCCAGATCGCTGTAGGCTTCCAGAAGCTTCACCGTCGTAGGCAGATAATACCCCATAAATTTATGCAGTTCCTCCACAAGCTGCGGCTCTTCTTCCACTTTCTGGAAAATCTTCTGCACAATCTGCTCGATACAAAGAACCTTCTTCGAAATTTCCTCACCGGAAATCGCATCCCTGCACGTTCTGATCTTCTGGATGTATGCTTCTCCTTCTTCTATGACCTTTCTGGCCTCCTCCGGCAGAAGCTGCTCCTCTTTTCTGCTCTCGATTTCCATTCTCTGCCGCTCCTCAAGCTGCGCCTGCGCCGCCAGATACAGATCATACGCCTCATTGCTCACCATCAGGCAGGTTTCCTTCTTATCCAGATGACCTTCCAGAAACATCCGTCTGCCGATCATATCCTTGACATCCCTTCGCACATAATCCTCCGTTTTTCCCACGGACCCCGCCAGCTCGCGGATGGAACAATACGGCCTGCTTCTGAAATTTCCTATGTAAGCCTGGAATCTTTTCGCCCGTCTTAGAAGCTTCGTCCCGATGGAACCCATCACACCCCCGGCAACCGTAAACGGAAGAAATGCGGCTGCCACTTTCAGCGGTACTAAAAAGTGTCCAAGTACTCCCACCATCAAAAGGATAAGCATACTGATTCCCAGTCCTCCGGCCAGCGTATACCCGCTGGCGGACAACGCCAGACCACCCACTGTCAGTCCCGTCGTGCTTCTAAACAATCCAGAGCGTCGGTAAGGCGTGGCGGGAACCGTCTCTTTCTTCCCTCCTGTAAAATCTTTTCTCTTTCTGTCTGCCGCACTCAGTCTTTCCCCCGCCTGTGTGAGTCCCTGACTGACTCCCTCTATTGCAGAGTTCACGGTTCGATTGATTGTCTGGTTGATAGTATCGTTTAATTTTCGAAAATCCTTCGTGTCTACGGCTGACTGCACCAGATTTCTGATATCCTTCCCAAGATTTGACCAGTCGTGATTTGTCATTGCCTGTTTTCTCACCTCTTATCCCTGTATTTCATATATTTTTATTATGACTTTTGACCCTGATATTTTATTATAACTCTCTTATGATGAAACTACAACGAACTTTTTTCTTAAAAATCACTTGATTTTCTCATTTTCGTGGTATACTATACCTATATACATGGTTTCAAAAACTATATAAAATATTTTTAATTTCTACTTCACCATCGAGAATTTCAACAGCAATAAATGATACAGGCTCATCGTTTACAAAATAGCCATATAAT
>OMNT01003685.1_pt1 | contig 10878 bp, 8 predicted proteins | sample 1672551 | NCBI WGS metagenome assembly OMNT01 (sample SAMEA3136698, study PRJEB25190) | human gut metagenome
CAGCGATTGCTGTTTATTCTATAGAGTATGTTTTGCTGATATAGCTCAGTCGGTAGAGCGCATCCTTGGTAAGGATGAGGTCGCCAGTTCGAATCTGGCTAACAGCTCCATACTTTTGCCGCTTGAAACAGGCCGTTTCAAGCGGTTTTTACTTTTTTACATAACTTAATTTTGTTTCTAACTCGTTCGGAACCGCATTGATGAAGTCCTGCGCATCTATCGTGGAGCAGCCGGAGCTGATGCCCAATTATCCGCTTGCCCGGGCGCTGCGGCGTGGTATTGACCTGGCGTATGGGCGGCGGCAGATCACGGCCAGCGTGACCGGCTCTATCCTGCAGGGCCGGAGCCTGCGGGGAATCGCGGACGATCTGCAGCAGCGCATCACGACCATGGACCGCACCAGCGCAATCCGGACGGCGCGCACGGCCTTCACAGGGGCGCAGAACGCCGGGCGTATGGATAGTTACGCGGCGGCGGAGAAGATGGGGATCAAGCTCAAAAAAGAGTGGCTGGCGACGTTAGACGGGCGCACGCGGCACTCTCACGCGGCGCTGGACGGGGAGAAGGTCGGCACGGACGAGAAATTTTCCAACGGCTGCCGCTTCCCCGGCGACCCGCAGGGGCGGCCCGGCGAGGTCTATAACTGCCGCTGCACGATGGTTGCCGCGCTGGATGATGTGGACACGTCGGGGGCGCAGCGCAGGGCACGCGACCCGGAGACGGGCGAGAGCGTTCTGATTCCGAATATGACCTATAAAGAGTGGGAGGCGTGGAAAGCAAAAGAAGTTGTTGCCGGTTATGCTAAGGATGACACAGCTGCTTTAAAATTCCTGGGTGCTGACGCGAGGGATGACTTGAAATCCATCGTAAAAAGGCGTACAATAAAGCTGGAAAACGGCTTTGCCTGTTTCCCCGACAACGACCCGCTGCAAAAGTACATCCAGAACGTGAAGCCGCTGAAAACCTATTTTGACGTGGCAATGCACGGCACACCGAATGCGGTCGGCTTCGGCACGGCGGAGACGAATATGTCTCCGCGCTTGCTTGCCGCTGTTATCCGGCACAGCGACGGATGGAACGGGCAGAAGATACGTCTACTTTCGTGCAGCACCGGCAAGCAGCTCGGTGATGACTATTGCTTTGCTGAGGAATTGGCGAACGCACTCGGCGTTGAGGTCAAAGCGCCGGATGGAATGTTATACATTTCAAAGGGCGGAACATTGAAGGTAGGTTTCAATGGCGATGGCAAGTTTGTGGCATTTACACCAAACCAGAGGAGGAGGCGAAAATAAAATATGAATTTTGGCCTTTTTAGAGGGCTTCCACACGAAGGAAGCAACGAGGATTTCTCCAAGTACAAGGAATACAAGAATTCTATTCCAAAGAAAGATGTAATTGCACATATAGAATCGCTTGACGCTTGGTTGACCTCTGAGCCGTCGATTGAGCTTTTTACGAAAGAAAAAATTCGTGCTGGAATTTTCGAGGACGGCGACTTCGTTTTTCCCTACGAGTTTCTGCACTACTACAAGAACTACGACATCGGCATTCCGTATGAGTATGAGGAATACTTAAAGAAGATCGGAGTTGGGCAAGATGGATGATTTCAAGATTATAGCGCGTCTCTTGGCTGCCGTCCGCGTCGGTGAAGGGCAGAAAGTGTTTGATTGTGCGCTCGTTGATGAAAAGGTCATGAAAGCGCCCGCTGCAAAGCGTGACAGTTTGGCTATCAAGCTCCAAAAGGAAGGACTGATAGACGGGCTGTTTGTTGTGGACGATATTGACAATCAGCCGCTTCCCGTGGTCATGTGGGAGTATTCGCACCCGTCAATCACACTTGCGGGATTGGAATACATCGACACAAATTCTGCATTAAAAAAAGCGCTGCGGGAGCTGAGGGATATTGGAGCGGCGGTTTTGAACAGGTTAATCTTTTGTTTGGTGAAAACCCCAATAAGGCTGTGCGGGAGTGGACGAAGCCTTTCCATGAAGCCGGTATTCAGACACACATGCTGGACCGCGCGCTGAACGGTCTGCGCATGAGCCCTGTGCCTGCCGATGTACGCAAGTTGTTTTATAAAGTGAAGAAAGCGCAGGGTACGGACATTACGCGCACTTTCTGCGGGCTGAATGACATACGCAACATTGCTCCCTCTATCACTTATGCGCACGAGGCGGGAATGATTTCACAGTGCTCTCTTTGTATCACTCATTCGCCTATCCATACCGTAGAGTATTATACGGATATGGCATTGAAACTTATCGAACTCGGTGCGGATGAAATCTGCATAAAAGATATGGCCGGTATCGGCCGTCCGGTATCTTTGGGCAAGATTGTGGCTAATATCAAGGCTGCCCATCCGGAAATTCCCGTTCAGTATCACAGTCATGCGGGACCCGGCTTCAATATGGCAAGCATTCTTGAAGTTTGCGAGGCGGGTTGCGATTATATCGACGTAGGTATGGAACCGCTTTCATGGGGAACGGGACATGCCGACTTGCTCAGCGTACAGGCTATGCTGAAAGATGCAGGTTTCAAAGTGCCCGAAATCAATATGGAAGCATACATGAAGGTGCGCGCCCTCATTCAGGAGTTTATGGATGATTTCCTCGGTCTGTACATCAGTCCGAAGAACCGTCTGATGAACTCGTTGCTGATTGGTCCGGGACTGCCGGGCGGTATGATGGGCAGCTTAATGGCGGACTTGGAATCCAATCTGGAATCTATCAATAAGTACAAGGCAAAACGTAACCTGCCGTTTATGAAGCAGGATGAACTGCTCATCAAACTCTTCAATGAAGTGGCCTACGTATGGCCGCGTGTGGGCTATCCACCGTTGGTGACTCCGTTCAGCCAGTATGTGAAGAACCTTTCCATGATGAACGTAATGGCCATGGAGAAGGGCAAAGAACGTTGGGGTATGATTGCCGATGATATTTGGGATATGCTGTTGGGCAAGGCCGGTAAACTGCCGGGTGAGCTTGCACCTGAAATTGTGGAAAAAGCTGAACGTGAAGGACGTAAATTCTTCAACGGCAACCCGCAGGACAACTATCCCGATGCCCTTGACAAGTATCGCAAGCTGATGAAAGAGAACAAATGGGAACTTGGGGAAGACGATGAGGAACTCTTTGAATATGCCATGCACCCGGCACAGTACGAGGCCTACAAGAGCGGCAAGGCAAAAGAAGACTTTCTGGCTGATGTGGAGAAGCGCCGCGCCGAACGTGACAAATCGCCCTTGGACGATGCCAAACCCAAGACGCTCACCGTACAGGTGGACGGACAGGCTTATCGCGTGACGGTGGCTTACGGTGACATCGACCTGCCGGCTTCCGCTACCGAGAAAGTGACTGCCCCCGTAGGCGAAGGACAAGAGATAGCAGCTCCGCTTGAAGGCAAATTCTTCCTGACTAAAAATGCACAGGAAACTCCTCTCAAAGTAGGGGATAAGGTGAAGGAAGGCGACTTGCTTTGCTACATTGAGGCCATGAAGACTTATAATGCCATCCGGGCCGAATTTAGCGGGAGAGTGACTGCTATCTGCGTCAATCCGGGTGATTCTGTTTCTGAAGATGATGTATTAATGAAGATTGGATAATGGAAGATATATTTGCGAAACTTTATGATATGACGGCGTTCAGCAATATCATTGCCGATCCGTCGTTCCTTGTAATGTATGCCATTGCCTTCATTTTGCTGTATCTGGGCATCAAGAAGCACTACGAACCGCTGTTGCTGGTTCCAATTGCTTTCGGTGTGCTCATTGCCAACTTCCCGGGCGGTGATATGGGAGTGATTCAGGCGGATGAAAACGGTATGGTAATGGTGAACGGAGTGCTGAAGAACATCTGGGAGATGCCGTTGCATGAGATTGCACACGACCTCGGACTGATGAACTTCATCTACTATATGCTGATAAAGACCGGATTCCTGCCGCCCATCATCTTTATGGGTGTGGGTGCGCTGACGGACTTCGGACCTATGCTCCGCAATCTGCGCCTTTCCATATTCGGCGCGGCTGCACAGCTTGGTATCTTTACAGTGCTGCTGTGCGCGGTAATGATAGGTTTTACACCGCAGGAAGCCGGCGCATTGGGCATTATCGGTGGCGCAGACGGTCCTACGGCTATCTTTACTACCATTAAACTTGCTCCGCACTTGCTGGGTCCTATCGCTATTGCGGCCTACTCGTATATGGCGTTGGTTCCGGTTATCATTCCATTGGTCGTGAAACTGCTTTGCAGCAAGAAGGAACTGATGATTAACATGAAGGAGCAGGAGAAGCTGTATCCTTCAAAGACCGAGATAAAGAACCTGCGTGTATTGAAGATTGTCTTCCCGATTGCCGTTACTACCATTGTAGCCCTTTTCGTACCGACGGCGGTGCCTTTGATTGGTATGTTGATGTTCGGTAACCTGATTAAGGAAATAGGTTCCGATACCAGCCGCCTGTTCGATGCGGCGGCCAACAGCATTATGAATGCGGCAACCATCTTCCTGGGATTGAGCGTGGGTGCTACCATGACGAGCGAGGCGTTCCTTAACTGGACTACTATCGGCATCGTCATCGGCGGTTTCCTTGCATTCGCTTTGTCCATTACGGGTGGTATCTTCTTTGTGAAGCTGTTTAACTTGTTCTCCAAGAAGAAGATTAATCCGCTGATCGGTGCAACGGGATTGAGTGCTGTGCCTATGGCGAGCCGGGTATGTAATGAAATTGCAACCAAGTATGATCCCAAAAACCATGTGCTGAACTATTGTATGTCCAGCAATATTTCCGGTGTCATCGGATCTGCGGTGGCAGCGGGCGTGCTGATTTCGTTCCTCGGATAGGAGATTTACGACATAAAAAAAGAATGTGCCGGAATAAGGTTGAAAAATGAATCCTTATTCCGGCACGTTCTTTTTTTATGTTTGTCTGCTTTTATTCGCTGATGACTTTTCTGTATTCCGCCATTGCCATTTTTGCGGCAAGGTATGCGTTGATAAGGTTGGTTTGCGCCTGTGTCCATGATAGTTGTGCGGAAAGCACATCGACCATGCTTGCTTTGCCTTCATTGTATGAGAAGGTAACCAAGTCGAGGTTTTCTTCGGCAAGCGCCGTATTCTCTCGGGCCGTCCGTACCTGTTGTTCCGTTTCTGCCAGTTTGGTGGTGGCGGCGGACAGCTCTTCCAGGATATTATCGGCTATATAGCTTTGCTGTAATTTCTGGATGCCGATATATGCCTTTTGCTGACGATTGGTTTTGAAGCGTGCACCCCACCGGAAAATGGGAATGTTGAGATTGAGACCGGCAATGGGTGTATGGGGCACATCTTGTCCCATATAGGTGATACCGGTGTCCCACCCGGTGGCCAGAAACATGCTGAGCTGAGGATTGTACCGGCTGAGGGCGGCTTTGCGTTGCGCTTCGCTCTTGGCAATGCTGACGTTGGTGCCGGCATAGTCGGCGCGGCGTCCTAAAACTTCATCGAGACTCAATAAATTGACGGGTTGGGAGAGGGTGCCGATTTCACAAAGGCTGTCTACCGGGGCATCCGGTTTTGCTCCCATCAGAATATTCAATTGTTGCAAGGCAAGGGTGTGATTCTGGCGAGCCTTGATATACTGTAATTCCGCTTCTTTCTTGCGGGTGGAAATCATCAGCAGGTCCGTACGGCTGATGGCGCCGTCGTTAAACCTGTCCAAGATGATGTTGTACTGTTGATTGATGATTTCTTCAAAACGGGCTGCGGCTTCGAGTGTGGCCAATGCGGCCGAGGCGTTCCAATAGACGGCATCACTCTGATAATGTATTTGGTCGAGCGTCAGTTCTACGGCCAGCCTGTCCAGCTCTTCGTCGGCTTTGGCAATCTTCTTTTGGGCAATGAGTGAACCGCCTGTATAAAGAGGCTGCCCCAGTGTTGCCAATGCCTGATAGGTGTAGGGGCGGTACTGTCCTGCGGGGCTGTTCCAGTCGTCCAGGCGATTTAGGTTGGCGGTTCCTTCGGCTGTGATGTCTATCTTCGGGAGAAAGCCTGTCTGCGCTATTTTCCGCGCTTCGGTGCTTGCCGCTGCTTTCAGGCGTTGCTGTTTCAACAGTTGGCTGTATGCCTCCACTTTGTTCCGATAGGCCTCGCGGCTGAGATATGCTTCCTGTGCCACGCTGCTTATGCCGAAGCCCATTAATGATAGTATAAATATAATCTTTCTCATCATTCAAATTGTAAATCGTAAATAGTCAAATTGCAAATTCCCTTATCCCTTTATCTTGTGTATTGCACAATAGGCCACCGGCAATACGAACAGGGTGAGTATCGAAGCTACAAGCAGACCGCCCATGATAGTGGCGGCCATACCGCCGAACATGGCATCGAACAGCAATGGCAGCATGCCCAGAATGGTTGTTCCCGATGCCATGGCTACGGGGACAATGCGGGTGGTCGTTGCACTGATAACCGCTTCGCGCGGCGTTTTCCCCATGGCTGTCTCCGCATCAATCTGATCTACGAGGACAATGGCGTTTTTGATGTTCATCCCAATCAGCCCCAGTAATCCCAAGATAGCGAAGAAGTCGAATGTCTTGCCCAATAGCAACAGCCCCAGTACGATGCCGATAAAGATGAGAGGGAGCATCAGCAGGATGACGATAGGTTTGCGATAGCTCTTGAACAGGAACAGCAGGGTAACGAACATAAGGAAGAACGTCAGCGGCATATTGGCTGCCAATGCCGCATTGGATTCTGCTTGGCTTTCCTGCTCGCCGAAGTACTTCATGGTGTATCCTTCGGGTACATCTATCTCCTTTTGCACCTGTTTCCATACGCGGTTAAAGGCGGCAATGGAATTTACGCCCCGACGGGGATCGGCTTGCGCCATCATAACCATTTGCCGGTTGTAGTCCTTTACGTTGGAGAACTTATACTGATAGTCGAAATCGCTGACTACCTGCTCCAGCGTTGTCGTTTCACGCGTAGTCCCGAACACTGGCAACGTGCGGAGGTCGTTGATGCGGAATGAGTCGATTGCATTATCTTTCAGTAGGATAGGAAGCACCTGATCGCCTTGGCGGTATTCCCCTAAGGTCATTCCGCTGGTTCCTATTTGTATGCTTTGCGCCATGCTCTGGCGGGATACGCCTAACGGTTGCGCACGCTCTTGGCTGTATATCGGTTTCCATATGGGAACTTTGTTGCCCCAGGAGTTACGCACATTGATAAGATCGTTGTCGCGGTGCATTATTTCCAGAACCTTGTTGGTCAGCGCTACCAAAGTGTCTGTGTTATTGCCGATAAAACCTATTTCGATAGCGGCGTCTACGGCAGGCGAGAGTTTGAACAGCGTGGTGCGGGTAATGGCATTGGGGTAGTTCTCTTTCATATAGCTGTCCAGATGCTCTTCATATTCTTTGGTGTACTTGCTGTCTGTCACCTCCACCAGCAGATTGGCAAAGTTGGGTTTGGGCCCAACGGAAGTAGATGCCAGATAGTAGCGCAACGGGGTGCTGCCGAAGGTAACTGACACCCGTTTCACTTCCGGCTGTTCCAGCAGGTGGGCCTCCACTTTCTTCATCTCTTTCTCTACGTCGCGGATGCTGTATCCGTCGGGGTAGAACACATCGGCGCGGAAGTAGGGTTTGTCCAGCGAAGGAAAGAAGTTTTGCGGCATCAGTCCCATTACAACGAGAGAGAGGACGAACAGGACGACCATGCTTCCCAATGTCAACGCTTTCCTGCGTATCAGTATGCTGAGGATAGATGCAAACTTATGGTAGAAGGGCTTGTCGTACGGATCTTTACCGTTGTTGCCTGCTTGGGCTTTCAGTATGAAATTGCCGAATGTCGTGGTTTGCGTCAATGCCAGTACCCAGCTTAATCCCAGTGAGATAGCCAATACAATGAATAACGGCTTTACGATTTCGGCTACGGAAGACGGTGCAAGATAAAGCGGAAGGAAAGAACAGATGGCTATGAAAGTTGCTCCCAGCAATCCCCACTGCGGCCCGGTGGCACCGTCTATCAGTGCTTTTCGCCTGTTCACACCGCGTGCTATGGCGATTTGTGCATTGTCTGTCACCACAATGGCGTTGTCCACCAGCATGCCCATAGCTATGATGAAACCTGCAAGGGAAGTGCGGTTCAGTCCTACGCCCAAAAACGACATGATGAGCAGTGTGCCGCCAATGGAAAATATCAGTGAAGAACCGATTAATACGCCGGCGCGCAGACCCATTACCAGCATGATGATGACGATTACGATCAGGATAGACTCTATCAGGTTGATGATGAAACCGTTGTTGGCTTCTTTGGCAATGACGTTTTCAGGATAGAGGCTTTCCAGCTCCAGTCCTACGGGGATAAGAGGCAGCAGCTCGGCGAGCCTTTTATCTACCAGTTCGCCGGTTTTCACCACATCCTTTTGGGGATCGGTGGAGATACCGATGCCGATAGCGCGCTTCCCGTTTACGTGCATGATAGTGCCGGGAGGATCCATATAACCTTTTTCTACAATCGCTATATCGCCCAGCTTGACTTGGCCGCCGGGAGTAGTGATTATCTGGCTGCGGATGTCGTTGACGGTGGTATAAGTGCCGTTGGCAACAACGCGTAGCTGCTGTTCGCCTGCACTGATTTCACCGGTATTGATAATCTGGTTTTGCGATTGCAGCAGGCTTGCCAGTTGTTTGGGGTCGATGCCCATTCCAGCCAGTTTGTTTACGGAGATAAAGATATTGATTACTTCCGTCTGTGTGCCGAAAAGGGCTACTTTCATAACACCGTCGGCAGTGATGACTTGGGTTTTGATACGCTCTGCCCAGTTACGCATCTCTTCGTAAGAGAAACCATCGTCGCCAACCAGACCGTAATAAATCCCGAATACATCGCCGAAGTCGTCCGATACTGTCGGTGCGGAAGCTCCTGCCGGAAGTTGGGGCTGTATGTTGAGAACCTTACGGCGCAGCTCATCCCATTTTTGCGGGATAGATGCAGCGGAGAGCGATGGTTGCAGCTCAAACGTGATTTTGGAAAGTCCGTACATGGATTCGGACTTTATTTTGTACACCCCACTCATGCTTTGTATCTCGCGGGAGATGGGCTCGGTAATGAGCCGTTCCACTTCAGCCGGTTCGGCTCCGGGATAACGTGTCATGATGACCGCCGTCTTAATGACGAAGGGCGCATCTTCTTTCTTTCCCAAACGGCCGAATGAGAATACACCGCCGATGAGCAACACTGCGAGAAAGAAGTAAACAATCTTGGTGTTGTCTAATGAATATTTAGCTAAGTTCATATCTCTGTCATTTTACCTCTTTTATTCTCTGTCCTTCCACCAATTGGTACACTCCGGCTGTGACAACGGTTTCACCTGGTTTCAGACCTTTGGATATGAGAAGATTAGCCTCTCCAGTAGGTGAATATACGGTTACTTCGCGACGGTTCACTTTGTTGTCTTTCACTATCCATACATAGGTGTTCTTGTTTTCGCTGTCACCGAATACGGCGCTTAGCGGCACATTCATCAGTTTTTCTTCTATGAAAGGAGCAATATCCGATGCCAGGCGGATGTTACAGGTGAATCCCGGCTTCACATCATATATGGTGCGGTCAAAAGCGGCATCGTCGATGATGATTGTTACCGGAATACCTGTACCGTCGGTTGATATGTCAAGATACTCTTCCAGTCTGGCATTGAATACCGTACCCTTGTAAGTGTCGAATTCTACTTTGAATGTAGCGTCTTTGGCACGAAGCAGGTAAAGGTAATCGTCGGGTACGGTAAATTTGATACGCAGTTTCCGAGTATTGACCAGCCGTACGATCCCCTCTCCCGAATTGACGCGCTGATAGTTCTCTACCAGACGTGTTTCGATAGAACCGTCGAAAGGAGCCAGCAGTTTCGTATCCCGCATATTGTTGGTGGATAGCTCGTAAGCGGATTTTGCTTTCTGATAATTGGCTACACTGATTTCATATTCTTGCAGGGAGATGGCCTGACGTCCCAGTAACCGTTTGTTGCGCTCAACCTGCGCGGCGGCAGTTTCATAGGCAGCCTTGTCAGCGGCATATTGCAAGGAAATGTCACGCGGGTCGATAGCGGCAATGAGCTGCCCTTTCTTGACCCTTTGCCCTTCCACAACCGGAAGGTTGATGATCTGTCCACTGACCCTAAAAGCCAGCTTCACATATTCCACTGCTTCCACCATGCCGGAGAAGTCTTTAAGGATCACTGACTGTGAACTGACGGTAGCGGTTTTCACAGGTCGCACGAGGGCAGTATCTTCCCCCTTTTTTTGCCCGCAGGACGTGATGAGAAATGTCATCGCCAGGGCGAACAGGTACATTTTTTTCATTTGTTTCTGATTAAAACGAGTCTTTCAGGGGAATGGTCAGACTCCCCTCTTGTTTTAATTCATAAACGTTTTGATATACCTGTATGTTCAGTTTGTTTCCGGCCGTCAGGCCGATTTTTATTTCTTTACTTACTTGTATGTGCAGGGTGCTGCCTGAGTAATTCACTTTGAAGGAATAACTGTTCCATTTCTCCGGTAGGACGGGCTCTATCTTAAGCATGTCATTCACTATCTGCAATCCGGCAAATCCACGTACAATCGCAAGCCAACTGCCCGGCATGCTGGTGATGTGGAGTCCTTGTTCGCCTTCGTTGTTGTAGTCGTCAAGGTCGAGACGGGTGGCGTGCATGAACAATTGGTAGGCTTTCTCCACTTTTCCAATGCGTGCGGCAAGAATGGAATGGATATGCGGGGAAAGGGACGATTCGTGCACGGTCATCGGTTCGTAGAACTCAAAGTTACGGCGGATGGTTTCCCGGTCGAAGTTGAAATAATAGAGGTATAGCCCGAGCAGAACGTCACCCTGCTTGATGTAACAGGAAC
>OMNT01003691.1_pt1 | contig 10869 bp, 11 predicted proteins | sample 1672551 | NCBI WGS metagenome assembly OMNT01 (sample SAMEA3136698, study PRJEB25190) | human gut metagenome
GCCAGCGGCGTCGAGAGGCTCTCAAAGCCGATCGTGGTCACATCGCTCCAGAGGCCGCCGAGCTGGTTGGCGAGCAGGATCTTGAGCGCCATGCCGAACACGAACAGCTTCAGCCCGTCGACCGTCTGCCGCAGCGACACATCGCGTGCGCCGAACTCCGGCTGCAGCTGCGCATAGCTCGCGATCGGGCCGGAGACGAGCTTCGGGAACATGGTCAGGTACGTGCCGAATGTGAGCAGCGAGCGCTCCGGCGCGACCGTGCCGCGGTAGACGTCGATGAGATAGCCGCCGGCCGAAAACGTGTAAAAGCTGATGCCGACCGGCAACGCCCAGCCCAGCAGCGGCACGGCCGCCTTGCCGCCGGACACCCAGCCGAGCACACCGTTGACACCGGTAAGCAGGAAGTTGAGATATTTAAATAGGAACAGCCACAGGAAATTGTAGCACAGTCCGACGATGAGCCACAGCTTTGCGCACGGCTTGTCGCGCGTGATGGCAAGGCCCAGCCCGTAGTTGACCAGCACAGACGCGGCCAGCAGCGCAAAGTACGCCCACTGACCGTCCAGTCCGATGATATAAAACACACAGCTCCCCACCAGCAGCACGGCATTGCGCGCGCCGGCCGGGCGCGACGGTGTCAGATAATACACCAGCAGAAACGCCGGAAAGAAGCAAAACAAAAACGACAGGCTGCTGAAAACCACGGACCCTATCCTCCTGAACCCTCGACGAACCCGCAAAAGCAAAAAATTTCGTATGAAAAGGTTAACATAAATTTCGGTGTTTGTGTGCGGTTTCCGACAAAAAAACTGCACAAACTTTCCGGCCGCAATTTGGTGGTTTTCGTGGTTGTTGCCGCGCGGGCGGAAATGCGCGGCAGAAAACGGAAGGAAAAGAAACATCTCCGGCGCCTGTGCGTTCAGGCGCCGGAGATTTTTTTCTCAATATCCGATCGGTCGGGATGTCCGCGTGTCAGCTCAGGAGCACTTCGTCGGACTCGACCTGCGTGCCCGCCACCTCGGCGAACTTTTCGAGCAGGTCCTGCTTCGTGAGCTTCTTTTTCTCCTCACCCTCGATATCGAGGATGATGTGGCCCTCGTTCATCATGATGAGGCGGTTGCCGTGAACGATGGCGTCCTTCATGTTGTGGGTGATCATCATGGTGGTGAGACCGTTTTCCTGCACGATGCGGTCAGAGAGCTCCAGCACCTTTGCCGCCGTCGCGGGATCAAGCGCTGCGGTGTGCTCATCAAGCAGCAGCAGCTGCGGCTTTTGGAGCGACGCCATCAGCAGCGTTACCGCCTGCCGCTGTCCGCCAGAGAGCAGACCGACCTTCGTTGTCAGCCGGTCCTCCAGACCGAGATTCAGCTCGCGGAGCTTGTCGCGGTACATATCGCGCTCCTCGCGGTTGATGTGCCAGCGAAGCCCGAGCTTTTTGCCGCGCCGGTAGGCGAGAGCGAGATTTTCTTCAAGCTGCATATCCGGGGCGGTGCCCATCATCGGGTCCTGGAAGACACGCCCGATGAACGGCGCGCGCTTATAGTCCGGCAGACCGGTGATGTCGTTCCCGTCAATGACGATCGAGCCGCCGTCCACGGGCCATACGCCCGCCACGGCGTTGAGAAGCGTAGACTTGCCCGCGCCGTTGCCGCCGATCACGGTGACGAAATCGCCCTCTTCAAGATGCAGATCAACGCCCGCGAGCGCCCGGCGCTCGTTGATCGTGCCGGGGTGGAACGTCTTATATACGTGGTTTACATCGAGCATCATTGTCCGATCGCCTCCTTCTGTCCGCGCTTTTTTGCTCGGCTGAACGAGCTTTTGGACTGCTTTTGCAGATATGGCACCGCGAGGAACAGCGCCACGATCAGCGCCGTGAAGAGCTTGAGATCGTTCGGGTCGAGACGCAGCCAGAGAATGAGCGTCATGACCATGTAGTAAAGCACGCCGCCGAGCACGATGAAGAGCAGCTTCACGGAAAAGTTGCAGCCTTTTTTAAAGATCGCCTCGCAGAATACCTCGCCGATGACGATGGAGGCAAGGCCGATGACGATCGCGCCGCGGCCCATGTTGACATCCGCCGTGCCTTGGAACTGCGTCATCAGCCCACCGGAGAGCGCCACAACGCCGTTCGAGAGCGCAAGTCCGATGACCTTCATCCGGTCAATGTTGATGCCCTGCGCGCGGCTCATGGCGGGGTTGGAGCCGGTCGCGCGCAGCGCAGAGCCCTGTTCAGTGCCGAAGTACCAGTAGAGCAGCGCAATGAGCACCGCTGCGAGCAGGAAGCCGACACCGATCGCCTGCGGCACATAGCGCGAAGAGACGAGGAAACCCTTGCCGCCGTTTTCCCAGAACATGCCGTAGGTCTTGAGGCTTGCCGTCTGGTTCGCCTTCATGCCCATGATGCGCAGATTTACGGAATAGAGCGCGAACTGCGTGAGGATACCGGCGAGAATGGCAGGGATACCGAGTTTTGTATGCAGCAGCCCCGTGCAGAGCCCGGCCAGTACGCCGACGAGCAGCGCTGCGAGCAGCGCCGCCCATGCGGGCCACCCGGCGATGATCAGCATAACGGTCACGGCGCCGCCGGTCGCAAAGCTGCCGTCCACACTCAGATCGGCCACGTCCAGCAGCCGGAAGGTAATATATACGCCCAATGCCATCAAACCCCAAAGAATGCCCTGCGCGATGGCGGAGGGCATTCTTGCGGGCAGACTGGCAAAATTCAGGGAAGCAAAGTAAGCACCCATGGTTTTGTCCGTCCTTTATGTTTCGCGGCGATCTGCCGCTCTATTTCTTAATATCATCAACGATCAGCCGATCGCGACGTAATCCTCCGGAACCGTGATGCCGAGAGCCTCGCAGATCGCGGGATTGTACTTCTTCACGGGGTCAGGGAAGTACTCGATGGGCATTTCGGAGATGTTCGCTTCGCCCGTCAGGATCTTTGCGGCCATCTTGCCGGTCGTCACGCCGAGATCGTAGTAGTTGATCGAGAGAGTGGCGACGCCGCAGCCGGCGCAGATGCCTTCCTCACCGGCGATGATCGGCACACCGGCGGGCTCGGCCACGTTGTTGATGGCCTCGGTGCAGCTCGCGGCGGTGTTGTCGGTCGGGATATAGAGCACGTCGTTTTCATCGCACGCGGTCGCGGTCACGGCGGCGACATCGTTGGAGTCGGCAAAGGTGTAAACGGAAACAGTAACGCCGGACTTTTCAAGCTCTGCCTTCACCACGTCGGACTGGTACACGGAGTTCGGCTCGGCGGAGCAGTAGAGAATGCCGACCTTCTTCGCATCGGGGAAGAGCTCCAGGATCATCGCGGCCTGCTGATCGAGCGGGGCGAGATCGGACGTACCGGAGACGTTGCCGCCCACGGTGCCGTTAAAGTCTTTGATATCCAGCGCAACGCCGTATTCGGTGACCGCGGTGCCGAGGATGGGGATGGAGTCCGTTGCAGCGACGGCGGCCTGCAGCGCCGGGGTGGCGTTCGCAAGAATGAGATCCACGCCGTCGGAAACAAAGCCGTTGACGATCGTGGCGCAGGTCGGGATGTCGTTCGCCGCATTCTGCTCCACAAATTGGACCTTGTCGCCGAGCGCTTCGGTCAGCGCGTCCTTAAAGCCCTGCGTGGCGGCGTCGAGCGCGACGTGCTGCACGAGCTGGCAGATGCCGACGGTATAAACTTCGCCTTCCGCCGCGGCGGGCGCGGCAGCGGGCTCTTCGGCGGGCGTGGCAGCGGGTTCTTCAGTGGGCGTGGCAGCCGGTGCGCTTCCGCAGGCGGCGAGGGAGAGTGCCATCGCCAGCGCGAGAAGAAGGACAAGTGCTTTTTTCATGGTGTTTAGCTCCTTTATATAAGGTAAATTGCCTTTCTCTTATGATTTGCATTATAGCACTTTAAATGGACAAAGCAACTGACGTTTTCCACAAAAAAGCAATGCCGGAACTGGATAGTTCCGGCATTGTCTATTAAGGTAAAGCAAAACAGTCAGATATCGAGGATGCCCATGATGACGATGCCCGCCACGACGAGCGCGATGCAGGCATAGTGCTTTTTCGAGAGCTTTTCCTTGAGGAAGATACGCCCCCAGATAACGCTTGCCACGCAGTAGGAGGAAATGATGGGCGCGGCAAAGGCAACATGCTCGGTGTCGGCCAGCGCGTAGATATAGAAGAACTGGCCGATCGTCTCGCACACAGCGCCGAGATACTTCGGCCCCTCCTGCTTCGGGATGAGGCGCTGCTTCTTGATGCCGAGGACATAGATCGCGCACGCAATGCCCATCACGAGGAATGTGAGCTCATAGGCGACGTTGCAGGCGTCCGCCAGCTCCTCGCCGAGCTTTTCGAGCACACGGCTGTCGGCGAACGTGCCGAGCGCGTCGAGCAGGCAGTAGATCACCGGCAGCGCGATGGCGAGCCAGCTTTTGGCGTAATGCCGGTTAGACTCATCCTGCCGGGCACGGCGCAGCTCCTCGTCCTCGTTGGACTCCGTGATGCCGAGCGCGATCACGCCGATGCACACGAGCGCCACAGCCACGAGCGCGAGCGGCGGCAGATCGTCGCCGATGCCGACGGTGATGAGCGTGAGCACCGCTACGATCGCGCCGGAGCTGTTGCAGATGGGGGAGGAGATGGAGAGCTCTATGTACCGGAGACCGAGATAGCCGATGGCCATGGAGAGAATGTAGAGCATCGAAACGGGCAGATACATGAGAATGATCTCCCATGTGATGCCGACCTTCCCGATGAAGATCTCATAGGCAGCGTGCAGACCCATAACGATACCGACGGCCATGACCATTTTGAGATGGCTGTATTTGTCGCTGCCGTCCTGACAGCCAATTTTGGAGAAAAGATCGGAGCCGCTCCAGCAGAGCAGAGCGATGAGTGCAAACCAAAACCACATAATGAATGCTTATCCTTTCCTGTTTCTATTTTCGGACAAGCAAGTATATCAAACCGGGGATATACTTTGCAAGAGCGATTTTTGCAGGAAAAAATCCGGCTTTCCAACGGAAAGCCGGATAAATCGGATAGCATCCTTTTAAAACAGCGGCGCGAGCGTGCGCAGCACGGCGCGGATCAGCCGCCGTCCGCGACGCTGCTGCAGACACAGTTCCTCCGTGATGGGCGCGCTCCGTTCCAGCTCGGAAAGGTATTCCGCCTTCATGTCCGCGATGGCGGGCGTATCACACATCCATACGCCGCACTCAAAGTGGAGATACAGACTGCGGTAATCGAGATTGATCGTTCCGACCACGGCGCTGCGGTCATCGGCGATGAACGTTTTGGCGTGCACCATGCCGGGGGTGTACTCATAGATCTTCACACCCGCGAGAATGAGCGTTTCGTAGTAGGAGCGGGTCATTTCATGCACAAGGGCGCTGTCGCTGATCGCGGGGGTGACGATGCGAACATCCACGCCGGACTTGGCCGCGGCGGTCAGCGCGGTGATCATCTCGTTATCAATGATGAGATAGGGGGTGTTGATATACACATAGTCCTTGGCGCGGTTGATGAGATGCATGTACACCGTTTCGCCGACCGGCTCGTTGTCGAGCGGCGTATCGCCGAACGGCTGCACCCAGCCGGGGGCGGTGATGCTCTCGCAGAGCGCCGCGTCCGGCGCGTAGCGTGTGAAATCCTCCGTTACGCCGCGCGTGTAGTCCCACATGGAGAGAAACATCGCCGTGAGCGCGTACACGCCCTCGCCGCGCAGCATGACGCCCGCGTCGAGCCAGTGGCCGCAGCGCTGCACCACGTTGATATAGGCGTCCGAGAAGTTGATCCCGCCCGTGAAGCCGACATTCCCGTCGATCACACAGATCTTGCGGTGGTCGCGGTTGTTGAACCGCGGCGAGAGAATGGGGATAAACCGGTTGAACACGCAGCAGCGGATGCCCTCGGCCTCGAGCGTATCCTCATAGCCCTCCGGGAGCTTATACATGCAGCCAAAATCGTCGTACATCACGCGCACATCCACGCCGCTTTCCGCCTTGCGGCGCAGCACCTCATGAATGGCGTTCCACATCGTGCCGGGGGCGATGATGTAGTACTCCATGAAAATGAACTTCTCCGCCTTTTCCAGCTCCGCCAGAAGCGTGTCAAAATAGACCTCGCCGACCGGAAGATACGTTGTTTCGGTATGCGTGAATACCGGCGCGCCGGCGGCACGGTGCAGATAGTCGGAAACGCGCTTCGCGTCCGTGCGCTCAGGCAGCGCCGGTTCCGCCGCCGGAACGCTGCGCATCGCCTTTTCATACTGCTCGGCCACGGATGACATGCGCGCCTTTTCCTTCAGCGAGAGCTGGTTTTTCCCGAATACGAGATAGAGCAGCACGCCGAACACCGGCAGCGCAAGGATCGGAATAATCCAAGCGATCTTGTACGCGGGGTTGCCGTCGCGGCCGACAAGATAGACGACAACAACGGCGGAGAGAACGAGGCAGACGCCGTAAAAGATGGCAAAGTGCTCGTTGAACCGGGTGATGGCAAGATAGACAGCGGCAAACTGCAGCGCAATGAATGCGCCGGTGAATACGGCGCGGGAAAATACGACTTTGAAAAAGTTCTTCATGGGCTTCTCCGCAGAAGGATAAATTTCTTTACTATATCATACACGCGCGGCGCGGAAAATTCAACAACAGATACGCCGGTTTGTCTTACGCAGCTGCTCCGGACAGCAGCATGAACGCCATGGTCAGCAGCAGAAGAAGAAACCGACCCTTTTCCACGCCTAGCTTCATCATCAGCGGAAGCGTGATGAGAAGATAGACGACGGCCGACGGTGCCGTAACGGCGAGAGAGGAGAAAAGCTCGCCCTGCCCGGAAAGAAGGGCGGCAAGCGCCTGCACTGCCGCGCCGAGCGCGATGGCGATCACACCGAGCAGAAACCGGCTCCAGAAGAGGTCGCTCTTCCGCACCGGCATGGCGAGCGCGTACCGCTCCCACCGGCAGCGTTCGTCATAGCCGAGCGCATAGATCGGCATCATCGCAAGCAGCATCATGCCGACGCTTGTAAAAAGCGGCAGGAGCAGGTACACGCCTGTCAGAACGAGCTGCACCCGGCACTGCGCCCACAGCTCAAATATGTCCTTGAGCAAAAGTCCGCGGATCTTCATAACGCCCGCTCCTTTCTCGTGATGTCCAGAATGATCTCTTCGAGCGTTTGACCGGGATGCGCCGCGAGAAGGGCTTCCTTTTCCTCACTCAGGATCAGCCGACCCTTATGCAGAAACGCCACACGGCCGCAGAGCTTTTCTATATCGCTCACGATATGCGAGGAGAGCAGTATCGCGTGCTCGCCGTCTGAGATAAAGCGGGAGAGCTCGCCGATCAGCTCGTCGCGGGCGAGCGGGTCAAGCCCGCCGGTCGCCTCGTCGAGCAGCAGGAGCTTTGCTTTGTGTGAGAGCGCCACGGCAAGCGCGAGCTTCATTTTCATCCCGCGGGAATATTCTTTGAATGGCTTCGTTTCCGGCAGATCAAAGCGCCGGATATGCTCATAAAATGCGCCGTTGTCCCAATTTTTATAGATGCAGCGCTCCACTTTGTCCACCTGCCGGGCGTTCAACCCGTCCGGAAAGCAGCTCTCGTCGAATACTACGCCGATGTCCTCGCGGACGGAGACGCTGTCGCTGTCTGTGTCTTGCCCGAGAATGCGGATCTCTCCGCTGTCGCGCCGAAGCTGCCCGAGAATGAGCGAGATCGTCGTGGACTTGCCCGCACCGTTTTCGCCGATTAGCCCGAGCGCCGAGCCCATCGGCACGGTCAGCGTCAGGTTATGCAGCGAAAAGCTGCCGAAGGATTTGAACAGATCCTTAATTTCCAATGCGTTCATAGGATTTTCTTTCAGTATTTCCGGTTGTAGTACCAGAAGCAGCTGGTATAGACGAGCGTCTGCAGGCACGTGAGCGTGCAGAGCACCTGTCCGACCAGAGTTTGTTTAAAGATCAAAATAGCGGCGAGAGCTGCGGCGAGCTGTACGTAAATGCAGATGTAAAGCGCCATAGAACGCGCCTTGTTTGCCACATACGCCGTGCGCTCGTCGGTCAGCGAGGCGTCATAGTCCGCCGCTTTGTCCGGGTCACGGGTGAGCCGGTACACGCGCAGCAGCCGCGCCGCGCCGACAACGGCAATGGCGCTGCCGAACGAGGAAAGCCAGTTTGTTTTTTCGCCGGCGTCTGTCAGCAGCCCGACAAGAAACAATACCGCACCGAGAACAAGATATAAAATACCGAGCTTCTTCTGCTCCTTGAGCTTCATACTTCATCCTCCTCAAACAGAAAAATATCCTCAATGTGCACCCCAAACGTCTGCGCGATCTTGTGCGCCAGCAATATCGAGGGGTTGTACTTTCCGCTCTCCAGCGAAATGATCGTCTGGCGCGAAACGCCGAGCAATGCGGCCAGCTGCTGCTGCGTCATGCCCTGCGCCTTGCGCCGCTCTTCAATACGGTTCTTCATCGGGTCACCTCAACGTGAAAAAGTAAAGCTTGCTTTACATGTGCAGTATAGCACGGCAAAATGAAATGTCAAGCGTCTTTTACATTTCGCTTTATGTATTTTTGCGGAAGTCCTGATTATAGGACACTCGATGCAGTAATATACAACCATAAGAGAGATAAAACTGGAAAGGAAGAGCGATATGGCGTTCAAGATCGGTTTTTCTGTATCGGAGGAAAAGGAAAAGATGACCGCTCCGGAGCCTCCGGACGTTGCGGAAGAGCGCGAGCCGCGGCGGTCGGTGGTGCGCGTGCAATTCCCGCAGCGGAATATGACGCTTGCCTACTATAACGACCGGTTCGACCTGCACTGCGGCGATCTGGTGTACGTAGACGGCAAGCTCGAGGGAAAGCGCGGGCGCGTCGTGGATGTCAACTACAACTTCCGCATCAATCTGGCGGACTATAAGCGCGTGATCGGCGTGGCGGATACCAATGTGTCCGGCCGGTTTACCCTCGCCGGGTCGCACGTTCTGACGTTCGACCGCGCGGCGCTTCCGCGCCGGAAAGTGATGAGCTGGTATAAAGCGCCGTCGAAGCCGGACACGGAGTATGCCTGCGGCTCAGACGGCAGCACCTTCCCGCTGCGGGAGCTGCACCGGATGCGCGTCGATGTGGCGGTCGCGGAGCGCGGGTATGCGTACTATGCGGAAAACCGCGTGCGCTATCTTTGTCTGGACGGAATGAAAGGGTACGCGCTTGTCGAGGGAACGGAGCCGTATGACGTGGAGTTCGTGTATTCGGACGGCATGATCTACGCGCTGACGTGCTCCTGCTACTGCGTCGGAAACTGCAAGCACGAGGTCGCCGCCATGCTGCAACTGCGCGAAATGCTCGAGGAGATCGAGTCCGATCCCGCGAGCGCCGCGGAATACGCCCGTACCGGCTATGTCGCCGCCGTCAGCCGGGAAGCCTTCTTTACTTACGCCATCGATGGCAAGAAGACAGGGACGATCACTCTTTGAACCGCGTTCTTTGTTGCGAAAAGGAACGCGGAGAGGTACAATAAAGTATCCTCAAATATAATTTTGCGTGCCTCATCTTTTTCGGGGAGGAATGCGTATGGAAGAATCTTATATCTGCTGCAGGGTGCTGGTGCGGGACTTTGCGGATTACTATTTCACGCTTTCCTATCTCAGCGATGACGAGACGATCCGGCGGGACGATTTCGTGATCGTTCCCTGCGGACGGAACAACACGCGCAAGATCGGAAGAGTTGTCCGCGTGAAGCGCTGCCGCGGGGAAAAACTCCCGTTCCCGTTAGAGAGAATGAAATACATTCTTTCTAAGACCGAACGACCGGCGGATTGGGACGAATCGCGGAAAACGCCGGACTTCTCGTCGCAAAGACGGGCGGAAAAGAAAAAAGCCGAGGTCTCTGCCGGAGTGAAAACCGAAGAGAAGAAGCAGGAGCCCAAGCCGGAGTCTTGCCTGCCGCAGCAGGAGAATACGCCCGCGCCGAAGGCCGCTGCGGAAGAGCCATCCAAACAGACAGCGGAAAAAAACTCCGGAAAGAAGCGGCGGCGGATATGGGCGGCAATCCTTCTGTGTCTGGCCGCGACGCCGGTTGCTATGGCGGTCCGGACGTACCGCCAAACGATGGATTCCTACCGAGAGGGACTTCGTGAGATATCCGCGCGGGAGTACGCTGTCGCGGAGCAGCGTTTTTCCGAGCTGGGAAGTTTTCGTGATTCCGAAGCGTTTTCCGTGTACTGCCATTACATGCTCGTATATGAGAACAACACGGAGTATGCCGGTGGGGCGCAGGAGGTATCCGCTCTTGTTCTGCGCCATGAAACCGATTGGCAGAGCCGGTTCGATACGCTGGCGGTGCGCCTACGGACGTATAGGAGAATACAGACAGAACGGGAAGCGGCCGAAGCAGCGGAGAGACGCAAGCGGGAAGCCGCGGAGGCGGCAGAGAGACGCGCGCAGGAGCTAAAGGAAAAATATGGCGGAAAGCTTCCCGAAAAGGGTATGCCAATCGATGCATTGAAGTACACATCCCTTGGATTGCCGGATAAGCAAACGGAAAGTGTTTTTGGCAGTCCGGTGAGAAGAAGCCGGAGCATTCATGTCATATGGTACACATGGGATGGAAAAATCCGTGCATCCGCTACATTTTATCAATTCTCGCAGGAGGATGAATTCACTCTTGATTATTTTATTTATCATGATCCGCCGATCGCTCCGGCCAAACTGGGGAGCGGAAAACCGCAGGGAGACCACAGACACAGCATCCGGGATGAATATGATTCTTTTGATGACTTCTGGGAGGACAATCAGGACGAATACGCCGACGAGGAAGAAGCCTGGGACGCCTGGTGCGACGGCTGATGTCCCGTCCCAAAGGACACACAGAAAAC
>OMNT01003695.1_pt1 | contig 10864 bp, 7 predicted proteins | sample 1672551 | NCBI WGS metagenome assembly OMNT01 (sample SAMEA3136698, study PRJEB25190) | human gut metagenome
CAGATTTTCACAGACAGGAAAATACCCGGCTTTTCCGTTTTTCATCACCGCACGTTTGGCGTAGACGTCACTGCGCCCGTGGAATAAGGAATAGAAGAAACGGGCATGGGTTGGGCTGATGACCGCAGAAATCGGGACAATTGTACTTTGACTACTGGGAACATCCGGAGCATCAAAGGAAATATTGTGGGCTGAGAGAATACTTTCCAGATAGGCAATGCGTCAACGCCTATAAAAACACCTTAGAGAAAATCTTGCAGACCATGTCAGCGTCATAACAAAAACAGCCGTTCTCTTACGCTTCAAAAAAGCATAGGGAAAGGCTGTTGTCATTTTGAAATATAAACAATATTTGTATATTTTTATCTTATACAAAAAGCAAGGCTTGCGCAAGATATATTTAGAATAAGTTTAGCTGAGTTGAGCATCGCTCAAGAGTCGTAGTTCCACATCGCAAAAAACGACCCTCAATAGAGATGAAAAAATCGAACGGCACGCCCAAAAATACAAACGATAATACGGCGATTTTAGTTGTGCAAAATATAAAGTAGCGCAGTTGAAAATAGGTATTCAGTCGGAGAACTACGACAAGCCCGTACAGACCAACGTTGAAGCGTGAATTTTGTTGGTTCTGCACAGTTGCGTCCAAAGCAAGAAAACGCCTGTTGGTGGTTGTCACAACGGGCTTTTCGGTGTTTTACGGTGCGTCTGCACAGTAGTAGTCAAATGGTGGTCAAAGAATGTAAAATAAAACGCAATAGAGTACCACTATTCCCGGTATATGACCCTTGCTTTAGCATCTTGCTGTTTTCCTATATAAACCCGTTCATTATGTTCAATTCCAAAAATGCTTGTGCATTTAATTGTCATGTTCATGCAAAAATATCCCAAAGAGTTTGTCCAACTTTCCCAACGATTTCTATAGACATCCTCAGCGAAATATATATCGAAAGCAAGTTTCTTCATCATCAATCTGTGGCTTATTCTGCTTGCAAATTTTAAATTACTTCATATTTCCATTGCAAGTATCCATAATTTTCGTCCATAAAGTGGGCCAAAAGCTGAAATCACTCCAGCGGCCGGGGATAAGCCAGCCGGGCAGGGTTTGCAGAAAATGGGGTACCGCCCACGCAAATGCCAGTGCTAAAGCAAACAGGGCTGCCCCGTGCAAGACACCGGGCAGGGCACAAATAAAGCGCAGCAACAGCACGACCAAAGCCAGTCCGATAATCAGGGCAGGCAGGGCACACGCTGCTTGAGCCAGCCATGCCTTTTGGGGGCCGTAAGTGATGGCGGTGATCTTTCCGGCACCGGTTGCTGCGGCCCACTGTTCGGCGTCCGTTTTGGGGGTGTCGGGCGAAAGACCCCGCAGCGCCGCGTGGGTAAAGCCGCTTTGCGCCGGATAAAGAAGCTTTTAAACACGCCGGAAATGAAATACTCGGTACGGTCCAGTGCAACAGTCAAGCCCATAATATCATAGCTGCCAAACAGTGTCCACGCCAGCGTCGAAGAAATCGCGCACTGCTGTCCTACGACACCGGGTGCTGTGCCCTGAAGATATTCCACGGGCAGACAGTCCTGCGCTGTACCGTCAAAGCCGATACAGGTCACATCTTCCGCTGTGCGGTCAGAATCTGCCGAGACCGCTGCTGCTTTCTCGCTCCAAAAGCTGGCAGTAACGGCTTGAGTGTTGGCATTACTTTTTTCCCATTCCCGTGCAGCGGCAAGCTGCCCGGCTGTAAGCGGGGAAGACAGGGTCACCGTCACGGTTGGGTTCTGCTGTACAATATGCGCTGCGCGGGTCTGCAAAAGCAGCTGCAAAACTACCAGCAATACTGCCGCAACCGCCCAACCTCTTTTACGATGCATCATGGATCTTCACCCGGTCCCCGGCCTGCACGGCCCGCGTACTGCTGACAATGACCTGTGTATCGGCGTCCAGCGCACCACTGACGGCGGCGGTGGTATCGCCCGTTTCCACCACCGTGACAGGCAGCGATACTACGATATTCTGCTGACCCAAGATTGTGGCTTTTTGTTCGATAGCCAGCACATAGCAGCCGGTATTATCTTTATGTACCGCGCTGGCCGGCAGCACACAGGGCCGCTTTTCACCCTGCACCGTGGCCGATGCGTTGGCAGCACCGGCACACCATGCCCCTTTGGACAAGGTGCATTTTGCTGTAACGGTGCCGTTTTCATCCGGGGCCGAAAGGCTCTGCACGGCGGCATCACAGCTTGCGCGGCTCTGGCTCAGGTGCAGTACAGTGCCAACTGAAACAAGGTTGGCTTGAGATTCTTCCAAAGGAATTTCGGCGGTAAAATCGGCATCTGCAGCCAGCTGGCCGCCCACGGCAGGGGAGGGCTGCCCAACCACGAGATCCAGCGACACAAGGGTGCCATCACTGGGGGCAGTCAGTGTGCCGCCCGCCTGCTGCACGGCAAGCAAGGCATCCAGTTCGGCCTGCAGGGTTTCGGCATCAGAGGCCGTTACAGCAGCAGCGGCGCGGTCCAGTGCGTTCTGTTTTTCCGTGGTTTCCTGCTCTTTCTCCAGCGTGTGCAGTGCGGTGTTGCGGTTATCCTCGGCACTTTGGGCGGCGGAAAGTGCCGCATTGTTGGCATCTTCGGCGGCTTTTTGGGCGCTGTACAGGGCATCCTCCGCAGCTTCCAGGGCAGCGGCGGCGTTTTCTACGGCGGCCTGTTTTTCAGCGTCGTCCGCATAGCCGGCATTGCGGGCTTTTTCCAGAGCGGCAGCAGCTTCGTCCCGCTTGGTCTGGGCACGGGAAACGCTCTCTTCACCATCGGCGTAGATTCTGTGTGTTTCCTCGTAGGCACGTTCTAATTGCTGCTGGGCGAGCTGGGCGGCGTAGGGGTCGGCGGTGTCTCCAGCCGTCTGTTGTGCGGCCTGGGTCCGGGCCTGCTGCAACGCGGCCCGCTTGGCGTTTACGGCGCGGTCCACTTCAGCGGCATCAAACACGGCCAGCGTGTCCCCGGCCTTGACGGTCTGCCCCGCCTGCACGGGTACTGCCATGACCAGCAGACCCGCGGGCACTGTAAAAGGTGTGCCGCCCGCAAAGCTGACCGTGGCCGTAGTGCGCACGCTTTTTGTCACATTGCCGGAGGACGGCCTCTGCACCGTCACGCTGGCCATGGCTGCCCCTGCTGTACCACGGGCCAGCAGTGTCAGCACCAGCAGCAGTGCAAAAAAGCGGACAATCCACCCAAGCCGCTGGCGCTGGCGTGGGTCCATCCCGGTAAGCAGTTCGATAGGTCCTCATCCTTTCACGGCTCCGGCCAGGATCCCCTGTTCCAGATACTTTTGGCCGAAAGCAAAAATCAGTACGGCGGGCAGCAATGCAAACAGGCTGGCCGCCATGGTCAGTGCCAGGTCGCGGGTAGTATCGGTCAGATAGAGTGACAGCGACCAAAGCGACTGTGTTTTTAAAAAGGTCATAGGCTGTTCCAGCGCATTCCAGGCATCCAGAAAGCTCATGGTCAGCGCAGCCAGGATACCGGGCAGCCCCACTGGCAGGCCGATTCGCGCAAACTGCTGCCACGGGGTCGCGCCATCTATAGCGGCAGCTTCCAGCAGCGGCAGAGGAACAGCGTCAAACCCGCGCTGCATCACAAATACGGGAAATGTGCTGAATGCCCCCGGCAGAATGACCGCCCAGACAGTATCCATCAGTCCCAGGTGGTTTATCGTCAGATAGGCAGGCACCATAGTGACCTGGAACGGCAGCAACATTAAAATAAGGTACAGCCCCCGCACGGCCCCGCGCCCGCGAAATTTCAAGCGGGAGAGTGCCCATGCGGCGGGAGCACCCACGACCAATTGACCAGCCAACTGCGGAAATGTCTGCAGGCAGGTGTTCCAATAGGTGGTAAAGTATTCCGGTGTGTCCAGCAGCAGCTTGACAGCAGGTTCCAGCGTAGGGTAGCTGGGCAGCAGGGTCCACGCAGCCTGCCCGCTGCCGGAAAGCGCCGGGCCGATGGTCGCTGCCAGCTCCTCCGAGCCGGTCAGCGTGCCCATCAAAAGGAACCATAGCGGGAACCATACGAGCAGGACGAATGGGAAAAGCAGAATTTTTTTTAGAGCCGTTTTATGCATACCGCGATCACCGCCCCCAGCGCCCCTGCCATCAGGATTGCTGCGGCGCTCAGCCTTGGCAGATCCAGTGCCAGGAACCAGTTGTTGAACAAATGCTGCAATAAATAGATGCTTTTTTCCGGGTAGGCCCCGGCCACCAGATAGGCTTCGCGGAAAACTTTAAAGGTGTTCAGCAGACTCAGCACCAGCGTGACGGCCAGTGTGGGCAGCAGGTTGGGCAGGGTAATGGCTGTAAACTGCCGCCACCCACTGGCACCATCCACGGCAGCGGCCTCGTACAAGTCTGTGGAGATGCTGTCCAGCCCGCTGGACCAAAGGATGCTGTCATAGCCGATGTTTTTCCACAGATAAGTACCGATCAGCACCCAGAACGCAGCATCCGTGCCCATAAAGTCACAATGGGTGCCAAAAGTTCCGTTCACAAGGCCGTTTTGGGCAAACAATACTTTCCAGAGCAGTGCAAGGCTTGCCACTGGCAAAGCCATGGGCAGCAAAAAGGTCGTGCGGCAGACCTCGGCCCAGGAGGTATTTTTTAAGCCTTTCGCCCGTAGCGCCAAAGCCAGTGCCAGACTGAGCGCCAGCAGCAGCGGAACGCATACTCCGATAAACCGCACCGTATTTTCCACCGCCAGTCGGAACGCATCGTTGCCCAGTACCGCCGTATAGTTGACAAGGCCCACAAAGTGTCGCCCCATCGTGTCGGTCACGCTGCGGCGCACCGTCTCCACAAAGGGGGCCAGCACAAACAGGGTGACACCGCACAGGCTGGGGGCCAGAAACAGCCAGGGCGTAGGGTCCGGGTGTTTGTTTTGTCTTTTCTGCATACAATTTTTTCCTGCAAAGCGATGCGCGGGGCAGCATGGCCGCTCCGCGCACCGATGTTACTTTTGTTCTGCCAGATACAGCGCCAGATCACTCTGCACACCCGCCACAGCGGCGGCCACGTCCTCGCTGCCGTCAATGATGGCCTTGGCATGGTTTATAAAGCTCTGCTGCAGCATCACCGGGAACAATACAGGTGTGGTGCAGTTGGCGTAGAAGGCATCCAGGTCGCCGACATACGCGCCGGTCACTTTACCCGTTTTTGCGCCGCTTACCGTCGCTTTGACGGCATCGAGTTTTTCCCGCAGGCAGTCCGCCCGCACCGTTGTACCATCGGAGCAATACTGGCTTTGCACATCGGTGCCGAAGAACGCAGCGGCCAGCCCCTTTGCGGCATCCGGATTTTTGCTGTTGGCATTCACGCCCACCAGTACCTGCGGGTTATAGGCACCCTGCGTCAGGCCGGGCATCGGGATCATATCCACGGGAACGGCCTCGGCATCCGCATCAAAAATATCGTTGGTGCGCGCCATTGCAATGACGGCGTAGGGGGTGGCAACATCCATCCAGCCGAATTTGGCGCGGCTGCAGGTGCTGTACTCGTCCTGCTGTGCATCGATTTTGACAATGTCCGCGTTGTCGTAGCTCTGGGAAGATGCACCGTCCATCTCGGTGTTGATATAGTCAGCCATGCCATAGTAGTCGGCAGTTGTTTTCACAAAGGTAAATATCTTGGTCAGGGCGTCTGCATCCAGTGCGCCGTCGTGCAGCAGGGCATTGGCACTGGAAGGCAGGAGCAGCTTCGCGAAGTCAACGCCGCTGGCCAGCGCCAGAGCATACTTCTGGTCATCGGGCAGAGCCGTGTAATATTCATCGCTGTACTGCTCGGTGTCGGGGCGGGGTGCAGCGGCCAGCACGGCGTCCTGCAGGTCGTTCAGGTCGGTCAGGCCGTCCAGCGTGCCCGCGTCACCACAGAGTGCCGGGACGATGAACCGCGCAGGCAGCACATAGGCCCTGCCATCGGTCATAAACGGATCGATGATATTGCTCTGCAGCGCATCCAGCGGCACGGTGTCACTCATGTCAGCCAGCATTCCCTTATTGATATAGGTCGTGTAGTCGACACGATCCAGAAGCAGCACATCAGGCCCTTCCCCGGCCAGCAGTTCGGTGTTCAGCTGGGTCAGCGCATCGTTGATGGCGGCGCTGACATCATCGGTGTCAGTCTGCACGGCGGTTTCAAAGGTAACGTCCACCTCGGGATTGGCTTTTTTGTAGGCGTTCACGGCCAGCCGCGCCGTGGCGGAATCCGCCAATGACCAGACGGTCAGCGTTGTGTCGGCATGGGTGGGCAGCGTTTCGTCATAGTGATAGAAATAGAGATCGCCGTTTCCGCCGCTGTCGCCAAAGAGCAGGACCATAAAGTCCTCCGCCGCCGTGCGCAGCAGAGAGAGCGGATAGTTGCTGGAAATGCTCATCGCTGTGCCCTCGGCAGGGACGACCTGCTCCGGCAGGGTGCCGCCGGGGGCCAGGCGGTAGATGCCGTCCGTGCAGGCGTAATAAGCCGCGCCGTCTGCGTCGCCGGTCAGCGCTTGAGAACTGGTCGCATTGGGGACCGGGTTCAGCAGTTCGGTGCTTGCGTCGGTGGCGGGGTCCAGGGCGTTCAGGATAATATCGCCGGTATTATTGTCAAAGCTCAGGTAAACAAGCTGGTTGCCGACTGTCGTGAGGGAGTTGAGGCTGTACGCCAGATCCTGCGGCAGTGCGGCGGTCGTAACACTGCCGTCAGTCAGGCTGACCTGCACAAAATCCACGGTGTCGCCGTTGGAGACAAAATCCAGCTTATCCCCCTGAAATACAGCTGTGTTGGGGTTGATGCCCTGCTTTACCGTGTCATCCTCTACAACGGTTTTGGTTCCGTCAGGTGCCTGCAGAACCAGCCCGGCATTCTCCCCGTCATAGGTGATAAGCGCCTGCTCACCGTCCGGCGCAACGAGGATCCACGTGACCATCGCATCGCCCACGTCAAACGCTGCAGGTTCCGATGTCCAGTTGGTTCCGTCAGTGCTGGTGCGGCGGGTGTAGTCTTCGATGCTGTCCTCCCCCACCTTGCCGGTGTACAGAACAATCGTTCCGTCCGCCAGCTGCGTCGGGTAAGAGATGAGCTGCTCACCGCCAAGGTCAACGCGGCTCTCGACCCAGCGGCCCATCTGGGTATCGGTGGTGTCTGCAGCGGTCAGGCTGGGAGTGGTGTCCTGCCTGGCGCAGCCTGCCAGACTCAAAATAAATGCCGTGCATAATCCGGCACTGATGATTCGTTTCATAAGTATGTGCCCTCCTTCATCGGGTGTAGCACCAGTATACCGCCCGAATCTTGAATTGTCCTTGAAAAAAGCTGCGGCTTTTCAAGACTGTTTCAAGGTTTGGGGTGTATACTAGAAAGGGAAAAGGAGAATTATGCCATGCGGATTTTATTGATCGAAGATGACCGCGCCCTTTGCACGGCGCTGCTGCCTGCCCTGCAAGCTGCGGGCTATACTGTAGATACCTGCCACGACGGCGCAGACGGCAAAGCCCTTTTGTGCGGCGGCGCATACGATGTCTGTGTACTGGACCGGATGCTGCCCGGGCTGGACGGTCTTAGCCTGCTGCGGGCCGCCCGCGCCAAGGGATGTACCACCCCGGTGTTAATGCTGACGGCCCTGTCCGGCATCAATGACCGGGTGGACGGCCTGGATGCCGGTGCAGACGATTACCTGGGCAAGCCCTTTGACACGCGGGAGCTTCTGGCCCGGCTGCGGGCACTAACCCGCCGCCCCGGCACCACTGCCGAATCTGCCATACGCTGCGGTGACGTGACGCTGGATGCCGCCCAACTGACCCTGAGCGGGCCAAAGGCCGCTGCGGCCCTGACCAAGAGGGAGGCCGATCTTTTAGAGGTACTGCTGCGCACACCGGGGCAGCTGCAGACCCGTGCGGTGCTTTTGGCGCGGGTTTGGGGACCACTGGCCGAAGTTGAGGACGCTAATCTGGACTGTTACATCCATTTTGTGCGGCGGCGGCTGAAAGCCGTAGGCAGTGCGGTAACGATCACCACCGTGCGCGGTAGCGGCTATAAGGCGGAGGTACCGCCATGCTGACTGCACTGCGCCGCCGTTTGACCCTGCTGATGACGGCGCTGACCTCGTTGGTGCTGGCAGGTGCGCTGGTCGTGACATGGAATTATGCCGCCGCCCAGTACAGGACCGCCGCGGAGACGCTGCTCACGCAGAACTTTTCTGCCATCGTTGACCGGCTGGACAGCGCCGACAGCGTAAGTGACGCTTGGCTGGCTGACCAGGAGCACAACAGCGGCTGCCTTTTGTTTTTGTGGGACAACGGTGCCGCGCTGCATTTTGCGGGCACCACGGGCAGCGCCGATGCCCGCAATGCGGTTGAACCTCTGTTAGAAGAAGGTTTGTCCCCCCTGCTGGACACAAGTCTGCATGACAGCAGCGGTGCCGTGCAGAGGCAAAGCGCGGTGTTCACGCTGAACGAATACCGCTGCCACGCAGCCTTGCTGCCGCGCGGCACAGCAGGCAGTTATCTGCTTGTGGCCGCTTTACAGGATATGGGCTTTGTACACCGTCATGCGGTCCAGACAGTTGTGCAGTATGGTGCGATCTGGTTCACTGGCACACTGCTGCTGGCGATCATCAGCTGGCGGCTGACCGGCAAAGCGCTGGCTCCGACGGCATTGGCCATGCGGCGGCAGAAGGAGTTCATCGCCGCAGCCGGGCACGAACTGCGCAGCCCGCTGGCCGTAGTAAAAGCAAGCCTGGACGCTGCGTGCCGCACTCCTGTGACTGAACGCGCCACCCTTTTGCGGAATGCCGAGCAGGAGACGGACCGTATGGCGCGGCTGGTGGAGGATCTGCTGGTGCTGGCCAACGGCGACTTGGATGCCTTGCCGGCCCATCTGCACCCCATCGCACCGGATAACCTCTGCCTAGAAGTATACGATGCGTTTTTCCCGTTGGCGCAGCAGCGCCAACACCCGTTAAGTCTGACCCTGCCGGAGGACAGCGTTCCTTCCATAGAGGCGGACCCGGACCGTGTAAAGCAGCTGCTGGCAATCCTGCTCAACAATGCGTTTGACCACACCCCCGCGGGCACCCCCGTGGAACTGTGCTTGACATACTGTGGGGAAAAAATCACCCTGGCCGTGCAAGACCACGGCCCCGGCATACCGGATGCCGAAAAAGCTCGGGTCTTTGACCGTTTTTACAGCGCTGATCCCAGCCGCACCGACAAGCACAATTTTGGCCTTGGTCTAAGCGTAGCCAAGGAACTAGCCCGGCTGCATCATGCAGGCTTGACCGTGACCGACACCCCTGGCGGCGGGGCAAAATTTGCGGTGACTTTTGCGGCAAGGATATCTTAATGCTTGATTGACATCCATAACCGAAAGATGCATCAGTGAACCCTGCTGATGACTATGTACAATACATTAGACGGTGAGCAAACTCTCTAATGAAATCCATCATAGGTGGATTGTCGCCTTGAATTGTGAATGTCGTGTAAACAATTAGCACTTACTGTTGACCGACTGCTAATCTGTGGCGTATACTAGACTTACAGATTTATTCTGTACCAGCACCTTTACAACTGAATACACAGCATAACAGGTACTTTACTTTCCCGGTGGGGCGCACAGCAAGGTCAAGGCAGACCCTAACCCACGGCTGGGAGAGAACATAATGATACTCCAGATGCCCCACAGCTTCAGATGGGGTGACCGCGCAGGGGTTGTGATCAGTAAGATCCCTGCAGAGTCAGTGTACGGTCGTCGTCAGCGGCTTGCCTGTTATGTTCCCAAGTCTGGGGGCGAGCGGCAAATTAGACATTTTTTCTCAGCATTTATTTTGATGTACACGGTTTCTTTTATTTATTTTTATTATTTACATAACCGTGTAACTAACGCTAACATGCGTATTATTTGATTTTTAATGAATTCACATCAAAATTTGCGAGGAAAGTGTACCCTCACGCCCGGATAGAACAGAGAAAATATAGAAAGAGCCCGGAGGGCCTTACCAAATCGGTAAGGTTCTCCAGGCTCTTTTTTCTCGCCGGAAAGTGCATGCAAAAGGGTTACACAGAATAACGATACAACACGGAAAGGATGAAAACTTCTAATTAGACCAATTCTGAAAGATTGTACGAAATACGCACGTGGACCGCCAAAGTGAATCAGAACGGATTCACTCCCGCGCCCCGTCCTATCGTAAAAGGCATAAACGTAAAATGCCTGACAATCATTTCATAACCACCTGCATGGATGGCGCAGCCGAACGGGAATATATGTCTGCCTCCAGATTTATACATTCTTCACGAGCAGTGCCTGATACGGTTCCAGTTCTACATCCGCCAGCCAGACGGGCTGACCGTCTGCGGAACGGTAGCTGCCGCCCAAAGCGTCAAGACCGGCCCCTGCCGGGTACTCGGTAAAGTTGAACAGTCCCACCAGCGTCTCCTCACCGTGCTTGCGTACCAGTGCCAGGACGCCGGGGTTGTGGGTGTCCCAGGTGGTTACCCACGCATCCGGGGCAAAGCACTCGTCTGCTCGCATTTTGCGCAGTTCTTCCATGCCCTGCCACAGCTTGTTCGGCAGCGTACCCTTTTGGGTGCGCTGTTTTGCGTTTTCCCAGTTAAACGCACTGCGGTGCAGGTTGCGGCTGTCGTCTGCCCGATTGGGGTCGGACTTATAATCCCAGCCGTTGAGCTGGGCGATCTCGTCGCCGGAGTTCAGCATCGGAAATCCCTGCAAAAATGCCATGACGCTATGCAGCAGCAGGTCGCGGCGGACCGCGTAGTCCAGCGCGATCACATCGCCCGATTCCAGCGCCTGCTCCACTCCGCACAGGCTGGCGGTGGGACCGCAGCTGCGGG
>OMNT01003700.1_pt1 | contig 10853 bp, 5 predicted proteins | sample 1672551 | NCBI WGS metagenome assembly OMNT01 (sample SAMEA3136698, study PRJEB25190) | human gut metagenome
CGGTACTCTCATATTCATTATATGGCCATACCGTATCCTTCAGGCCGCCTGTCTCACGGACGATCGGCACCGTTCCATACCGGAGACTCATCAACTGGCTCAGTCCGCACGGTTCAAAAAGCGACGGCATCAAAAACGCGTCGCATCCCGCATAAATCTTATGGGAAAGCGGTTCTGAATAATAAATATTCGCCGCAACCTTACCTGGGTATTTCCATGCAAAATAGCGGAAAGAATTTTCATATTTTTCCTCGCCGGTTCCCAGAACCACGATCTGAAGATCCTGCTGGCAGATTTCGTCCATCATGTAATTAATCAAATCAAAGCCCTTCTGGTCTGTCAGACGCGACACGATGCCCACCATAAATTTCTTATCGTTGACTTCCAGTCCCATCTCTTCCTGCAACGCGCGCTTATTTTTCACTTTTTCTTTCCGGAAATTCTTTGCATTGTAAGTTTTGGTAATATATTTATCCGTTTCCGGATTGTACTCATCGTAATCAATACCATTTAAGATTCCCCGCAGGCTGTTCGCTCTGGCATTCAGCAGTCCGTCCAGGTTCTCTCCATAGAACGGCGTCTTGATCTCCTCCGCATAGGTATTGCTAACCGTCGTAATCGCGTCCGCATATACCAGGCCGCCTTTCAGATAGTTCGCATCTCCATATGCTTCCAGCTTATCCGGCGTAAAGAAATAGCCTGGAAGCCCGGTAATATCCTTCACGGTCTTCATATCCCAGACGCCCTGGAATTTCAGATTATGTATCGTCATAACAGTCTTAATTCCCCGGAAAAATTCACCCTGCTGGAACGTATCTTTCAAAAATACCGGAATCAGGCCCGTCTGCCAGTCATGACAGTGAATGATATCCGGTCTGAAATCCAGCACTGGCAAAGCGGAAAGAGCCGCCTTGGAGAAAAACGCAAATTTCTCAATATCCTCATAGATATTTCCATAAGGCTTCGGACCCGCGAAATAATACTCATTATCAATAAAATAGTACGTAATTCCATCATACTGCATTTCCAGGATTCCCACATACTGGCTGCGCCAGTTCATATCCATATAGAAATGAGCCCGGTACTGCATCTGATTTTTGAACTCCTCTTTCATGCACATATACTTCGGAACGATGACACGCACATCAAAATATTCTTTGTCAAAACATTTCGGCAAAGATCCCACAACATCTGCCAGCCCGCCTGTTTTTATAAACGGAACACACTCAGAAGCAACAAATAGTATCTTCTTCATCAAAATACCTCCTGCATTAAAGCCATTTTTTTAATTATACCGCATTTTGACTCCAATGAAAAGTAGTATCATTTATATATTTTTATATTCCAGTCGAATTTTATCCGCAATCAGTGCAATAAATTCGGAATTTGTCGGCTTTCCTTTTCCATTGTGTACCGTATATCCAAACAATTCATCAATCGTATCCATTTTTCCACGGCTCCAGGCCACTTCGATCGCATGGCGAATCGCGCGTTCCACACGGCTGGGCGTAGTCTGATGCTTTTTCGCAATGGTCGGATAAAGAATTTTTGTAATCGAATTCAGCATATCCATGTCGCTCACCGACATAATAATGGAATCTCTCAGATACTGGTATCCTTTGATGTGCGCCGGAACCCCGATTTCATGAATAATATTCGTCACATCGGTCTCCAGATTGCGCTCAATGTACTCATCCTTGCTCTCATAGGCATTGACTTTCCGCACCTCGGCAAAATTCTTTTCTCTGCCGGAACGGATATGTTTGATCCGGTTGATCACCATGTCGTTGTCAAACGGCTTTAAAATCAGGTAATCCGCGCCCAGCGCAAAAGCGTCCTCCATAATTTTCTCCTGGCTCACCGCCGTAATCACGATAAACGCCGGATGCTTTTTCAAAGCTCTGTCCTGTCTGACTCTCTCCATGACAGTCAGCCCGTCCAGCTTCGGCATTACAATATCCATCAACACGACGTCGGGCTGTTTGTCCCGGATAATATCTACCAGCACTTCTCCGTTTTCCGCCGTTCCCACGACCTCCAGCTCCTCATCGCTGCTCACGACATTTTCCAGAAGCTGGGCAACCCTCGCATTGTCATCAGCAATCGCGATACTTATTTTATCCATGAAAGATTCCTCCCTGTTCTATAATTCTGCAATTTTTTCAACATACGAAAATTATCCTCGGTAAACCTGTAAATATTATAGCGAGGGGTATCTCACTTCGCAAGCAGAAGTTATTTCGTTAATTCGACATGATCAGCGCAATCTGCTGGTTTCCCCGACATTTTTCGACACGTTCTCCCCGGACGTGCCATCCTTCACTTCAAACATACATAATTCGTGCAGCGCCCGTGTCGCACAAATATATTTCGCCTGCTCATGCAGCAGCGTATGATCGGTACTTTTATAAATCGTAAAGACCTGGTCGAATTCCAGCCCTTTTGCATGATAAAAAGTGGTGACGGTCAGTCCTTTGCAGAATCTGGTGCTGTTCCGGTCGATGCACGCAAAACGCTTCCCGGTATCGAATCCTGTTTCCTCCAGCCTCCGCTTCAGATACCCGGCCGCAAAATCCGCCCTGTCCTCTGTCATCGTCAGCACAGCCGCCGTTTCATACTCGGAAAGCTTCAGTCTGTCCAGTACCTCCTCCAGAGCCGCTTCCTCCGACAAAAACTGCTTCTCCGTCACTGGCTTTCCATGCCGTTCAAACAGCTCCACGTCTGTACCTCCCGCAATCCGGTCGGCATATTCTGCGATTTCCACGGTATTACGGTAGCTCTTTTTCAAAGACAGACTTCGAATATTTTTCCCAAAGATTCCCGGAAGGAAGCGCATCACGTCTCTTCTCTGGCTTTCCATCGTCTGCGCCTTGTCTCCAAGAATCGTCATCCGGCAGGAAAACATTCTGGAAAGAATGGCATACTGAATAAAAGAATAATCCTGCATTTCATCGATCACCAGATGCCGGATGTTCCGGTTTTCCTTCTGAGGAAGCAAAAGGTATTTCAAATACAGCATCGGGTAGACGTCCTCATACTTTAGCTTTCTCTTTTCTTTCGGTACTCCTTCTAACGGCTCGTAACCGTTATTCTCCAGGAATTCGCTGTAAAGCACATACAAATCCTGCGTTCGGTACATCCGCATGAATTTTTCCCGGATACACTGTCTGGACTCATCGTCAAATTCACGTCCTGTCAGCGTCTCGTGTTCATCGACGAAGTATTCCATGACTGCTTCCATGCGGGCCAGAAGCGGAAGATCCGGAAACCGGCAGTAAAACATGTCTGCGATCTCCTTTTCCGACTTTTCCATTTTCTTATATTGAAAGCCTGAAAAATCCATCAGATCATCTTCAAGCTGCAAAGCAAACGCACGTAACTTTGCAGAAAATTTTTCGGACTGCTTTTCCAGAAAGCGTGCCTGTTCATCAGAAAATTTCAGATTCCGTTCGATCTGGTCGCCCCGCTCCTCACAGTCATTTACCGTATCACAGAGCTGACGGTAAGCGAACACGTCAAAGCTCATTTCCTGTATATTCTCTTCCCCCAGTTCCGGCAGGATATGTGAGATATAATCGGAAAACACGCTGTTTGGCGAAAGCACCAGTATATTGGAGGATTTCAAATTTTTCCGGTCGTGGTACAGAAGGTAAGCAATCCGGTGCAGAGCCACGGAGGTCTTTCCACTTCCCGCCGCGCCCTGAATAACCAGGATTTTGTCTTTTGTATTGCGAATGATGGCATTCTGTTCCTTCTGAATGGTGCTTATGATATTTTTCAGTTTTACATCGCTGTTCGCTCCAAGCTCCCGTCCCAGCACCTCGTCGTCAATCTTTACGTCGCTTTCAAAAGCATAGACCAGCTTTCCGTTCCGGATTTTATACTGCCATTTGGAGATGATTTCTCCCTCCATCCTGCCCCCCGGCGCGTCATAATGCGCCTCGCCTTTGTCGTAATCATAAAAAAGACCAGATACCGGGGCGCGCCAATCGTAAACCAGAGGGATTCCCCCCGTCTCTTCCGCCAGATTGGAAATACCAATGTAAAAAGTTTCCGGTTCTTCTTCTCCCTCATACACGAAATCGACCCGGCCGAAATAGGGGGAATCCAGCATTTTGCGAAAACGCTGCCGCAGCATAAGCTGCTCCTGGTTGGCGTTGACCTGATTCACCAGCGCCTGCTGGTTATCAAACATCTCATAGCCGTATTCGTCCATCTCCGTATAGTTTTCCCAGTAATACGCATTCATTTCTTCTATTTCTTTCCCGCCTCTGGCAAGATTTTCATCCACTTTTGAAATTCTCTTTTTCAGACATCCGAGAACGTATTCCAGATATTCATTGCTGTCCTGACTCATAGTTTCTGATTACCTTCCTGCTTTCTCATAGTCTTACCATTATAATTATTTTCCAGTCATAAGGCAACCACTTTTTCCGTCATATCTTTTTCGTGCCTGCCATTTTCCGAACGCTTTAAAATATGTCTCAAATATCATTCTTTGATTGTCTTTTTTTCTTCCATAGCGTATAATAAGCAGTATATTTCAGACAAAACAAAGGAGGTTCTCTATGAAAAACAGAAATCTGTTCCGAAAGCAGATTCACACAAAACTCCTCAGCCTCGCCCTCTCAGGAACGCTGACGCTTTCCCTGCTGCCAGCCTTCTCCTTTCCTGTCAGGGGAGCCGCTGACGAAATGCCCGCACTTCTGAAAGCGGGCAGTATTCCCGTATCAGAAGAAACTATGACCTACGCAGAGCCCTTTGCTTCCGGAACGGGCGGAAGCAAAACCTTCCGTATTCCGGGACTGATCTGCCTGGAAAACGGAGACCTGGTAGCCACTGCTGACGCCAGATGGGAAAACAGTTCTGATGGAGGCGGGCTGGATACCATTGCTTCCGTATCCAGCGACGGCGGAAAAACCTGGAACTACAGTTTCCCCATGTATTTTGCAGACAGCAAAGGATATGCAGGCAATCGCGCCACTACCATCATCGACCCCGGAGTGGTAGAAGGACCCGACGGTACGGTTTATTGCTTTGCGGACGTCAATCCTACCGGAAGCACCACCCTATATAAGACCATCGGTGTTGGAACAGGCTATGTGACCGTCAATGGCGGCCGCTATCTGGCGCTGACGCAGGAATATGGCAATGTAGAAACCTGTCCCACCGACAGCGATCTGACCACCTATCCTTACTATATTGAAAATCTTGATGAAAATGGTTTCGCCAGAATTCTCTCCAGAAGTGACAACAGTGAAACCGGCTATGGCGTAGATGAATGGTATAACCTGTATACCATAAACGAGGAAGGGGAATATGTGGATAACCTGACCCAGAAGCAGGTAAACACGGACGTAGATGTACAGCAGAATGTCTTCTATAAGGATTCTCTCTTCCATGTATACAGCATCGGTTATATCTGGTGCGTCACCTCCAAAGACCACGGAAGAACCTGGGAGCATCCACGGAATATCAATGACGAGGTGAAGCGTCCCACCAGAGAAAATGCGATTCTGGTTTCCCCCGGACAGGGCATCACCACCAGCACGGGAGATCTTGTCTTAGGATACTATGACCACGGAGATGCTACCGGAGACGCGGAAGAAAATGCTTCTCTTGCCTGGTCCCCGGACAACGGACAGAGCTGGAAGCGTTCGAACGATGTTCCCGGCGCCAAAGAAGGCGGCGGCTGGTCCTCAGAAAATGAAATCGTGGAATTAGAGGACGGTACGCTCCGCATGTTCTTAAGAAGCGGAGCGGGAGCAGTCTCTTACTCTGACGCAGTCAAGGATTCCGAAGGAAATTATGTGATGCAAAAAGCCGTAAAGACGAATGCCTCCTGTAACTCCTCCTGTAATGTTTCAGCCATCTCTTATTCCAAACGAATTCAGGGAAAACAGGCCATTATCGTCTCCTGTCCCGGCGGTCCCGGCAGAAAAAACGGCAAGCTCTATACCTTCCTGGTAGAAGAAGATAATTCCATGACCCTTTTCTCTACCTTTGATGTTCCGGAATCCAGCGGCGGATACTGCTACTCCTGCCTGACAGAAATGCCGGATGGCTCCCTTGCTCTGCTCTGGGAACCAAGCCACTCTATGATCTACTTCGACAGGTTTTCTTTCCGTGATGTAGTGCCTGAGGGAGAAGCAGACGCCTCCTCCAGCTACATCATTGATCTGAAACCTGGAGAAACCTATACACAGGCAGGACTGACTGACACTGAAATTCTCCCGGATGAGAATGAGTCTCTCCAGGATTGGCTGGACGACTCCATCCTCACCGCATCCGTAGAAAATGGAACACTCACGATAGAAGCCCTTCACAAAGGCTGGTATGCGTTTACTTTAGGTAACAGCTACTATGAAATCTATGTCAATGACGAAGAAACAGGCAACCCTTCTGACAACAGTTGCAGCCACTCCAGCACTTATGAATACGGAGGACAGCCTGCCAGTTGTGAACATCCGGGACAGACGCCCGATATTTATTGCAGCCTCTGTAACGGCCTGGTAGAAAAAGGAGAGACCATTCCTGCCACGGGGCATGACTGGGATGAAGCAAATCCGGAATCCGTGAAAGAAATGAGCGATTCTGAATATGGACTCGCCCTCCTCACCTGCCGAAACCGTCCGGCACATAAATCCGGCAGACGTCTCTACCACGCAGCGCAGACCTTCTTCAAGGAAGCTTATGCTGCCGCAGCTCCAAAGGCGGCTCAAAATGGATTGTATACGGAGGAATCCTTTCAGGCATTACAGGAGACATATGCTCTTGCCGTACCGCTGGCAGAATCCCAGGCTCCGCAGAATCCCACCCTCTACCGCACGGGATATCAGCTAAACGCTGCCGCAGAACAGCTCGTTGTCCGTTCCTCTGAGGATATCTACCGTGATCTCCTGCTTGAAAGGGCAGAGGCGAAAAAACTCTATAACGCAGGAAAAGGAAGCCTTTCTGACGCTGTCTGGAATCCTTTCGCCAAAGCTTACCAGGCTGCGGAACAGGCTGCTTCCTCTCAAAATCCGGAAACATTATGGAAAACGCTCGACTCGCTGCGCACTTCCTATGAAAAAGCTTACCAGGCCAGCGATGACGCTGCAAATGCGGCGGACAGAGCCCGTCTGGCCAGCCTTTTACGCCAGGCCGCCAGCCTACAGTCCGAAAGCGCCTCCTACACACAGGAGTCCTGGGCTTCTTTTCTGGAAGTCTATAAAACAGTCCTGAAGGACTGGAATCCTGCTTCGATCGAAACGGTTCGCAAAAATGCGGCTCTTTTGCAGCAGGCTATGGATAAGCTGGTAAAAATCAGTGTCCCGCAAAAGCTGAAAGCGGGACTCAAAGTCACCATCAACGGTATCAATTATAAGGTACTGGATGCGAATGCCAGAACTGCCATGATCGTTTCCTTAAAGAACAAGAAGGCAAAGTCCCTGAACGTACCGGATACCATTACGATTGAAGGACAGACTTGCAAAGTAACACAGTTAGACGCAAACCTTTGCAAAAACAACAAATCCCTGAAAAAAGTTGTCCTCGGAAAACATGTCTCCACCATTGGGAAACAGGCTTTTATGGGATGCAAAAACTTAAAATCCATCCAGCTCAAAGGCAAGGCGCTTAAGACCTTAAAAGCGAAAGCTCTCAAAGGCACTCATGCAAAGCTTAAAATTTCTGCAAAAGGATGGAGCAAGAAGAAGAAAGCCTCTCTTTTAAAAGCATGTCGAAAAGCAGGCATGAATAAAAGAGGAACTGTAAAATAAAAAATTGAAACGCACGGACAATATCCTGAAACTTCTCAAAAGCAGAATTAGCTGAAAATGATGGAAACCTCCAAGCCAGCGTGAAATCTGTGAATTCACCCGGTTTGGAGGTTTCTTTTATCTTTTTACAATCCGATAATAAGTTTTCGCTGTCAGCAGGTAAATCAGCACATACATTACTGCAAAGACCAGGAAGCAAACGCCGGTACACCGCATATACAGACCCAGGTTATCCAAATTCATAACCGCCAGCAGCCGGGACATCATCGGAAACGCTGCTGTCATGTGGATCCCTGCTACACACAGTGGAAGAAAGAATACCATAAGTACCTGTGAACGAATCGACGCCTTCACTTCCTGCCGGCTCATACCAACCTTCTGCATGATTTCAAAACGCACCTGGTCTTCATACCCCTCCGAAACCTGTTTATAGTAAATGATGAGAACGGTCGCCATCACAAACAGAGCGCCCAGGAATACGCCCAGGAAAAAAAGACCGCCATACAATCCATAAAAGCTCTGGCGCGATTCCGCTTTTGATTCCACCATCCCCTGATACCCCTTCACGTGATACCACTCATATAATTCCTTATAAAATTCATTCTGCGTCTCCTCATCCGCATCCGTATCAAATCCATAAAAGGTCTGTATCCCTCTTCCCCCCAGCTCTTTCTTTTTTCTCTCGCACAGCCTCCGAATCTCCTCCATGTCCGGCGCTATGACAAAATAAGTACCGCTTATATTGGCCGCCAGAATCCCGTTTCCCACAAAGTCGTCCAGTTCCTCCGCAACGCTGTATTCCCGTCCAAACACTTTCATGACCGGATATCCATATGTCCCACGATTCGAATAAACCAATACTTCTCCCTGTTTCAGCGTTTTCTTCTCTCCCATGACGGCATTGTAATCGGACAGAGGAAGAAATACCAGACTGCTGACAGACCCTATGCTTGCAAGAGACGCGCTCTGATCCACGTAGAACTCATCCTCCTTACAGTTCACCGTGAAGTCCAGATAGGTGTACTGCATCTCCTTTGTCACAGACAGTCCCCTTTCCTTTTGCAGCCGTCTTACCCCCTCAAAAATCTCCTGTGTGCTGTTTTCACTTTCCTCCCGTGCATAAACTGCAAACTCCGTCGGATAACGGTTCTGCAAAATATCCTCCATCCCGAACATCAACGATGTGCCCGATGATATCATAAGCAGCACCCCGGTTGAAAGGACACAGATATTTGCCAGTCCCACGGCATTCTGCTTCATCCGGTACATCATGCCGGATATGCTGGTGAAATGCCTGGTCTGATAATAGTACCTTTTATTTTTCCGAAGCATTTTCAGCAGTACGATACTCCCGGCGGTAAACAGAAGATACGTCCCCGCCATCACCAGAACCACCGCTACAAAAAACAAAAGCAGTGATGCAATCGGATTTTCCACAGTCAAAGCAATGTAATAGCCTGCTGCCAGGCATCCGAGTCCAAGAACCGCCAGAAACCATTTCGCCTTTGGCTCTTTCTCTCCTGTACTGCCCGCCCGTAACAGCTCGACCGGGTCTGCGGTGCGAATCTGACGCACGGTGTATAGATAAATCGACAGAAAAATCATCGAAAACAAAACCACCGTGATACCAACTGCGACAGGTGACAGGAAAAAGCCCAGCACAATTTCCGCATCCAGCATACGGGTGATCAGAAGAAACATCACCTTATCCAGCGCAATGCCTGCGGCAAGTCCCCCTGCCAGGCTGATACACGCCGCATAGAACATCTCCCACATCAGTACGATAGAAATATGTTTTTTCTCCAGCCCCAGGATATTGAATACGCCAAATTCCTTTTTCCGCCGCTTCAGTAAAAAGCTATAGGTATAGAACAGAAAAATAAAGGCAAAAATCCCCACGACGCAGCTTCCTAAAAGCAACATATAAGCCAGTATATCTCCGCCGACCATCTCTTTCAGATTTGGATTTAAGAACAGGGATACCATGATATAAAACATTGCAGCCGTCAAAATGCAGGTAACCAGCCAGGGAAAATAGCTTTCCTTATTCTTTCGGAGATTGCTGGCCGCAAGCTTTGCCAGAAAATATTTACGCATAATCATCACCGCCTGTCGCTAACAATGTCAAAATCCCGGAAATCTTCTGATAGAGCTCCTCATCCGTGCTGTTTCCCCGATAAATCTGATAGAATATCTCGCCGTCCCTGATAAAAAGCACACGCCCCGCACGGCTGGCTGCCTTTGTAGAGTGCGTCACCATCAGAATGGTCTGTCCTTCCTGATTTACCCTGCTAAGGATTCCGAGCAGCTCATCGGAGGAGCGGGAATCCAAAGCCCCCGTCGGCTCGTCAGCAAACAGCAGCTTCGGATGGGTAATCAGCGCCCTTGCCACCGTCGCACGCTGTTTCTGTCCCCCGGAAACCTCATACGGGTATTTTCCCAGAATATCGGTAATACCAAGCTTTGCTGCAAGCGGCTCCAGCCGTGCGTTCATCTCCTGAAATTTCTTTCCGCTAAGAACCAATGGCAGGAAAATATTGTCCCGAAGTGTAAAAGTATCCAGAAGCTGAAAGTCCTGAAACACGAACCCCATATTTTCCCTCCGAAACGCCGCCAGTTCCTTTTCTCTTATCTCTGCAAGGCTTCTTCCCGCAAGCAGCACCTGCCCGTCCGTAGGCTGATCCAGCGCTGCCAGCAGATTCAGAAGCGTCGTTTTACCGGAACCCGACGAGCCGATGATGGCCAGCGCCTCGCCTTTTTCCAAGGTCAGAGAAATGTCCTTCAGGACATGGGTCTCCTCAAAATTTTTCCCGATGCCGGAGGCTTCGAGCAATGCCATAATATCGTTCCTCCTTAGCAGCGGAAATAATCGAGCTTTTTCTCAAGCCAGTTGAACAGGATGGTCAGCACGCCCACGAAGACGAGGAAGAAGATGGCCGTGGAGAACAGCGGCCAGATCAGGCCCTTGGCGCTGTACTCCTTCGCCATCATGATGATCTCCTTGTTGGCGATGGTGTTGGCCAGCGAGGTATCCTTGACGAGGGTGATGATCTCGTTGCCCATGGGGGGCAGGATGCGCTTGATCACTTGTAA
>OMNT01003701.1_pt1 | contig 10852 bp, 8 predicted proteins | sample 1672551 | NCBI WGS metagenome assembly OMNT01 (sample SAMEA3136698, study PRJEB25190) | human gut metagenome
CCGGACCCGGCGGCACTCTGCGCAGGCGCTCGGCGGATCGCTGTACTGGAGGAGGTCGTGAACCCGACGAATGTCGGCGCAATCTTCCGCAGCGCCGCGGCCTTGGGGATCGATGCGGTACTGCTCAGCGCTGGGTGCAGTGATCCCCTGTACCGCCGGGCTATCCGGGTGAGTATGGGGACGGTATTCCAGGTCCCGTGGACGATTTTGCAGGGTGACGTTGCCTGGCCCACGGGGGGCCAGGCGCTGCTGCGGGGCCTGGGCTTTCAGACTGCTGCCATGGCGCTGACAGACGAGAGCCTGCCGGTCTTTGCACCGCAGCTTGCCGGGCTCCCCAAGCTTGCCATCGTCCTGGGGACAGAGGGCGACGGTCTGGCGGCCCGGACCATCGCCGGGTGCGACCATACCGTGAAGATCCCGATGACGGGCGGTGTGGATTCTTTGAATGTCGCGGCAGCCAGCGCGGTGGCCTTTTATCAGCTGGCCCTGCGGGGCGTGGGAGGTGCAGGCAGCGATGTACCGCGATCTGACCAAGGTGCCCATCGGGCCGGGGCTTGTTCGCTTTGCGCTGCCGATGATGCTGGGGAACCTCCTGCAGCAGATCTATAACCTGGCCGATACCCTCATCGCAGGCCGGGCCCTGGGGCGGGACGCGCTGGCGGCCATCGGCTCGGCGTATACGCTGATGACATTTCTGACGTCGATTTTTATCGGCCGTTCCCTGGAGGCTGGGGCGCTGTTTTCCATCTATTTCGGCAAGCGGGAGCAGGAGAAGCTGCAAAGCGCCGTGGGGCATGGGATGGTCCTGGTCTTGGGTGTGACATTGGTCCTGACGGCAGCCAGCTACGCTGGGCTGGACGTGATCTTGCGTTTTTTGCAGGTCCCATCGTCACTGCGGGCGGCGTGCGGGGCTATCTTTTGGTCGTATTTGCCGGGCTGCTGGCGACGGCGGCGTCTATTTTCGTCTGCGCTGGGGCAGGGGAAAAGCAGTATAAAAACAGGAGCGTGTGCTTTTGAAAGCGCACGCTCCTGTTTTTGTTAAGATCAGACGGCCTCCAGGGTGTAGCCCTTGCCGCGCAGGAAGCGGATCGTTACCTGCACGCCGCTTTCTGTCAGTTTTGTGTTCAACCGGGAGACGGCAGTGTAAAGCGCTGTACTGTCGCCTGCCAAGGCGCGGCCCCAGACGCGCTCGTAAAGGTCTTCCTTCGCGATGATCTGCCCGCCGCTCTGGGCAAGCTGCAGCAGTAGGGAGAATTCCTTCTGTGTCAGCGTCAGCTCCTGTGCGCCGCAGTAGCCGATGCGGGCTGCCGTATCCAGCCGCAGCGCGCCGAAATGGAAGAAACGCTTTTCCCGCCGGCCTGCCCGCAGCCGCGCCTCGACCCGGGCGATCAGAACGCCGATGTCATAGGGCTTGGGCAGGTAGTCGTCGCCCCCGGCCCGCAGCGCTGCAATGACGTCCTGATTTTCCCCCAGCGCGGAGAGGAAGAGAATGGGGATCTCAAATTTCTGCTTGATCTGGCGGCAGAGGGTGACACCATTGCCGTCGGGCAGCATAATATCCAGGATGACAAGGTCGATATCCTGGGCATCCAGCGCGGCCAGGCATTCCGCCGCCGTGGCCGCTTCCAGGATGCGATAGCCTTCCATCATCAGCGCCGCGTGATTGATTTTCATGATATGCGGGTTGTCCTCGACGAGCAAGATCGTGTTCATGTCGCGGCTCCTTTCGCTGTTTCTTCCGGCTGCGCCGGGACAGTAAAGGCAATTGTTGTCCCAGCCTCGTTCGTTTCTGTCACGGCGATGGTGCCGCCCGTGGATTCGATGATATCACGGCAGATCGTCAGCCCCAGGCCATTGCCGCCGTCTGTTCCGTAGCCCCGTTCAAAAATATGGGGCAGGTCGTCCGGCGCGATGCCGCTGCCGTCGTCCGTGACGGAGAAGCGGACAAAGCCCGGCGCATCCGCCGCCCGGAAGGCGACCCAGCCGTGGCCCGTGTGCTTGTTGGAGTTGATGGCTAGGTTGATGAGCACCTGCAGCAGCGCAGCATGGTTGGCACAGAGGGTTTGGCTGCTTTCGCACTGGAGCCGAAGCTGGTTGCCGTTTTTCTGCAGGACAGGGCGGCAGACGGCTGCGGCGTCCTCCAGCAGCTGCTGGGGCGCAAAGCAGGTCCGGGTACCGGCGTCGCCGTGATAGGTGACATCCAAAAGCTGGGTGACCATGTCGGAGAGTCGCCCGGCCTCCCGGGCGATGGTCTCCAGATTGGCGGTCGTCTCCGCGTCGACGGCGTTGCGCTGGATCTGCCGCCCGGTTAGCTGGGCGTAGCCGCTCATGTTGGTGAGGATGACGGTCAGCGGGGTCTTCATCTCGTGGGCGATGTTGCGCATGAAGTCGTTGCGCAGGCTGTTCATTTTTTCCAGCATGGCATTTTCCTCCGCCGTGGCAAGCTCCCGGCGCTGGGCGTCGTTCAGCTGCTGGGTAGTCCGGGCAAAGTTGATCGTCAGCGCCAGGGCATTGCAAAAGGCCAGCAGGATCATGGCATAGGCCCGGAGATAGAGAATATGGGAGAAGTATGTAGCCCCTTCAATGCAGTAGACCGCCAGTGTCAAAAGCGGCGAGAGGGCGACGATCCAGCGGTCTGCCTGCCGGAGCTTCCCAGCGCGCCGCGCGCCGCGCAGCAGAGTGACGACGGCCAGCAGCATATAGCCAATCAGTACGCCTCCGGCGGGCACGAGATACTTTGTATAAAACGGCGCGGGCGCGGCGATATAAAAGACACTCAGCGCGCCCAGCACGGCCCAGGACACGACGGAGAACCACCGCTTCGGCCGGTATTGCAGGGCGGAAAACGCAAAGAGCAGGATGAAGACGAAATAGTAGATGTTCAGCAGCAGCTCGACCTTGTGCCCCAGGTACCAGTTGAGCGTGGGGAAAAAGACCATGATCTGCTTGCTCTCATAGATGAGATAGTGCGCTGCCGCACACAGGCACGACAGGGCGAACCAGAGCATCCCCAGATTGGCAGAGCGGAAGAAGAACATGCCGAAGAAAAACAGCGCCATGCCAAGCAGCGTGCCGACCAGCAGCCCGTCGCAGAGCGTCTGCGCCCGGACAGTCCGGGTGATGACCTGCTGCTCGGCAAGGAAGAGCTTTTGGAGCGTGCCGTGCTGGTGATTCAGCCAGGCGTGCTGGATGACGAGCTCTGTCTCCGGCTGCGTCGGCGTGAAATAAACGGTGTAGAGATCCGTCCGCGGCGTGAACGCAGCCGCGTCGGCGCTGACGTTGCCCAGCTGGGAGAGCAGCACGCCGTTGATATAGACCCGCTGGGCGTAGGTCGCCGTCTGGCCGGTGATACCGTAGGTCACGCCCGGGCGCAGGGCGAGGGTGATGCGGCAGGTTTCATAATTTGTGCCGGGCTGCCCGTCGGTTCGCCCGGCGACAATATCCGCCGGGGTGAGCAGCGCGCCGGGGTAGACCGTCGCTGCGCTGGAATCCAGGCAGATGTAGTCCTGGGCCAGGTCTGTTTTGGCGATGTCCGCCGGGGTGGAGGCGGATTTGTATTTTGGCATCGTCGCCATAATCACCAGATCAAAAAACGCGGTGATAAGGATGAAAAACAGCAAAACCCGCCATAGCGTGCTGCGGCGTCTGATTGGTTCCATACAGGCTCTCTCCCTTATGCTGACCTGAGTTATACTTGCATTATAGCATGGAAAACGCCACTTGTCGGCCCTCCTTGTGAAAATGTAAGGCTGGCGGCGAAAAAACATTTGCCCGCCGCATTTTGCTTGGAATTCATTGACAAGCGGCGGCGGGGAATCTATAATAAGAGCGGCAAAAAATACAGTCCGCCGCCGGTTTTAGGGCGGTATACTTAGAAAAAGGGTGAGTGCAATTGGTGTATCCTATTGATGTTGCCGGTCTGCAGCGAGAGCTGCCGCTGTGCCGAGTGACGAATGATCTTTATATCGGCGCCTTTGTGATCTTCGGTGATGTGGAGCTGACGGTCCATGCGGCTAAAAAGCTTTTGGAAAAAGCGCCGGAGTACGATTATTTGATCTCGGCGGAGGCTAAGGGCATCCCCTTGATCTACGAGATGGCCCGGCAGAGCGGGCAGAACAAATATTTCCTGGCCCGCAAAGGGCCGAAGCTGTATATGTCCGGCGTCTTTGACGTGGCAGTCCATTCCATCAGCACGGCCCGAGAGCAGCATCTGTATCTCGATAAAGCCGATGCGGCGCTGATGCGGGGCAAGCGCATTTTGCTGGTGGATGACGTCATCTCCACCGGCGAGTCCCTGGCGGCGCTGGAGCAGCTGGTCACCCAGGCCGGCGGCATCATCGCAGGCCGGATGGCCATTTTGGCCGAGGGCGACGCGCAGGCGCGGGATGATCTCATTTATCTGCAGAAGCTGCCGGTGTTCAACGCCGATGGCAGCATAAAAGAATAAGAGCAATAGAACAGCCATAGGAGGCAGTAAATGACAAGAGCGCAAGCGTGGGAATTACTGACAAAATATAACAAGGAGCCCTTCCATCTGCAGCACGCGGAGACGGTCGAGGGCGTCATGCGCTGGTTTGCCCAGGAGCTGGGCTACGGCAATGAGGCAGATTTCTGGGGCATCGTCGGCCTGCTGCACGATATCGACTTTGAGCAGTGGCCGGAGGCGCATTGCGTCAAGTGCCGCGAGCTGCTGGAAGAAGGCGGCGCGGACGAACGGCTGATTCATGCCGTGGTCAGCCATGGCTATGGCTTGTGCGCTGGCGTGGCGCCGGAGCATACGATGGAGAAGGTCTTGTACGCTGTCGATGAGTTGACGGGCCTGATCGGCGCGGCGGCGCTGATGCGGCCCAGCAAGAGCGTCCAGGATATGGAGCTCAAGAGCCTGAAAAAGAAGTATAAGGACAAAAAATTTGCTGCTGGCTGCAGTCGGGATATCATTGCAAACGGCGCGGCCCAGCTGGGCTGGGAGCTGGACGAGCTCCTGATGAAGACCCTGGATGCCATGCGCAGCTTCTGCCCGTGATAGGGGCACAGCATAATACAAAACACAAAAACAGCGTGACGGAGCGCCGTCACGCTGTTTTTCGGATGGTGCGAATCATGTTTGGTTACAGCGCCGGGATCTGGTTTTCCGGGAAGCCAGTGTCATCTGTCGCCATCAGGTAGACGCCGGCGCAGGATTTTTGCGGCAGCATCAGGGTGTTGTCCATGATCTCCATGCCGATCTTGCTCGGGTCGACCAGCTCTCGCAGCGATAAAATCATCGTGCGGGGTATGTCGAAATAGCCTGGCCCATAGGAGCAGGAGAGGGCGAGCGACTCGTCCTTCTTCTGCAGATAACGCTCCAGCTGCGCCCGGGCCGTTTCTACCAGGATTGTACCCCAGGTGTCATAGATCAGCAGGTCGACCAGGCTGTCCGTCTCCGGCTGCGGGCAGTCGCCCACGGCGAGAAAATAGATAAATGCCTGCCGCAGATGCTCCGGTGGAAGCTGGGAGAAGATCTCCGCTTCCAGCCGGGCGTCGTCCAGCTGCAGAAAGCCCTGGCCTGCTTCGGCGGCAGTTGGTGTGGCAATGAGCGCCTGGGTCTTGACCCGGTCACGGATCGCAGGATAGCAGGCCATCGCCCGTTCCAGCAGCACCTGGTGGCGCTTTTTCTCCAGATTCAGGTGGGCGTAAAGGGCGAAGAGCTCCCCGTAGGGCTCCGGCGATACCGGCGGGGTGAATTGGACGATTTCTTGTTGCATGATGCAGCTCCGTTCTAAAAAATCTAAAAAATTCCGTCAAATCAATCACGTTTCTTTCATTGTAGAAAACCAAAGCTGCTTTGTCAAGCCAAAGGCGATCGGCGGGAAAAACGTTCGGCAAAGGTGACCGAAAAAATCCAAAGAGTGAAATGTAATACTTTTTCCTGGAAAAAAGCGGGAGAAAAGTCGTTTAACGGTTTCTTTACAACAAAAAACGACAATTTTTGTATTTTCGCGATGGCGGAACGATTTTTTTGAATAAGCGAATTATATGCCCCGATGCGCGACTTGCACCCTTGCCAAACCGGCAGCGGATGACTATAATATGACCATAAAGTGAATTGAATATCACTTTACTATATGTGTTCTCCCACATATATCTGACGGACGCCTGCCGGTTTCTCCCATTACCGGCGGGTGTCCGTCCGTTTATACCGCTTTTTCGCCCGGTGCAGCAGCCCGGGTGATATTTTTTATTGAAAATGTCGCAAAAACCGATATAATAGAGAAAAAACCGCCGATATCGCCGGGATGGCATTTTCTAGGGAGGATCTTTTCAGTGTCGATCACATCCGGGAGCTTTTTGCTCTTTGCACTGGCTTTGACGGTGCTTTATTTTTTGGTACCAAAGCACGGGCAGTGGATGCTGCTGCTTTTGGCCAGTGCCGTTTTCTACTGCGCCGCCGGGCTGCAGTATGGGGCCTATATTCTCTTTACCGCGCTCTCTACCTATTGCGGCGCTCGTTGGATCGGCCGCCTGGCCGCCCAGCAGCAGGCTTATCTGAAAGCGAATAAGGAACAGCTGAGCCGGGAGGAAAAGAAGGCCTATAAGGCTGGGAACAAGGCCCGGCGCAAGGCCGTTATGATCGCGGCGCTGCTTTTGAATTTCGGCCTGCTTGCTGTGTTTAAGTATGGCGACTTTGTGCTGACCCAGCTCAACCGGGCGGCAGCGCTGCTGGGCAGCGGGCCGGTCCATGGGCCCTTGGGGCTGATTGCGCCGCTGGGTATCTCGTTTTATACGTTCCAATCCATGGGATACCTGGTGGATGTCTACTGGGAGAAATGCGCGCCGGAGAAGAACATTGCGCGGATGCTGCTGTTTGTCTCTTTCTTCCCGCAGATCATCCAGGGGCCAATCAGTAATTTTTCTCAGCTGGCGCCGCAGCTGTATGCGCCGCATTCTTTCTCCGCCGCCCGCCTGGGGTCAGGTCTGCAGCGGATGCTCTGGGGCTTTTTTAAAAAGCTCGTCATTGCCGATACGCTGGCGCCGTATGTGCAGGCAGTGTTTGCCAATTACACGGAATATTCCGGCGTCGCGGTGCTGGTAGGTGCGTTTTTATATAGCGCGCAGATTTATGCGGATTTTTCCGGCTACATGGATATCGTCTGCGGCCTTTGCGAGATCTGGGGCATCCAGCTGGCGGAGAATTTCCAGCGGCCCTATTTTTCCAAATCCATTGCCGAATACTGGCGGCGGTGGCATATCACGTTGGGGGAGTGGTTCAAGACCTATCTCTACTACCCTGTCGCGGTATCCCACTTTGCCCGCAATGCCGGTAAGCGCTGGCAAAAGCGCTTTGGCGGCTCCGTCGGCAAAACGATTCCGGCGACGGTTGCCCTCCTAATCGTCTGGCTGACGACCGGCCTGTGGCATGGCGCCAGCTGGGCCTATATCGCCTGGGGCGGCGTCAACGGCGCGTTTATCATTTTCTCGCTGTGGATGGAGCCAGTTTATCTGCGCTGGAAGCAGGCGCTGCATATCCAGGAGGATCGCTGGCTCTGGCGCGCGTTCCAGACCCTGCGAACCTTCTGCTTGGTGACGGTCATCAAGGTCCTGCCGGAGGTAGGCGGCCTGCGCCGGGGGCTGGGCCTTTGGAAGCAGGTCGTGACAAATTGGCATCTGCCGGAGACGTGGCAGGCGCTGTTTCCCTATGCCGATACCTGGATCAATCTGGCGGTGATCGGCGGCGGTCTGGTTTTGATGCTGGCTGCCAGCCTGCTGCAGCGCAAGCAGCCGGTGCGTGCTTTCCTGATGGAAAAGCCGATGGTGCTGCGTTATACGATCTATTTTGTGTTACTGGGGGCGATCCTGCTCTTTGGCTGCTACGGCGAAGGCTTTGACCCGCAGGACTTTATGTACTTCAAGTTCTAAGGAGGCGCGGGGATGAAAAAAACATGCAAAACGCTGCTCGCCCTGCTGTTGCTTGCCGCTGCGCTCTGGGGCCTGTGCAACGCCGTCACGCCGCTTTTGACGCCAAAGCGCTACGACTACGGCTGCCTGTGGCAGGCCTATGAAAAGGAGGACCGCAACTCAATCGACGTGATGTTCTTCGGTTCCTCCATCGCTTATTGCGATGTCATCCCGGCGATGATTTATCAACAGACGGGGCTGACCTCCTACACCATGGCTGGGCCGACCCAGACGATGCCGCAGACCTATTATTACATCCGCCAGGCCCTGGAGACCCAGAGTCCTGCAACGATGTTTGTCGAGGTGACAGCGCTGTTTTACCCGGTGCACCAGGAGTTTGATGCGGTCAATATCGGCTATATGCCGAACGGCTGGAACAAGTGGCGGGCGATGGCTGCTTCGACAGCGCCCAGTACCTGGATTCGCTATCTGCTGCCGCTCTATAATTACCACTACCGCTGGAGCCAGCTGCAGCCGGACGACTATACCCGCGCCCGGGAGGGCTATGACCTGGACCCGCTGGCGGGTTACACCTATCTGCCCCGTACGACGCCGTTCCCGGAGATGGAGCCCAAGGGTGAGACCTATACGGCGGCAGAGTATGAAAAGAACGAGGCATATCTCCTGAAGATCCGGGACCTCTGCGCAGAAAAAGGGATCCGCTTGGTACTCTACCTCTCGCCCCGGTGCAACACCCTCTCCCAGGAGAGCCAGGACCGCCTGGCGGCGACGCTGGAAAAGGCACAGGTATCATTTGTGGATTTTGACACGCAAAAGGCTGCCATCGGGCTGGACCCGCTGACGGATTATTATGACCGCTCCCATCTCAACGCCCAGGGAGCGGAGAAATTCACGCAATACCTCAGCGATTATCTGGAAAACACCCTGGTGCTGACGCCCCAAGCGGGCCACGATAATGCGCTGTGGCAGCGCCGGATCGACTATCTGAACGGGCTGCGGCAGCAGACGAAGGAAGCTGCGCAATAACATTAAAACGGCAGGAGCCGAAGCTCCTGCCGTTTTATGTTATCTGGGTTCAACCCTTTTCCTCCCGCAGGACGATCGCCGTCCGGCTGGGGAGGTAGATGGGAAAGCCGATGCGGCCATCGGGGCCGGGGGCGGCTTCGTAGCGCTGCGTGCCGGAGATGCGGCCTTGGCCGCCGAAGGCGGCGCGGTCCGTATTGAGTAGGACGGTGAAGGTCCCGGCCCGGCCGGTGGGCAGGAAGAAGGCAGGATAAGAGGTCTGGGGGCTAAAGTTAAAGGCGAAGAAGGTCCCGCCCCGCCGGTAGAAGATGAGCCCCTCCTGGTTGGAAATATAAAGCTGCTGGCTCTTGCCGCGGAACAGGCGGCAGCGGCGGGCCAGGGCGATCATGGCAGCGTCAAAGGCGTCGAGCGCGCCATAGCGCAGCGTGGGGTCATCCGCCAGGCTCCACTGGCGGCGGCAGTATTGGTAGCTCCAGCCGTTGCCCGCCCGGGGGAAGTCGATCCACTCTGGGTGGCCGAACTCATTGCCCATAAAGGTCAGGTAGCCCTCGCCGCCTAAACTCAAGGTCAGCAGACGGATCATCTTGTGCAGGGCCATGCCCCGGTCGATGACGAGGTTTTCCTTGTCCTTGGCCATATTCCAGTACATTTCTGCATCGCACAGGCGGAACATGACGGTCTTGTCTCCCACCAGTGCCTGGTCGTGGGATTCGACATAGGCGATGACCGGTTCCTTTGGCCGCCGCCCCGTCAGCTCGTACCAGATATTCCAGAGGTCCCAGTCCTCGTCACGCCGTTCCTTTAGAATGCGGATCCAGAGGTCCGGGATGCCCATGGCCAGGCGATAATCAAAGCCGATACCGCCGTCTTCGACCGGCAGGCAGAGCCCCGGCATGGCGGAGGTGTCCTCCGCGATGGTGATGGCGGCTGGATTGACCTGGCGCACCAGCGTATTGGCCAGCTGCAGGTACGTCACGGCTTCGGTGTCGGTATTGGGGGAGAAGTATTTGTCGTAATGGTCGAAAGTGGCGCCCAGCCCGTGGTCATGGTAGAGCATAGAGGTGACGCCGTCAAAGCGGAAGCCGTCGAAGTGGTACTCCGTCAGCCAATAATTAAGGTTGGAGAGAAGGAAGTGGAGCACCTCGTGCTTGCCGTATTGGAAGCACTTGGTATCCCAGGCGGCATGGGTCCCCCGGGGACCGGGGTAGAAAAATTGATCGGGCGTCCCGTCAAATTCGTTGATGCCCTCCCGGGTGTTTTTTGCCGCGTGGGAGTGGACAACATCCAGCAGCACGGCGATGCCCAGCCTATGGGCTGCGTCGATCAACGCCTTGAGCTGGTCCGGCGTGCCGAAGCGGGAGGAGGCGGCGAAGAAATTCGTCACCTGATAGCCGAAGGAGGCGTAGTACGGGTGCTCCATGATGGCCATGATCTGGATGGTGTTATAGCCCAGCCGCTTGACCCGGGGCAGGACCTGCACACGGAATTCGTCATAGGTGCCGATGCCCGGCTTTTCCTGTGCCATGCCGATGTGGCATTCGTAGATATAAAGCGTCTTCTGCGGGCGGAAGGCCGCATCGTGCCACTGGTACGGCGCAGGCGGCGCATAGATGACGGCGTTCCAGGCCCCGGTCTCCGGCTCCTGGACGACATAGTGGGCATAGAGGGGGATGCGGTCCAGGTCCTGTCCGTTTTTTTGCACGATGGCAAGGACCCGCTGACCGTGGCGCAGTGCGTCGCGGCCCGGCAGGAAGACGTCAAAGACGCCGCCCGCCCGGCGGGTCATGGGGCAGGCGCGGCGGTCCCAGCCGTTAAAATCGCCGGTCAGATACATCGCATCCGCGCCCGGTGCCCACTCCCGGTACCACCAGCCGTCCGCCTGCCGGTGGAAACCAAAATACGCCGCGCCGTCTGCAAAGGCAGCAAGGTCCTG
>OMNT01003705.1_pt1 | contig 10843 bp, 7 predicted proteins | sample 1672551 | NCBI WGS metagenome assembly OMNT01 (sample SAMEA3136698, study PRJEB25190) | human gut metagenome
ATGGAGCCCACAGATGAACAGGAACCGATAGAGCTGGTTGTTCCCGGACAATATTATTTCAAAAACGGCAGTCACTATCTTCGCTATGAAGAACTGATGGATGAAACTTCCACAGAGCCTACTGTGAATTACATCAAAATTTCTTCAAAAGCAGTAGAAGTACGAAAAAAAGGGCTTGTGAATGTACATATGGTTTTTGAAAGGGGAAAGAAAAACATGACTTATTATTCTACCCCTTATGGAACTGTGGAAATGGGAATCGCTGCAACTGGTGTAATGATCGAGGAAAGCGAAAACGGAATCGACATGAAGGTGGATTATGCACTGGAAATGAATGAAGAATATGTGGCAGACTGTTATCTTACAGTCAGTGCCCAGTCTAAAGCTTCCGGTGAATTCAGAATATAATAACAAGATTAGGAAGTCTGAATCTGCAGGAACTTCTGATAAGAGCACAAAAAATCCGGGAAAGCATTAAGATATGCTCTCCCGGTGTTTTTATTTGTTGCGTAATCTTTTGAAAAATCCTTTTTTCTTTGGTGCAGGTGCTTCCAGAGAACCACGGATTCCCTTTACACCAACGATGTAGAGACCGCTGACTTCGGCTTTGACTTCTTTTTTTACAGGAATCAGATCAAAGATCTTTTCGTCTGCGATCAGGATAGAAATCTTAGGACCGATCTTGGCTTTAACGATAGGAAGTTTGGAACGACGCATAAGCTTGGGCGCCTGATCAATAACCATCTGCGGAAGACCGGATTCTTTCAGGGGAAGTCGTTTCTTATCGATAATCAGCATGGAAACCGTTTGTTTTGCAGCATCAATCTGGGCCTGCTGTTCTTCCTGTTTCTTCTGAGCCTTTTTTCCGAAGAAATAAAGAGCAATCAGAGCTGCGATCAAAATCACCAGAATAACAAGAAGGACGATGGTAAGTGTACTCATAGATACCCTCCTCAATATGTGTTTATTATGCGAAATATATTCTATCATTAATTTGAGGAAAAGGCAAATAAATTTATAAAACGCAGAGGCAAGAAAATTTAAGAATTTACCTGAGCAAAATAGTGGAATTAAATCAGGCAAACAGTTATAATAAGTGTGATGTGGGTATACTTAGGATTACAGAATAAAAGAAACAGGGAGTTAGTATGGAGAGGAACATCAGAGACAGTAAAAATAAAAAAAATACAGAAAATACCAACAAGAGATATACGTCACCACGTCCGGCAGCATCTGCTGCAGAAACAGATGAAGAGTGGGAACGTCGCAGAGAAGCAAGACGGAGACGACGTCTTCTTCAGAGAAAGCGTGAACGAAGAAAGAAGCTTATGATCCTGGCAGGAGCAGCAGTGGTTTCAGTGGCAGTGATTGCAGGTGGGATCAGAGGAATCACAGGTCTTATCAGCAGCAGAAACAACGATTCTGCCCAAAAGACTACAGCAGATAATAAGAATCCAGAGGGAACCGGTACCGGTGAGACTAAAGAAACAAAAGAGACCCAGTCCAAGGGGGCGGATGTACTGGCTGAGGCAGCACTTAAGGCAGCACAGTACGATTATGACGGTGCCATCGAGCTTCTGAAAGGGGACAGTTCTTATTCATCCAGCGATAAGATGCAGAAAGCAGTAAAGGATTACGAGGCTACCAAGGCTACATGTACTTCCTGGCCATTGGAAGAAGTGACGCATGTATTTTATCATATTCTCATTAAGGATACGTCCAAGGCTTTTGACGGTGATTACAAAGAAGCCGATTATAATCAGGTAATGACTACTATTGATGAGTTTAACAAGATCACACAGACAATGTATGACGAAGGTTATGTAATGGTCAGCATTAAAGATATGGCGAAAGCAGATGACCAGGGTAATATCACACCGGGAGAGATTCTTCTTCCTCCGGGTAAGATCCCCTTTGTACTGTCTCAGGATGATGTTTGTTATTACCACTATATGGATGGGGACGGATTTGCGTCCAAATTGGTGGTAGATGATGAGGGTAAAGTTCGTAATGAATATATTGAGGATGACGGAACAGTATCTGTAGGAGATTATGATATGGTTCCGCTGATTGACCGGTTTGTAGAGGCACATCCAGATTTTTCCTACAGAGGAGCCAAGGGGATTGTGGCGCTGACCGGTTATAATGGCATCCTGGGGTACAGGACAGACAGCAGTTATGAGACAAGACCTGCAGATCTGGACGAGAATAAAGTAGAATGGCTGAACAACCACCCGGATTTCAATATTGAAACAGAACGTGCAGAAGCGAAGAAAGTAGCAGATGCCATGAAAGCAGAAGGATGGCTTTTTGCCAGTCATACCTGGGGACATCAGAATGTAGGACAAATCTCGCTGGAACAGCTTCAGACAGACACACAGAAGTTCCAGGAAAACGTAGATCCCCTGATCGGAGGTACAGATATTATTATCTTTGCTTTCGGAACGGATCTTACAGAACAGGCAGATTACTCAGGAGACAAGTTTGAATATCTCAAGAGCGTAGGATATGATTATTACTGTAATGTAGATTCAACAAAATATTTTGTACAGATACGTGACCGGTATTTCCGCCAGGGGAGAAGAAATCTGGACGGATACCGCATGTACTATAATCCGGAACTTCTGGAGGACCTTTTTGACGCCAAGAGCGTATTTGATCCGGCAAGGCCAACGCCGGTACCTCCAATGGGCTGATCATATCAGAAAGAGGGGAACATAAATAATGAAAAAAAGAGCTGTAATACTTACCGGTATTCTTGCATGTGCTGCAGTTGCAGTTGTAGCAGGAATACCGCAGCAAGCCATAATTACAGAAATCAGACATGTAGTATCAGCTTCTCAGGATGAAGGGGAGACAGAGGATGCTGATACAGATAATAATGCAGATGGAACAGACAGCGAAGATGCAGACGATGTGCTGGCACAGGCACAGACTATGTATGCACAGTATGATTATGACAATGCGATTATTCTTCTGAAGGGACAGAAGGATTTTGATTCCAATCAGGATTATATGGATCTGGCAGCCAAATGTCAGGTTGCCAGGTCTGCTCTGGTAGAATATCCTCTGGAGCAGATCACACATGTATTTTTCCATACACTGATCTGGGATACGTCCAAGGCTTTTGATGGAGACGCCAAGTCCGGCAATTACAACCAGGTAATGACCACTGTAGAGGAATTCAACAAGATCATCCAGATTCTTTATGATAAGGGTTATGTACTGGTAAGTCCTCATGATATGGCCACTGTTAATGAGGACGGAACCATGAGCAGAGGCAAGATCATGGTTCCGAAAGGCAAGATTCCGTTCGTACTGTCTCAGGATGATGTAAGTTATTATCACTATATGGACGGAGATGGATGTGCATCCAGACTGGTGCTGGACGAGAACGGACAGGTAAAGAACGAGTATATTGAAGATGATGGAAGTGTGTCAGTAGGAGATTATGATCTGGTGCCGATCCTGGATGATTTTATCAGAGAGCATCCGGATTTTTCCTATCATGGACGGAAGGGTATTCTGGCAATGACCGGTTATGACGGAGTTTTGGGTTATCGTACAGATATTGCCTATAAGACAGGAGAGAATCTTCAGGATGATCAGAAGAAGTTCCTGGATGACAATCCCGACTTTGATTATGACCAGGACGTAAAGGATGCCACAGCAGTGGCAGATGCCATGAAGGCAGAGGGCTGGGAATTTGCCAGCCATACCTGGGGACACAAGAATGCAACAGAGTCATCTGCCAAAGAACTGAAGACCGATGACAAGAAATGGAAGTCTTATGTGGCACCGATCCTTGGTGATACAGATATGATCATCTTTGCATTTGGTGCAGATATTGGTGACTGGGAAGGATATTCTTCTGACAATGCCAAGTTCAAATATTACAAGAAAGCAGGATATGATTATTTCTGCAACGTAGATTCCAGTCAGTATTTTGTACAGATCACAGATCAGTATTTCCGTCAGGGAAGACGTAATCTGGACGGGTACAGAATGTACTACAATCCGGATATGTTAAGTGATCTTTTTGACGTATCAGAGGTATGGGACTCTTCACGTCCTACCCCGGTACCGGAAATGTAAATAATCAACAGGATAATTGTTACTGAGAATGAAACAGACAGTAAAACAGACAGCAATGGATAATTCCTCATCGAAAGGAGCAAAAATGAAGAAAAAATCAGTAGTAGCAATGTTGGTAATGTGTATGGCATTTACAGCTGCAGCATGTGGAAGTGAAAAAGAAACCAAGGCAACTACACAGGAAACAACAGATAAAAAAGAAGAAACAAAAGCAGATAAAAAAGAAGCCAAAGAGGATACAGCAGAAGATACTTCCAAAGAAGATGCTTCAGAAAAAGATTCCTCCGATTCTGAAAAGAAAGAAGCAGAACCTGTAAAACTGGTTTCTGTAGATGATCTTTCAGATTATGTGACAGTAGGAGAATATAAAGGTCTGAAACTTGACAGGATCACTCAGTCAGTTACAGATGATGATGTACAGGCGGAGATTGATTATGATCTTCAGGCCAAAGGTGATGAGGTAAAAGACGGTGCTGCAGAAGGAGATGTAGCAACCATCAACTTTACCGGTACTATTGATGGAAAGGAATTTGAAGATGGTTCCGCAGATGATTATGAACTGACAATTGGTGAAGGTTCTATGATTGATGGTTTTGAAGATGGTATTGTTGGAATGAAACCCGGAGAAACCAAAGAATTGGATCTGACTTTCCCGGATGACTATCATGAAGAGGATCTGGCTGGCAAGGCAGTGGTATTTAAAGTAACTCTTCAGAAAGCAGTGCGCAAGGCAGAACTTACAGAAGACTGGGTAACTGCCAATACAGATTACAAGAGTGTTGATGAATACAAAGCAAGCGTAAAGAAAAACCTGGAAGAACAGGCAGCGGAAGCAGCAGATTCCACACTTCGTGATAATGCATGGAGTGAAGTCCTTTCTGCATCTGAAGTAAAGAAATATCCGGAGGAAGATGTAAACACAGCTATTGATGAATATAAAGCATCCTATGAGACTTACATCGAAGAGATCGGAATTGAAATGTCTGATTTCCTGGATGCACAGGGAATGACACAGGATGATTTTGATAAGCAGTGCAAAGAGACAGCACAGGCCAAAGTAGAACAAAATATGATCGTTCAGGAGATTATGAATAAAGAAGGTCTTTCCATAGATGATGATGCAGATAAAATAAATTCTATTCTCTACTCAGAATATGGCCTTAACAGTGAAGATGAGATCAAAGACGCATATTATCTCAGCGATCGGGAAATAGCAGAGGAAAAAGCACTTATCTGCGTAAAAGAATTTATCGTTGCCAATGCAACAGTAGAAGAAAAAACAGGCAGCGAAGGCGACCTGATTGCCAATGAAGATGCCTACGATCTGGATGGCGGAGACGAAGATCTTGAATATGAGATCCTGGATGAAGATGGCGAAGAACACACAGACGAAGATGGTGAAACCTATGTAGATGAAGACGGCGACACATCAGATACTGAGGAAGAACAATGATCATCAAAAACGGGCTGGTTTTTCAGGAAGATGGAAGTTTCTGTAAAAAAGATGTATATATCAGAGATCACCAGATCGTAGAAGCCGAAGATATGACAGAGGACAGGACAGTTCTGGATGCAGAAGGTCTGATGGTGTTGCCGGGGCTTGTAGACATTCACAGTCATGGTGCAGCCGGGGAGGATTTTTCTGACGGAGATCCTGACGGATTAAAAAAAATCCTGAGATATGAAAAGCAGTCGGGAATTACTTCATACTGTCCCACATCCATGACCCTTCCCAAAGAAAAGCTTCACAGGATCTTTGAAGCAGTGAGACAGGCAGAGCACAGGGAGGATGAAGCAGTTATCCGGGGAATTAACATGGAAGGTCCTTTTCTTGATCCTGCCAGAAAGGGTGCTCATGTAGAAGAGTGGATATGTAGACCGGATGCAGATCTGGTAAGGCAGCTGAATCAGGCTTCCGGCGGGCTGATCTGCCTGGTGACACTTGCACCCAATGTAGAAGGTGCCGGTGATTTTATCAGGGAAATGCATAAAGAAGTATGCATTTCCCTGGGACATACAGCTGCTGATTATGATTGTGCTGTGGAAGCGATGAAGATGGGTGCTCATCATGTAACACATCTTTATAATGCCATGAATCCTTTTGTGCACAGAGCACCAGGTCTGATAGGAGCAGCTATGGATGATCCGGAGTGTATGGTAGAGCTGATCAGTGATGGATATCATATTCATCCTTCTGCCATAAGAGCAACTTTTCGCATGTTCGGGCCGGACAGAGTGATACTGATCAGCGATTCCATGAGAGCTGCAGGTATGCCGGATGGTACATATGAACTGGGTGGACAGGAGGTGACTGTAGGAGACCGCAAAGCTGTGCTGGGAGACGGCACACTTGCCGGTTCTGCCACAAACCTTTACGGATGTATGTGTAAGGCAGTGGAGTTCGGGATACCGCTGGGGCAGGCCGTAAAAGCAGCTACTGTTAACCCTGCCAGAAGCATTGGCATTTATGACAGGGTTGGTTCTATCGCTCCCGGTAAAGAAGCAGATATCCTTCTTGTAACAGATCACCTGGAATTAAAAAAAGTAATATAACTGTTCAGTACCCTCACAGTAACAATAGTTACAAAGCAATATAATTATAAAGGGAATCAGCATTGTATTTATTGCCTAAATAGAGTATGATAGAAACGATAACAAATTACCGAAAGAAAACAGTAATAATAAATACAGCAGGTGGAAGTAATGGATAAGAAGGTATTGCGCCAGAGGATGCGCAGGAAACAACAGCAGATAAGACGTCGTAAAATGATGCGTCTGGGTGCATGTGCACTGGCAGTTCTGCTGGTTCTGATTTTTGTCATAAGGGGAGTGATCATACCCATTGCCAACCGGATTGGTGGCGGTTCTTCAGACAAACCGGTAGAAGTTCAGGCAGAGACAGATGAGACAGAGACAACAGATGAGGATGGAGCAGTAAGGAGACCCTTAAAGAGCAAGAGCGATCTTGCCAAGGCTTCACAGCTTACTGTTGGATGGCATGAAGATGATAACGGCAGGTGGTATCAGAACGCAGATGGTACATATTTTGCATCAGGCATGCAGGAAATAGACGGTAATACATACTCTTTTGATGACAACGGATATGTTCAGACAGGATGGGTTACCAAGGGATTTGACGATTATTATTTTAATGATGACGGAACTTATGATCCTACGCAGCACAAGCCAAGGATCGCCCTTACTTTTGATGACGGACCTGGAGAATACACAGATGAACTTCTGGATTGTCTGGAAGAGAATAATGCCCATGCAACATTCTTTATGGTAGGTCAGAATATTAGCGGCTGGGAGTCTACGGTACAGAGAATGGTAGATCTGGGATGTGAGATCGGTAATCATACCTGGGATCATCCAAGCCAGACACTTCCCAATATGTCTATTGATGATGTCAAAGCTGAATTCCAGAAGACAGACGATGCTCTGAAACAGGCATGTGGTCAGATTGCCACAGTGGCCAGAGCACCTTACGGTGCTGCCAACCAGGATATTTATGATGCAGTACAGAAACCATTCTTTATGTGGTCGCTGGATACAGAAGACTGGAAACTTATGGATGCAACAGCGGATTACAACGCAGTTATGAATGGGGATCTGACAGATGGATCTATCATTCTGATGCATGATATCCATGAGCCTTCTGTACAGGCTGCTCTGAAACTGATCCCGGATCTGACTGCACAGGGATATAAGCTGGTAACTGTCAGCGAACTGGCAGAAGCCAAAAATGTAACTTTACAGAATACTACCTATTCTCAGTTCTGGGACAGCCAGCTGGAAGCAGGTAATGTTCCTGGATATAACGGAAGCACATCTTCTGATGAGAGTACAGACGGAACTTCTGACAGTTCAGATGTATCTGACGGAAGTGAGAATGCACAGGATGTCAGTGACGGCAGCGATTCTTCTGACAGCTCAGATGAAAGTGGAGACAGTTCTGATGGAGGAGATTCCGGAGATGGAAGTTCAGATGATGGTTCTTCAGATGACGGAAGCTATGACGATGGATCTTCCGACGATGGAAGTTACGATGACAGCTCCTATGATGATGGCTCTTCAGATGATGGAAGCTATGATGACTCCGGATACAGTGACGAGGATTCCAGCGGAGATGATTCCTACGACACAGGGTATGAATAGGTAACTGTTCAGTACCCTCACAGTTACGAGTCAAAATGCATTCCTAATCACCTTCGGTGATGGCATTTTGCCTTGTATGTCTCGGGATTTTGGCAAAAAACATGCCAAAACACCTCGCGGGATACTACCTTCTGAATAGTTACCTGAATAGTTACTAAATAAGACTTTTACAAAAGAGGACAGATGACAGAACGTCGGAACTGTCCTCTTTTTTGATGATATAAAGAAGTTGCTGTGAAGGTCGTGAACAGTAATAAAAAGAATATCGGCAACTGCTATAAAAGGGATTTTACATTGACGAAAACCACAGAGATTGGTATAATGTGACTATAAATTGCAGAAATAAATGCAAATAAATGTGCATTTTAGCACAAAAGGGAGGACTCTGGGATGGGAGAAAAGTTGCAGTTTTCTGAACTTGATCAGTACCTGTTTGGTCAGGGAACACATTACGACATCTACAAAAAACTGGGAGCACATCCTACCACACAGAAACGTAAGAAAGGTGTTTATTTTGCTGTATGGGCACCTAATGCCAGATATGTTTCGGTTGTGGGCGATTTTAATGACTGGAATACACAGACCAATCCAATGGAAAAAACAGGTTCTATAGGTGTCTATGAAATTTTTGTACCGGAAGCAAGAATCGGTGATCTGTATAAGTTTTTTATCATAGGATATCATGGTGAGGAGATTTATAAGGCAGACCCTTATGGTAATGAAGCGGAACTTCGTCCGGGAACTGCATCCAGGATCACAGATATTGCCAGCTACAAATGGAAAGATACCACATGGATGAAAAAACGTCCGGAGTTTGATGAAAACAGAAATCCTATGGCAATCTACGAAGTACATCCGGGTTCTTGGAAGAAACATGAAGCAAAGGATGAAGACGATCCGGGATTCTATAATTACAGAGAGCTGGCTCATGAGCTGGCTGCCTATGTAAAAAAGATGGGATATACCCACGTTGAACTTATGGGAATTGCAGAGCATCCCTTTGATGGTTCCTGGGGCTATCAGGTAACAGGATATTATGCACCTACTTCACGTTATGGTACACCAGAAGACTTCAAGTACATGGTGGATTATCTTCACAGGAATAAGATCGGCGTGATCCTGGACTGGGTTCCGGCACACTTCCCCAAAGATGCCCATGGTCTGGCGAATTTTGACGGTACAGCAGTATATGAACATGAAGATCCCAGACAGGGCGAGCATCCAGACTGGGGTACCAAGATCTACAATTATGGCAGACCGGAGGTAAAGAACTTCCTGATCGCCAACGCACTGTTCTGGATAGAAGAATGTCATGTAGACGGACTTCGGGTAGATGCAGTAGCTTCCATGCTTTATCTGGATTATGGCAAGAAAGACGGACAGTGGGTAGCCAATAAGTATGGTGACAACAAGAACCTGGAAGCAATCGAATTCTTCAAACATCTGAATACAGTAGTCCTTGGCAGGAATCATGGAACAGTAATGATCGCTGAAGAATCTACGGCCTGGCCTATGGTAACCGGTAAGGCAGAGGATGGTGGACTGGGATTTTCACTGAAATGGAATATGGGCTGGATGAACGACTTCCTGGAATACATGAAGCTGGACCCATATTTCCGTAAAGGTGCTCACAATAAGATGACTTTCTCCATGACTTACGCCTACAGTGAGAAATATGTTCTTGTAATCTCTCATGATGAAGTAGTACATCTGAAATGCTCCATGCTCAACAAGATGCCGGGATACCCCGATGACAAGTTCAAGAATCTGAAAGCTGCCTATGCATTTATGTTCTTCCATCCGGGCAAGAAGCTTCTCTTTATGGGACAGGAGTTTGGACAGCTTCGTGAATGGAGCGAAGCGAGAGAACTTGACTGGTATCTTCTGGGAGAAGAGAATCATCAGGATCTCCAGGATTTTGTAAAGACACTTCTTCATATGTACACCAAATATCCGGCTTTGTATGCAGGAGACAATACACCGGAAGGTTTTGAGTGGATCAATGCAGATGATGCTGACAGAAGCATTTTCAGTTTTGTACGGAAGTCACCTACCAAGAGAAACAACCTTCTCTTTGTAGTAAATTATACACCTGTAGAGAGAAGCGATTATCGGGTAGGCGTTCCCAAAAAGAAACAGTACAAGCTGATCATGAATGAGCATGGCCTTCTGGAGAAACCGGAGATTTACAAGGCTGAAGAGCAGGAATGTGACCACAGAGAATATTCCATCGGATATTCCCTTCCGCCCTATGGAGTGGCTGTTTTTACCTATTAAGATATGTGAAAATATGCATAATTATTTTGCGTAGTTTTGAATATTATTTTACATTAAAACCATTGCATTTTCCAAAAAGATGGGTTATACTGAACGCGTTCAGAGAAAAAGGTAGTTAAGAGTGAAAAGGATAGAAGATCCTGAAAGGAGAATAAACATGAAAGTATCTCATATTAAAGACATTGACAAATTTTTTGAAGTAGTTGACAGCTGCAAAGGAAGAGTAGAGCTTGTTACAGGCGAAGGCGACAGACTGAATCTGAAATCCAAACTGTCCCAGTATGTATCTCTCGCAAACATCTTCTCAGGCGGA
>OMNT01003706.1_pt1 | contig 10843 bp, 10 predicted proteins | sample 1672551 | NCBI WGS metagenome assembly OMNT01 (sample SAMEA3136698, study PRJEB25190) | human gut metagenome
ACTCCGGCCGTATCAAGAAATATCGTAAACTGAACGTAGAGCTTCTGCTTGCAGCACATTGCCGTGACTGTACAACCTGTGTAAAGAGCGGTGAATGTATTCTTCAGGAGCTGGCGCACCGCCTTGGTGTACGTAACATCCGTTTTGAAAATACGAGAGAGCAGCATGAGATCGATGAAAGCTCACCGTCCATTATCCGTGATCCGAATAAATGTATCCTCTGCGGTAACTGTGTACGTGCCTGTGAGGAACTTCAGGGAATCGGAGCTCTTGGTTTTGCGTTCCGTGGAACTGAGGCTATGGTCATGCCTGCATTTAACAAGAAGATCACAGAAACACAGTGTGTAAACTGTGGACAGTGTCGTGTTTACTGCCCGACAGGAGCTATTTCCATCCGTACACATATGGACGAGGTATGGGATGCTCTGGCTGATAAGGATACCCGTGTGGTTGCACAGATCGCGCCGGCAGTCCGTGTTGCAGTTGGTGATCATTATGGCCTTGCCAAAGGCAGAAGTGTAATGGGCAAGATCGTAAATGCTCTTCATAAGATGGGCTTTGATGAAGTCTATGATACAACCTTCAGTGCTGACCTTACCATTATGGAAGAGACCAAGGAGTTCTTAAACAGAGTGGAAAAAGGCGAGAACCTTCCACTCCTGACTTCCTGCTGTCCGGCATGGGTGAAATTTATCACCGATCAGTATAAGGAATACGTTCCAAATATCTCCACCTGCCGTTCCCCACAGGGAATGATGTCTGCAGTTATCAAGGAATACTTCCGTGATCCGGAGCATGCAGCAGGCAAGAAAACAGTTATGGTTTCCATTATGCCATGTACAGCCAAGAAGGCAGAGGCGATCCGGCCAAATAGCTTTACAGAAGGCGAGCAGGATACCGATATCGTTATCACAACCACAGAGCTTCTCCGCATGATCGACAACTTTGGTCTTGATTTTGCAACACTGGATCCGGAAGCATGTGATATGCCATTTGGATTTGGTTCCGGCGGTGGTGTTATCTTTGGTGTTACCGGTGGTGTTACCGAGGCAGTTCTTCGAAGACTGAGTCCGGATCACAGCAAGGAAGCCATGCATGAGATCGCAGAGTGCGGTGTTCGTGGTGAAGAGGGAATCAAGGAATTTACCGTACCGTACAAGGGAATGGATATCAATGTATGTGTAGCCAGCGGCCTTGCAAATGCAAGAACCGTTATGGAACGTGTAAAGAACGGCGAGGCAAACTATCATCTGATCGAGGTTATGGCATGCCGCCGTGGATGTATCATGGGTGGAGGTCAGCCGACCAGATCCGGTGACAGAACCAAGGCAGCCAGAGCAAGAGGTTTGTACAATGCAGACAATACCATGATCATCAAGAAATCCGATGAGAACCCACTGGTTCTGGAGCTTTATGAGGGACTCCTCAAAGGCAAAGAGCATCATCTGCTTCACAATGAGTTCTATATCAAAGACTGATATGAGGAATACAAAGAGCTGCTGTTCCCGGTGAACAGCAGCATATAAGAAGCCTTCCGGGCATATACTGTGGTATGCGGGAACTGTCTTTTTTAAGACGGTTCCCGGAACTTACAGGCCAGTATATGCAGGGAGGCTTTTTTATATGGAAAACTTTCAGGTTTACCGTGATATCCAGGCGCGGACGGGCGGAGATATCTACATAGGGGTTGTGGGCCCGGTCCGTACAGGAAAATCCACATTTATCCGGAGATTTATGGAGCTGATAGCACTGCCATCGATCAGCGAGGGAAAAAGAGCGGAGCTTCAGGATGAACTGCCACTTAGCGGTGCCGGCAAAATGATTACCACCGTAGAACCCAAATTTATTCCAAAAGAAGCAGTGGAAGTATCCATAGGGGAAAACCAGAAAATCCGGGTAAAACTTATTGACTGTGTAGGTTTTCTGGTAAAAGATGCATCCGGAAATGTGGAAGAGGGCAGGGAGCGGATGGTTAAAACTCCCTGGCAGGAAAAAGCGATCCCGTTTCATGATGCAGCCCGCATCGGGACGGAAAAAGTGATCAGCCAGCATTCCACCATCGGAATTGTAGTCACAACAGACGGAAGCTTCGGGGAGATCTCCAGAGAAAATTTTATCCCGGCAGAGGAACAGACCATAAAAGAACTGAAAGCCCAGGGAAAACCATTTCTGATTCTGGTAAATTCCCAGACTCCATACAGCGAGGAAACCGGAAAAACCGTAAAAAATTTGGAAGAGAAATATGGAGTATCCGTTCTGGCAGTAAACTGTGAACAGCTCCGTAAAGAAGATGTGACCAGAATCCTGGAAAAAATCCTCTATGAGTTTCCAGTCAGTGAGATTGAACTGTTTGTTCCGAAGTGGGTGGAAATGCTTTCTCCGGAACATGAAGTCAAAGCAGCACTGTTAAAGGAGATCCGGGAAAAGATGACCGGACTTACCCATGTGCGGGATGTAACCAGAGAATCGGTACATCTGGAAAGTCCGTACGTGGAAGACACACTTCTTGAGCAGGTCAGCCTTTCCGACGGAACGGTCCGTATCCGGATCGCAGTAAAAGATATTTATTATTATCAGATGCTCAGTGAAATGAGCGGAATCTCCATGGAAAGTGAATATGAGCTGATCCAGACTATGAAAGAACTGGCCGGAATGAAGGAACAATTTGTAAAAGTCCAGGCTGCTCTGGAAGCGGTAAAAGGAACAGGGTATGGTGTTGTGGTACCTGAGCTTTCCGAGATCACTATTGAGGAACCTGAGGTGATCCGTCAGGGAAATAAATTCGGAGTAAAGATCCGGTCAAAAAGCCCGTCCATTCATATGATCCGGGCGGGGATCGAAACGGAGATCGCTCCGATCGTTGGTACAGAACAGCAGGCGGAGGATCTGATAAAGTATATCAGAGAAAGCCCGGAACGGGGGGAAAGTATCTGGGAGACCAATATTTTCGGAAAATCCATCCAGCAGCTGGTGGAAGACGGGATTCGGAACAAGCTGGACATGATCAGCGAGGAAAGTCAGGTGAAGCTTCAGGATACTATGAAGAAGATCGTAAATGACAGCAAAGGCGGCCTGGTTTGTATTATCATATGAACAAAATTACGAAGCAATTTTGTTCATGAGCATGTAGCGAGGCGGAATGCGAATATCCTCTTTGCAGTGAAAAAGGACGTTCTTCAGCAGACGTCCTTTTTCTGATGCTGTTTTTTCCATTCTGCAATAAACTGAAGCTGTTCCTGGTCGGAAAGCTCCTGGGAAGCAGCATCGTTACCTGCCGCTGCACAGCAGAAAAGAATAAATATCTGAATCCCGAAGAATACAAGAAAAAAGAGAAGCATAGAAAAACCTCCTTTATTTTTCAGATATGTTAAGCATTGGAGAAAATACTGGATTTTATACATTCTATGAAAAAAAGCACAAAGATATTTTAACGGTTTTCAGTTGCCTTCGGGCTGTAACCGGAATAAGCTAAAGAGAAATCATCTGTCCGGCAGGAGATTTTTTGTTTATGTATAAAAGAAAATATACCGGAAAAGGAATCGGTGTAGCCATACTGGACACCGGGATTTTTCCACATATAGATTTTGGCAGGCGTATTTTGGCATTCTGTGATTTTACAGAAGGAAAATCAGGTCCCTATGATGATAACGGACATGGAACCCATGTCAGCGGCATTCTGGGCGGAGACGGCACGGCATCCCAGGGCAGATATAAGGGGGCTGCTCCCGGATGTGGCATTGTTGCGCTTAAAGTGCTGGATCGTTTCGGGAATGGCAGCCGTGAAGATGTACTTCAGGCTTTTCAGTGGATTGAAGATTTTGGAAAAATTTATAATATCCGCATTGTAAATATTTCGGTAGGAACAACTTCGCGCAGTATGAATGAACAGACGGATCTTCTTGCAGGCGTGGAACAGCTGTGGGATAAAGGTTTTACGGTAGTGGCAGCTGCCGGGAACCAAGGGCCTGGGGATGGCACAGTGACAGCACCGGGAAGCAGCCGGAAGATTATTACCGTAGGATCCAGTGATATGCTGCAGGGAAATAAGGCAGTTTCCGGAAGAGGACCTACGTTTGAGTGTGTGTGCAAGCCTGATCTGGTTGCACCGGGGAATCGTGTAACTTCCTGTGCGCCGGGGATTCCCTACACGTACCGGATCAAGAGTGGAACTTCCATGTCAACGCCGCTGGTATCCGGAGGAATTGCCTGTCTTCTGGAAAAAGAGCCGCAGCTTTCCAACGTGGAAATAAAGATGTTGTTAAGAGAAAGTACGGATGATATGGGACTTCCCAGAAATCAGCAGGGGTGGGGGAAATTTAACTGTGAAAAATTAATAAAAAACTAAATTATTATACAATTCTTATAAACATAGTGTGGTAAAGCATAAAAGCGTTGACGGAAATGAAAAATATGAGTACAATGTACAGTAAAAGTGCCAAAGAAAGATTCTAAAGGAAAGAGCACCTGGAATCCGGACAGGAGAATAAACCTCAAAAGGAGAAAATAATATGGAAAAAATCAAAATGCAGACACCTTTAGTTGAGATGGATGGAGACGAGATGACACGTATTCTGTGGCAGATCATCAAAGACGAACTTCTCACACCATATCTGGAACTGAATACAGAGTATTATGATCTTGGCCTTGAACACAGAAACGAGACAGATGATCAGGTGACGATTGATGCGGCAGAAGCAACCAAGAAATACGGAGTTGCAGTAAAATGTGCTACCATCACACCGAATGCAGCCAGAATGGAAGAGTATGATCTGAAAAAAATGTACAAGAGTCCGAATGGAACGATCCGTGCTATTCTTGATGGAACCGTATTCCGCGCTCCGATTGTAGTAAAAGGAATTGAGCCATGTGTAAAGAACTGGGTGAAACCGATCACACTTGCACGTCATGCATATGGTGACATCTATAAAAATACAGAATTTTATATTGACAAACCGGGAGATGCATATCTCGTATTTGAGGGCGAGGACGGAGAAGAGCGTAAAGAACTGATCCAGCATTTTGACGGAGCAGGTGTTCTCCGCGGCATGCACAACCTGGATGATTCCGTAAAGAGCTTTGCAAGAAGCTGCTTTAATTATGCACTGGATACCAAACAGGATGTATGGTTCGGAAGCAAGGATACCATTTCCAAGACATACGATGGAAGATTTAAAGAGATTTTCCAGCAGATCTTTGAGGCAGAGTTTAAAGATAAATTTGAAGAAGCCGGCCTGACTTACTTCTACAGTCTGATCGATGATATCGTAGCCCGTGTTATGAAGGCAGAAGGTGGATTTATCTGGGCCTGCAAGAACTATGATGGAGATGTTATGAGTGATATGGTTTCTTCCGCATTCGGTTCTCTTGCAATGATGACTTCCGTGCTGGTATCTCCGAAAGGATATTTTGAGTATGAGGCTGCTCACGGAACAGTTCAGAGACATTATTACCGTCATCTTGAGGGAAAAGAAACCTCCACAAACTCTGTGGCAACAATCTTTGCATGGACAGGAGCAATCCGCAAGAGAGGAGAGCTGGACGGAAATGAAGCACTTGCTGATTTTGCGGGAAAACTGGAAAAAGCAACACTGGATACCATCGAGAGCGGAAAGATGACAAAAGACCTTGCGCTGATCACTTCCCTGAAAGATGTACAGGTACTGAACAGTAAAGAATTTATCCTTGCTGTCAAAGCAAGACTGGATGAGTTAATGGCATAAATAACAGAAATTTTCAAAATTTCCAGTAATTTCATAAAAATAAAAAAGCTGCACCGGAAGATCCTAAGATGGATTCCGGTGCAGTTTTTTATGGTGGATATAAAAAATATACCCTGTTTAGAATCAGATCGAAGCGTCCATGGCCTGCTGTACATGATCTACGAGAATCTGGCGGATTTTCGGATATTCGCCAAGACCCTTCAGTACGGGAGTTACCTCATACCCTTCCGAGGAAAGGCGGTTCATCCAGGAATCCGGATCTTCACCGGCCAGATCGTTCTGTGCATGATCGCCTGCTACGATCATAAAAGGAGCAAGGACAATCTTTTTTGGCTGAAAGCTGTCCGCAGCCCGGAGAAGAGAATCCAGGGCAGGATAAGCCTCAACAGTTCCGAGAAAGATATTTTTATGGCCCATATCTTTAAAACGATAATCCAGGGCAGCATAAACAGAATTTGCATAATGCTCGGTTCCGTGTCCCATGAGAACAAGGGCTGTTTCCTGGTCCATATCCTGAAACTCACCAGCAACAGCCTGGACAACAGCCTGGTTATCTTCTTCTGTGGTAAGAAGGGGATTTCCGAAAACAATACTTGAAAAACGGTCACGGAAAGAAAGGGCGTCTGCTTTCATCTGGTCGTTTTCAATTCCGTTGATTACATGAGTAGGCTGTACGATCACATCAGTAATTCCATCGAGAAGCATCTGTTCCATGGCTTCTTTTACCGTTTCCACAGAAACAATCCCATAGGATTCTGACTGTAGGTTGTAAACTAACATTTTATTTAAAAGTTCATCATCTTCTACGATTAAAATCTGTTTCATTCCTTTTCATCCTTTACGACAATTTTGCTATCATTCCAATTTTTATTTTACAACAGAAATGTCCTAGAAATGTTACATATCGAAAAATTTATGATTTTCTTTTTGAAATCTTAAAAATCTTTTGGAACGCAAAAAAGAAGATGCATGTCACCACACACCTTCTCATTGCTTGCTAAAATTACTTTGTACCGCTTACTTAACATTTAAAACCAATTAATTTTTTCTTTTCTGAATTGGGGCGTATCACTCTTTTGGTACGGATTATAGTTATGAAGATTACAACCGAATTCCTTCAAGGATTGGATTTTATTCTCTGCTGACCATTCAATTAATGAAATTCCATCAAATTCTTCAATGTCTCCATTCTCCATCACATTTTTAAAATACCACTCCACAGCTGTCTGATTCCCTTTGTGAAAAAACTGTTTGATATCCCAGGCGATTACACTCCCTCGCATATTCCATTCCTGAAACCAATGCTTTACGGTTTCACGATTGCTATAACATGGTCCCCAACTTTCTGTATAAATCACGTTCTCTGCAAAAATATCATCCATTCCTAAATCTTTCTTTTCCAGCCACATAGAAAACCATAACCGAATCATCTGTTCTCTCTTATCCATAATAAAATACCTCCTATGTCAAATTCGTTACGGAACCTCTAAACTCAATCTTTTTTCCCATCTATCAAATCATAACTCATATCCAAAAAATCCAAAATTTTTGCCTCGCTTACCGTTCCATCCAGTAACATGGTGATCCAATACTTCTTATTCATGTGATACCCTGGCAGAAAACCGTAGGTCTGTGTCAGAAGTCCCACCATATCCGGTTCGCACTTTACATTGATCACATCTACCATGCCCTCTTCTTCTAATCCCAACTTGGATTTTTCAACCCGTAGAATAGCTGCATACCATTTTCCATTCTTATGTCGGAGGATTGCGTTCTCCGGAGAACTCTTCCAAAGATATTCCGGAATTGTTCCATATTGCTTTTTTACATATTCAAAGATTTCTTCCCGTTTCAAATATTCCACTCCCCAATGACTCTATTTTATCAATCTCATGATTGTACTTTTCATATTTATCAGCAGGCAGGACGTGCGCCCTGCCTGCTTTCCTATTATAGCATTGTTCCTCTGCTCCTACAATGCAATCCGTTCTTTGCTTTTTTCTCATTTTTTAGTAAGGAACCAGTCCATATCCCAAAATGGACTGGGAATTCACCGTATAGCTGTTCTGCCTTACTGCATCTCCGCTGTTTCCTTCAATCGTATGTACCGTAGTTCCATCGCAGCTTTCCACGATTCCCACATGGTCACTGGCTCCGTCATGATCCCAGTCAAAAAAAATAATCATGCCGGGACTTGGGACACTTCCTGCCCCCTGCCATTTCCCCTGTGCCTGAAACCAGTCCACGCCTGCCGTACAAAGGGAAAACTTTGGCACAGCTCCGTTTTGAATGAGCCCCGCCTGATCCGCACACCAACTGACAAAGCAAGCACACCATTCTTGTCTCTCTGTAAATCCCCACCATGACCAGAACTTCTCTCCGCCTTCATTTCCAAGCTGGCTTTTCGCAATGGTGACAAGCTGCCTGTTTCCAAAAAGTCCGGTAAACCAACCTCCGCCGGAATAATACCGCATCACATGAGGCACATACTCCGGATCACCATACCCCGACCAGCCATGGGCGGCTGCCTGCTCCTGGGAAAACTGCAGCGCATTGGCTTCACTGTAACCGCCAAATTTTTCCAACGCCCACGAGATATATCCATTCCCATAATTATATCCCTGCCAACTGAGTTTTAGCTTGTCCATATCCTGTGGGCTTTGGCATCCGGCTTCCCGGACACAATCTGCATAATACTGTATCCCCACCTTGATGGAATAGTCAGCATCCTGAATCGCACCGGGTGTATTGGGATACTGGGTGTTATAAGGACACTCACTGGCCTGCATGGGATCCGTTCCCCTGCCGCCGCTTTCCTGCATCATAATGGCTTGAATGGCAGGAACATATTCCGGGATGCCAAATTCACTGGCATACTTTTGAATGGCAGGTGTATGTGCCAGCACTTCTGCGCTTAAAGCCTCACTGCTCTGGGAATTTCCCAAAAAGGCTGCACCCCCAATGATCCCCACAATCAGAATCAGAACGACAAACACTGCGCCTCCACCTGCCATCAATGCTGCAAATGCAGCTTTCACTGCATGAGCGGCGGCTTCTGCCATGGCTTTCAATCCTCTTCCGGTTGCCTTTGCAGTCTTTGCACTTTGCTTGGCAGTCTGAACAGAGTGCATGGCAGCCCGTTTCGCTTCCCTGACTGCTTTCATGGATTTGAGTACTTGTTTCTTCTGTAAGACTGCCTGGGTTTTCACCTTCTGGGAAGAAACCGGAGAGGCTTTCACCACACGGGGCGCTGTTTTTACCATCCGATTTCCAGCTTCCTTGATCGTTTTCTCTGCTTCCGGCCTGGCCTTAATGCTTCTTTTGGCTTCTGTTCGCCCTTTCTTTGCCTTTGACTGCCCTGCCTGGGCGGATGTGCCACCCGTTCCTGTTTCTCCGTCCAAAGGGGCTGTCGCAGCTTCTCTCTGCTTTTGTTTCTGCTCCTTTAACTTCTCATAAGTTTTCACTGCCAGCTTCTTACCGCCACGATAGGCTGCCGAAGCACTTTCCTTTCCAGCCCGCTGTTCTGCCCGTTCTATCCGGTTTCCGGCATATTCTACCGGGGATTCCTCTCCCGTTTCTCTTCCGAGCTTATCTGCCATGATGCTGGTCTTTTCTTTTGTCTCCAGCATCGCAGAACGCACCAGTTCTTTCGGAAGCCGGGAGGCTGGATTGCGGATCTTTGGACTTTGATCCCGCACTTTTTCTTTGATATCTTTCAATCACACACCTCCCTTCTTCTGTACTTTCTAACGTTCCCTTCCCCGCTTTTTTGCTTTCTTCTGCTGACTCTCCAGCTGTTCCAGTTCCCTTACTGCTTCCTGCACCAGCGGATGATTGGCATAATAGGGAACATAGGATAATAACTCTTTTCCCTTCTCCCCGGTAACTAATGGATATTCTCCCTCGTTATACAGAGGATCCTCTGCATGGTGCAGGGAAAATTCCAAAGACGGGAGCATCTGAGGGGAACGTTTGCAAAATCTCTGGTAATGCCGGAAGGCTTCTTTTAAAGATGTACATTCGATACATTCCCCCATCCCATGGAACTCCCCGCACTCCGCTGCAAGAAACGTAATGGTTGTTTTTTCTTTCATGGATTTCACCTCCCTTTGAAAAACTTCTCTTTATCGAACCGCAGACTTCTGTTTTTCTTCTTTACCAAACTTCAAAGGGTGTTGTTCCTGTCTCAGTTTCTGCAGGGTATCCTTCACAGACGGTTGTTTTCCTTCTCTTGCTTCCAGCTTCCCTATCTGCTGTTGCAATCGCTCCGTTTTCTGTTCCAACTGATGGATACTCCGCATGGATTGGAATAACACCTTCTGGGTTTGAAAGATGATTCCCTGTTCGGGATTGCGTTCTGTGAGCTTTCGCACCTCTTTTCCACCCGCTTCCAGAAATGCATTCCGCAGATGCCCTTTGGCAACATGCAGTTCTTCCGCCATACTTCCCAGACGATCAATCTTTTGATCCATCGACAGCATCACGCTGTGCAGAGAAGACTGAAGTATTTGTAATCCCTGCGTAAGGTGCATTCCCTTTACCGCAGAGGCAAGGGCATCTTTCCCCTTTTCTTTAAAATCAACAACTGCCTGCTCTGCACGTTTCACAAACTTTGTCTTAAATTCTCCCACCTGAAAACGAAGTGTTTGCACCTGATGTTCCGCCTTCTGGATTGTGTTCACCGCAAAGAGTTTGACCTTGCTTTCCTGCATCACACCCAGTTGCTTCTTCACCTCTCCCAATTCCTTTAGGACGGTTCCCAGCTGCATTTCCATGGAATCAATATAATCTGCCATACAAAGTACATCCCTTTTTTCCTGCTCCATCCCCTGCTGTTCCAACAGTTCCAGTAATGCCCGGATACTGCCCTGCTCCCGAAGCGGTTCTCTCGTTTCCTGGATTTCCACTGTTTGTCCTTCTTCCATTTACATTCCCTCCTTCCCAAAAAGATGCTGCCGAAGAAATTCCAGCAGCACCCTAAATATCTTTTCGACTAACACTCTCCCGGTTTCGTTGTCATCAAGCGGTACAGCTTCGTATTCTTCGGGAAGCTGTTCTCAAATGGCACCAGATTTCCGGAACAGCGGATCAGCCCTTTCCCTGCGCCTACATTGGTGATATAG
>OMNT01003714.1_pt1 | contig 10824 bp, 9 predicted proteins | sample 1672551 | NCBI WGS metagenome assembly OMNT01 (sample SAMEA3136698, study PRJEB25190) | human gut metagenome
ATCGCCGCGGCGCTCCTGCTATGCGGTTTTCGGTCAGCCCAGCTTGGCGGCCAGGGCGTCCAGCGCCTCGGCCATAGCTTCCTCGAAGGAGGGGTGGGGCCGCATGACGCGGCGCAGCTCCTCCGCCGTCTGGCGGTTCACCATGGCGGCGCTGATCTGGCTGATCATGTCGCTGGCGTGCTGGCACATGAGGGATGCACCCAGGATCTCGTGGGTCTCGGCGTGGGCCACGATCTTCATGAAGCAGCGGCCCGGATCCTCGATGACGGTGCGGGCGTTGCCGAACATGGTGCACTTGCCCACGGCGGCGGGAATGCCCCGTTCCTTGGCCTCGGCCTCGGTGATGCCCACCACGGCGATCTCCGGCGCGCTGTAAATGCAGCTTGGGATCACGTTCAGGTCGATGTGATCCTGAACGCCGCACATGCGCTCCACGCAGGCGGTACCCTGGGCGGCGGCCACATGGGCCAACTGCACCGCGGAGGAGGCGTCGCCGATGGCGTACACGCCGGGGATGCTGGTCTGGAAATTCTCGTCCACCTGCAAGCTCTTACCCCGGACCTCGGGGGTCAGGCCGTCAGCGAACACGCCGTCCCAATAGGCCCGGCGGCCAATGGCGCACAGCACCTTTTCGCCGGCGACGGTCTTTTCCGCGCCCTTCTGCACCACATGGACGGCCAGGCCGTTCTCCGTCTCCTCCAGCGACTGCACCATGGCGTTGGTCAGGACTTCGACACCCTGCTTCTTCATGATTTGCTGGAGATTCTGGCCCAGCTCGCGGTCCATGTTGGGCAGCAGACGATCCATGCCCTCCACCAGCGTGACGGCGCAGCCCAGGTTGCGGTAGAAGGTGGCGAACTCCACGCCGATGACGCCGCCGCCGATGATGATCAGGGAGTCATAGAGCCGGTCGCAGCCCTCCAGCAGCTCATCGGAGGTCATCACGCCGGGAAGATCAAGGCCGGGGATGGGCGGCCGGACATTGACGGAGCCTGTGGCGATGAGGATACGCTCCGTGGTATAGCGGTTCACCGTGCCGTCGGCGGCGGTGACATCCACTTCGCCGGGCGCGGCGATGCGGCCCACGCCCCCAATCAGGTCGACCTTGGCGGACTTGAGAAGTCCGTGGATGCCGCTGCGCAGCTTTTCGGACACACCGCGCTTATAGGCGAAGATCTCGCCCATGTCGAAGGTGGCACCCGCCGCGTGAACGCCCATGGCTGCGCCGTCCACCGCGTCGCGGTAGACCTGGGAGGCGTGGAGCAGCGTTTTGGTGGGAATGCAGCCCCGGTTCAGGCAGGTGCCGCCCACTTCACTGCACTCCACCACGGCGGTGTGCAGGCCGCGCTTGGCCGCCTGCAGGGCGGCGGTGTAGCCCCCGGGCCCCGCGCCGATGACAATGAGCTGATAATCGGACATTGGTCCATCCTCCGTTATTCGTTATAGGTTTTGGCTGCGGATCAGGCCGCAGAGATCCCCGGCTACGTCCGCAGGCAGGTCCGCAGACTCCGCCGCGCCGCACAACGCCGCGCCGGAGAAGGCGCAGCCCTCCAGCTTCCGGGTCAGAACGTCGAACAGGTGGGCGTCCATGGCGTCGGTATACACCGCCGCCTGGCGGCAAATGCCCTGCTCCACCCGCAGCTGGATGCTGACCTCGCCCCAGGGGAACTTTTCGGTGCAGGAAAAATCAAAGGGGAAGGTAGCCCCGTATACCCAGTCGCGGCTGCTGAACTGCCTGTACAGCTTCTCCAGGGCCTCTTGGTCAAAATCCTTCTCCTCCAGGGGCTGGGCCGTCAGGCCGTATACCTGCTGGAAGGCCCGGTTCATGGCGTCGGTCATGCCCGCCACCGTCAGACCGGGGCACAGCTCCCGCAGATTCACCACCCGGGACGCCACGGACGCCACGCCCTTGCTGGCGATCTTGGCCGGGGACGGGCTGAGATAGCGGCCCATTTTGGTCATGTCCGCGTCGATGAGCAGGGTGCCGTTGTGGAAGGAGCGGCCGCCATGATTGTAGAAGGAGTTGCCGGAGAATTTCCGGCCCTGGGCCAGCAGGTCGTTGCGGCCGGACAGCTCCGCCTGGATGCCCAGCAGACGGCAGGCCTCCAGGATCACCCGCTGCTGGCGGGGCAGGTCATAATTCCCGGTGGACACGGAGAAGGTGAAGTTCAGATTCCCCATGTCGTGGAACACTGCACCGCCGCCGGACAGACGGCGGGCCAGGGTGCCTCCCTCCTGCTCCAGCAGGCCGGTGCGGCACTCCTGCCAGGCGTTCTGGTTGCGGCCGATGACCACGGTGTTCTGGTTCTGCCACAGGTAGAGGATGCAGGCGTCGTCCGCCACATGCTCCGTCAGGTATTGCTCCAGGGCCAGGTTGCGATAGGGATCGGTTCCGTTGCCGGAATAGGTATACAGGTGCTTGATCATGGTTTCCTCCAACGCAGAATCGGGTGCCGGGCGGCCTTTACCTCGTCGGGACGGCCGATGGGCATATGGTGGGGTGCATCGTGCATGGCTTCGGGGTCATCGTAGGCCCGCTGGTACAGCATCCGCAGCACCTCCGCCGCCTGGTCCAGGACCTCGGGTCCCTCGGTCTCCGTGGGCTCCAGCATCAGGGCCTCATGGACGATCAGGGGGAAGTACATGGTGGGCGGATGAATGCCCTCGTCAATCAGGGACTTGGCCACATCCAGGGCGGAGACGCCGGTCTCCTTCTTCAGGCCGCTGAGATCCAGCACGAACTCGTGCATACAGATGCGGTCATAGGCCGGCTGGAAGGTGCCCCGGAGCTTCTCCTGCAGGTAGTTGGCATTGAGCACGGCGTTCTGCGCCGCCTCGGGGATGCCCTGGCGGCCCAGGGTCAGCAGGTACGTCAGCGCCCGGACCACCACCAGGAAGTTGCCCATGAAGCTGCGGACCTGGATATGGCCGGGCTCCTCCGCCAGGGCGGAATGGGGCAGATAGGGGATCAGGAAGTCCTTGCAGCCCACGGCGCCTGCGCCGGGACCGCCGCCGCCATGAGGCGTGGCGAAGGTCTTGTGCAGGTTCATGTGGATGCAGTCAAAGCCCATGTCGCCGGGGCGGACGATGCCCATAACGGCGTTGAGGTTGGCCCCATCGTAGTAGCACAGGCCGCCGGCCTCATGGACCAGACGCGTGATCTCCAGAATGTTTTTGTCGAAGATGCCCACGGTGTTGGGGTTTGTCAGCATCAGGCCGGCGGTATCGTCCCCCAGGGCAGAGCGCAGGCTGTCCAGGTCCACGCAGCCGTCGGGGCCGGAGGCGATGTTCACCACCTCATAGCCGCACATAGCCGCCGTGGCGGGGTTGGTGCCATGGGCCGAGTCGGGCACGATGATCTTGGTGCGCTTGTGGTCGCCCCGGGCATCGTGGTACTGCTTGATCAGCAGGACGCCGGTGAACTCGCCGTGGGCTCCGGCGGCAGGCTGGAAGGTCATGCCGTCCATGCCGGTGATCTGGCACAGGTACTCCTGCGCGGTGTCCAGCACATGGCGCATACCCGCCAGGGACTCCCGGGGGGCCAGGGGGTGGCAGCCGGTGAAGCCAGGCAGGGCCGCCATCTCCTCGTCGATGCGGGGATTGTACTTCATGGTGCAGGAGCCCAGGGGGTAGAAGCCGCAGTTGACGCCGTGTACCTGGTGGCACAGCTCCGTATAGTGGCGGGAGATGTCGGTCTCGCTGAGCTGGGGCAGGTCGGGCTTCGTCTCCCGGCGCAGGGACTCCGGCAGGGAGACGGCGTCCACGTCGCAGGGGGGCAGGATGGTGCACCGGCGGCCGGGCACGCTCTTTTCAAAAATCAGCTTCATTTGTCCAGCACCTCCTTGACGATGGATACGGCTTCGTCCAGCTCCCGGCGGCTGACCTTCTCCGTGGCGCACCACAGGACCCGGTCGTCGCCCAGAGGCAGACCGCCCAGGATGCCCCGGCGGTCCAGGGCCTCCAGCAGCTCCTGGCTGCGGGGCATTTTCAGGACAAACTCGTGGAAATACGCACCGCCGTATACCGGCTCCACCCCGGGCAGGGCGCACAGGGCCTTTTCCAGATAATGAGCCTTGGCCATGGACTGCTCCGCAGCCTCCGCCATGCCGTCGGGACCCATGGTGGCCATGTACAGCCCGGCGGTCAGGGCGCACAGCGCCTCGTTGGAGCAGATGTTGCTGCTGGCCTTCTCCCGGCGGATGTGCTGCTCCCGGGCCTGGAGACTCAGGACGTAGGCCCGGCGGCCCTGATGGTCGGTGGTCTCGCCCACGATGCGGCCGGGGAGCTTGCGCATGAGCTTATCGGTGGCGGCCATATAGCCCAGATACGGGCCGCCGCAGCCCAGGGGCAGACCCAAGGGCTGCCCCTCGCCCACGGCGATGTCCGCTCCGCAGTCCCGGGGCGTTTTCATAACGGCCAGGGCAATGGGGTTGCAGCCCATGATGTACCTGGCCCCGGCCTGGTGGACGGCCTGGCCCAGGGCCTCGGCGTCCTCAAACAGGCCGAAGAAGTTGGGCTGCTGGACGTAGAAGGAGGCAACCTCCTCATCCAGCATGGAGGCCAGGGCCTCCAGGTCGGTTTTGCCGTCCTTGGCCGGCACCACGCGCAGCTCGTCGCCGGTGCCGTAGCAATAGGTGCGGACGGTGTTGATGGTGTCGGGGTGGGCCGCGCCGGAAATGAGGGTCACCCGGCGCTTGCGCTCGCGGCACATGGCCGCCGCCTCGGCGGCGGCAGTGGCCCCATCGTACACAGAGGCGTTGGACACGTCCATGCCGGTGAGCTCACAGATCATGGTCTGATACTCGAAGATAGACTGCAAAAGCCCCTGGCTCATTTCCGCCTGATAGGGGGTGTAGGCCGTGAGGAACTCCTCCTTGGCGGGGATATATTTGACGATGGAGGGGATGTAGTGGTCATAGGCACCTGCGCCCCGGAGAACGGTGGCGTAGGTGCGGTTTTCGGCGGCCATGGCGGACACCGCCCGGCTTGCCTCCAGCTCGCTCATGCCGTCGGGGATGTTCAGGGGCTTCCGCAGGAGCATCTGCTCCGGCACATCCCGGTACAGATCCATGATGTTTTCCAGCCCCACGGCCCGGAGCATCTGCTCCCGCTGGGCCTGGGTGGAGGGGACATAGCTGCCCATGCTCAGCCCTCCTCGGCGCAGAATGCCTCGTAAGCGGCGGCGTCCAGCAGCTCCTCGGTGTCGGTGATGTTCTCCACCTTGATGATCCAGGCGTCATAGGGCTTCTTGTTCAGCAGCTCGGGCTGGTCCAGCAGGTCCTCGTTGACGGCGCAGACGGCGCCGGTGACGGGGCACACCAGGTCGGACACGGCCTTGACGGACTCCACATCGCCGAAGGCCTCGCCGCAGGTGACGTCGTCGCCCTCGCCGGGCAGGTTCACGAACACCACATCGCCCAGGGCGTCCTGTGCAAAGTCGGAAATGCCGATGACGGCCACGCCGTCCTCCATCTTCACCCACTCGTGGGACTTGGAATACTTCAGATCAGTCGGATACAGCATTGTGATTTACCTCCAAATTTAATATGTTTTGTTGTTTGTTCAAATGTCCAGCTTGCCGGCCAGCTGCTCCAGCGCGTCGTTGATGGCGGCATCGTCGAAGCAGTAGCGCATTTCGGTGTGACGGGCCCGGAGCTGCTCCACATCGGCCTTGATCTCGCGGCCCCGGAGGATGCAGTCGGCCATCAGGGAGGCCAGCTGGTCGAAGTCCTTCTCCTCGAAGCCGAAGCGGGTCATCTCGCTGACGCCCATGCGCAGGGCGCCGGAGGCGGTGAAGCCCTCCTCATCGGGGGTGGCCTGATAGTTGACGATGACGTTGTTCTGCTCCAGGCGCTCGGCGATTTCCGCGCCCTCGCCGTAGCCCACGGAGACGATGACCTGGTGGGTCTCGGTGTAGTCGATGGCGGGATCGCCCACCACGTCCAGACCATAGCTCTTGAGGCTCCGGGCGAAGGACTTGGCGTTGCGGATAATGGCGCTCTGATACGCGTCGCGGAACTGGTTCATCTCATAGGCCGCCATGAGCATACCCAGCTGGGTGCCCAGGTGGTGGTTGGAGACGCTGCCGGGGAAGGTGCGGCTCTCGATGGTCTTCCACAGGCCGTATTTCAGGTCCTCCTCCTTATAGTTGACGCCGATGACGCCGCGCTGGGGGCCGAAGAAGGTCTTGTGGGTAGAGCCGGTGACGATCTCCGCGCCCTCCTGGAAGGGGTTCTGGAAATGGTCGCCGATGAGGCCCAGCACATGGGCCATATCGTACATAATGGTGGTGGGAATCTTCTGCTCGTCCACAAAGCGGCGGATCTGGGCCACAGGCTCCTTATGCAGAACCATGGACTTGCCGAAGATGATGAGCTCGGGACGGTAGCGGTCGATGAGCTTCTTGGTCTCCTCCACGTCCATCTTATAGGGGTTGTCCCGGCAGACGGGGAAGTTTACCACGGCGGGCTTTTCGGTGACGGGGTCCACGGCGATATAGTCGTGGAGGGCGCCCATGGGCTGGGCAGACAGGTGACCGCCCTTGATGATGTGGTTGTTCATGACGTAGCCCAGGCGCTTGGCATCCTTCTTGCGGTCGAAGCGGTTCTTCCAGTCCGTCAGGGCGGAGAACACCGCCATGTTGGACATCTGGCCGCTGAGGGTGCGGGTCTCCACCTCGGTGCAGCCGAAGTAGGCGCGCATTTCCTCGGTGAGCATACGCTCCACCTGGTCGATGAACTTGGTGCCCTGGTAATAGAACACCTCCTTCTCATAAAAGGCCAGGATCTTCTTGTGCTCGGCATAGCGGCAGGCCGGGTCGCTGCCGGACAGCAGGCGCACGGCCCGGCTGGGGGTATTCTCGGAGGGAATCAGGTTCACGCACTGCTCCTGACGCCAGACGTGGTTCTCGATGGCCTTGTGCAGCAGGGTCAGGGCCTTGCCGGTGCGGTCGCCGCCGGCCACGGTGCGGACCTCCTCCTGCTCACCGTACAGCAGGGGGCGGGCGAAGGGAGGCGCGCCCACGCTCATGTGGCGGGCGGGGATCACGGCCTTCAGGCGCTTGCCGCGGATATCCACCTCCACGGTGTCGTCCACCAGAACGTCGCTGTCGATATAGCACAGGCCGATGGCACGCTTGCCGCTGGCCTCCAGGATCACGGTGGACAGGCCCTCACCCTGGGTCTTGAAATAGGGCACCATGGTGCCGCTGGTGACCCAACCCACCAGCTTATCGCCCTTGTAGATCTCCATTCCGGCCCGCATGACGCCGCGGTCCAGCAGGGCGATGGGGGCGATCCTCCGGGGCAGGGCGGACATGTCGGAGAAGTCCCGGTCCATGTGGCGGATAAATGCCTGGTGCTGACGCTCCAGAGCGGCGCGGCCGATGAAATCCCCCTTCTGGGCGGAGAAGCTCACGGCAAACTTGGCCAGAGGCACGGCGAAGATGGGGATCTCGGTGCCGTCGGGGGCAATGCCCATCTCGTGGCCGTACAGGGGGAAGGACGCCTCCATCCGCAGGGTATCCCGTGCGCCCAGGCCGGCAGGCCGCGCGCCCAGCTCCACCAGACGGTTCCACAGCCACACCACGTCCTGGCTGCGGACGTATACCTCGTAGCCCAGAGGCTCGCCGGTGTAGCCGGTCTTGGCGATGCGGGCCTGGCGGCCCTCCAGGGCCACGGTGCCCAGGGAGTTCTTGGTGGGCTCCTTGGTGGGGGACTCGCCGCCGGAGAGGGTCATGAGCATTTCCTTGCTCTTGGGGCCCTGGACGGCGATGGAGGCCCATTCGGCGCTGATGTTGGTGATGGTGCAGTCGAAGCCGGACAGGGCCCGGTTCAGATGCTCCAGATCCTTGTCGATGTTGGCGGCGTTGACCACCAGCAGATAGCTGTCCTCCTGGAACAGGTACAGATACGCGTCGTCCACGGCGCCGCCGTTCTCGTTGGGGATGATGCAGTACTGGGCCATGTTCAGGTCCAGAGCGCTGACGTTGCTGGTCAGCACATGCTGGAGAAATTCCTTGCGCTGGGGGCCCTCAATCAGCAGGCGGCCCATGTGGGACACGTCGAACAGGCCGCACACCTGGCGGGTGTACAGATGCTCGGCGATGATGCCGGACGGATACTGGATGGGCATTTCCCACCCGCCGAAGTCCACCATGGTGGCCCCGGCGGAAACATGCACGTCGTACAGCTGCGTGCGCTTCAGTTCGCTCATTTTCTAAGCTCCTCCTTCAAAGTTGTTCCTTCCTGTTTTTGGGCAGCAAAAAAGGGCGCAAAGCCGTTGCCTTGCGCCCCCGTATCCTAACCTGAGAGATTCCCCGCCCCGGATGAGGCGAGTTGCACCTTCGGTGGCCGGACATATCCGGCCTTTTCGGAGTATCGTCCGGACCCGGTCCCTTTTGCCTGAGAGCTTCTGCGTTCCCCTTCGGCGCCGCGCAGAGCGCGGTCTCTCCCGAGTCCATCCACCGATGATCCCTATTCCGTTGTCATGTCCATTCTATCACGGGGCGGGAAATGGTGTCAACGCGAAACATCGGGCCCGGGTAACATTTGGATAAATGGTAAAAAACGGAGGTCCGTCTTTGGGCTATCTGACCAAGTGGAGGTCGTGAAGCACGGCGTCCGCCATGACGCGGCTGCCCAGGCGGCTGGGGTGCATGCCGTCGCGCTGGTACAGGTCCGCCGTGTTCCCAGCGGCGTCGAAGGCCGCGCCGAAATCCACCCGCCGCAGGGAGATGGCGTCCGTCAGCCTGCGCAGCCACCGGACGTATTCCGCCGAGGCCTCAAGAGCCCGGTCCATGTCGCACACCGGCTGCCACTGGGCCGGGATGGTGCGCACGGGATATGGAATGCCCACCACCGGCCGGACCCCGGCGGCCACGCACTGGTGGACCATGGCCATGACGGCAGACTTGGCCTGGTCGGCGGAGCCGGTGAGCATGATGTCGTTGTCGCCGCCCATAAACAGGACCATATCCGGCTTCTGGGGCAGGGCCTGGCTCTGGAGCCGGACCAGGAGGCCGGTGGAGGTATCGCCGGCCACGCCGGCGTTGACCCACAGATGGGGCGTCTCCCGGTTCAGCAGGTCCACCCAGCCTTCTCCGGGGGCCAGGTTGTATCCCGTGGTCAGGCTGTCGCCCAGGCATACGATCTTCATGGCTTCCTCCTCTGTTATACGGAAATCTTGCGGACGCCGGGGTTTTCCCTGAGAAAACGCAGGGCCTCCTCATGGGTAATGGGGTCCGGCAGCCGGATGGACACCTCCAGGCAGAGCATGCTGTCCTCCCGGGTCAGGGTGCTGTCGGTGATCTTGCCCCGGTGCTCCCGGACCAGGCAGTCAAAGGCCTGCATCAGGCCGTCGCTGTCCGTCATGTGCACCGTGACCTCCTGGGTGATCTCCGCATCGCCGCCCACCCGGAACCGGTGCAGCACCAGCTGGATCACCACCAGCACCACAGCCTCCATCAGGCCCAGCCAGTACATACCCGCGCCGATGGCCATGCCCACGGCGGCGGTGCCCCACATACCGGCGGCAGTGGTCAGGCCCCGGATGGAGCTGCCGTTTTTGAAGATGACGCCGGCGCCCAGAAAGGAAATGCCGCTGACCACCTGAGCGGCAATGCGGGCGGTGTCCGCCCCCCGGGAGCCGGCCAGAGCGGCAGTGTCGATGAATGCGTATTTGGACAGGATCATGAACACCGCCGAGGCGCAGGCAATGATGCAGTGGGTCCGCACCCCCGCCTCCTTCTGGCGCTTGGTGCGCTCCAGGCCAATGGCCGCGCCCAGGGCAGCGGACAGCAGGATCCGGAACAGAAATTCCAGATTATCGTATAGGGTCAAGGTTGACTCCGGCAAAAAGCCCGTCAGACCGGTCAGCATAGAATTCTCCCCCTTTTATCACATTTTCTCCAGCTCCGGTCGGAGCATAGCCCGGGCCTTTTTCCGGGCCCGGGTCAGGGCCATGCGGACGCTGGTGGGCTTTACGCCCATCTCCCGGGCCAGCTCGCTGTCCGAATAGTCCAGAATGTACCGGGCCTCCAGCAGCCAGCGGGTGTCCTCATCCAGCCGGGGCCACACCCGGGCCAGGGCATTCAGCTCCACCCGGCGGGACAGCAGCTCATCCATGTCCGGCGCGGACGACGCCTCCGGCGCGTCCTCCAGCGGCACCTGGGGGTGGCGGCGGTTATGGCGGAGCACGTTGTACGCCGTGTGGCGGCAGGCGGCGGCGATATACCCCGGCAGCTTGCTCTCGTCCAGCTGCCGCACAACGTCTATCCGGTCGATGAGCCGCAGCAGCGTCGTCTGGACGGCATCCTCCGTGGCCCATTTGTCGTCCAGCACCTCATATGTACACTGATACATCAGGCGATGATACTGCACAAACAGGCGGGACATATACGCGCGGTCGTCCTCATCCTGGATGGTAAGGATGCAAATCGGCAGCATATGGTCCCCCCTTTCGCGCAGTCGGCAAGATGTTCAAAAACTCAACATTCTATATTATAATAGTTTTTTTGAAAAAAACAAGAAAAACGAAAAAAATCGGTTGCATTTTGCGGATTACGGTGTTACGTATATAGATACGTCTGTAAAAAAAGGCAAAATTGCGAAAAGGAGGAGTGCACCGTGCAGGAGAGGAATAGCAAGCAGGAGGAGGCCCTGTTTACGCTGCTGATGGACCAGGTCGCGCGGCAGGAAAACCAACAGGCCCGGGAGGCCATGGAGCGCCTGGCCCGTGACCCGTCGGCTGCGGTGCCTGCGCTTTCGCAGCGGCGGTGCATGCAGACCATTCAGCGGGGCCTTCTGCGCCGGGATCTGCGCTCCG
>OMNT01003716.1_pt1 | contig 10822 bp, 10 predicted proteins | sample 1672551 | NCBI WGS metagenome assembly OMNT01 (sample SAMEA3136698, study PRJEB25190) | human gut metagenome
AAATTTGAGGCCGGGTTTATAATAATTTATAGTAATTTTTACTCAGAAAAATGGAGGTAGAGATCATGTTAAAATATGTAGAAACCAAAGAGGCTCCGGCTGCGATCGGACCATATTCCCAGGGAGTTGTTGTGAATGGATTTGCTTTCTTTTCAGGCCAGGTTCCTCTTTCGCCACAGACAGGTGAAGTGGTCGGAACTACCATTGAGGAACAGGCTGAACAGGTCATGAAGAATATCAAAGGACTGCTTGACAGTCAGAATGCAGCATTTACAGATGTTGTAAAGACAACTTGTTTCCTTGCTGATATTGCTGATTTTGCAGCATTCAATGCCGTATATGCAAAATATTTCACCGGAAATCCGGCCCGCTCCTGCGTTGCTGTAAAGGATCTTCCCAAGGGAGTCCTCTGCGAAGTAGAAGTGATCGCCGCTGTATAAGAATTTTACTGTGAAGCTTTTTGCAGCAGTTTCTTCCTTCAGTGCCAATAAGGACTATACTGAAAAAGATGCTTTTCTTTGATCTGACCTTTACTCCCAACCGGGTGTATCTGCCATTTCCGGAAAAGCATCTTTTCTTTTTTTACATTTTCTCTTTATAGTATCTTTTCTTTTTATAAAGTCTCCAGTTCTTTCATCCATACAGCAACGCTGGCATCACTCGGCATTCTCCAGTCACCACGTGGAGAAAGTGCCACAGTTCCCACTTTCGGGCCATCCGGCAGACAGGATCTCTTAAACTGCTGGGAGAAAAATCTCCTGCAGAATGTCTTCAGCCACTTCAGGATCGTTTTCCTGTCGTATTCCCCCTCAAAAGTACTGCAGGCAAGACGATAGATCTTTGCAGGCTCATATCCAAAGCGAAGCATAAAATATAAGAAGAAGTCATGCAATTCATACGGTCCCACCAGATCTTCTGTCTTCTGTGCGATGTCTCCATCTTTTGGCGGAAGTAATTCCGGGCTTACCGGAGTGTCCAGTACATCATACAGTACTTCCCGGAGCTGCTCATCTTCCGTATCATCCGCAGCATATTTGACCAGATGACGTACCAGTGTCTTAGGCACAGAGGCATTCACCCCGTACATGGACATATGATCGCCATTGTAGGTTGCCCAGCCAAGTGCAAGCTCTGACATATCGCCTGTCCCGATAACCATGCCCCACGTCTTATTCGCAAGATCCATCAGTACCTGCGTTCTCTCGCGTGCCTGTCCATTCTCATAAGTGACACTGTGATCCTCGGGATCGTGTCCGATATCCCGGAAATGGATATTCACCGCCTCGGCGATCGGCACCTCTATCAGAGTTGCTCCGACCTTTTTCGACATCTCACAGGCATTCTGATAGGTACGGTCTGTCGTTCCAAAACACGGCATCGTCACCGCAAGAATATCTTTTTTATCTCTTCCAAGCATATCAAATGCTTTCGCAGTAACCAGGAGGGCAAGCGTAGAATCCAGCCCACCGGAAATTCCTACCACTGCGGTTCTCGCATTGGTATGGGCAAGACGCTTCTTCAGTCCCATTGCCTGGATCGTCAGGATCTCCTCGCAGCGTGCAGCTCTCGTCTGTTCATCTGACGGAACAAACGGCTTCTTTGGAAATGTTCTTGTCAGAGAAGTTTCTCCTTTTTCTATCTGGAATCCTACCCGGATCAGGCTGCGTTCCTGTGCTGTCTGAAATGTCGTATTCTTTCTTCTTTCTCCCGCAATTCTCTCAAGGTCAAACTCTGAGTAAATAATTTCATTTCTATAGCGACTGCTTTCTTTCAGGATTGTTCCATTTTCTGCGATAATATTATGTCCGCCAAAGACAAGATCCGTTGTTGATTCTCCTTCTCCTGCATTTGCATAAATATATCCTGCGATCAGTCGTGCAGACTGCCCTGCGATCAGCTCTCTGCGATACGTATCCTTTCCGATCGTCTCATCACTTGCGGAACAGTTTACGAGCACAGTTGCTCCTTCCAGTGCCGCACCGATACTCGGCGGAATCGGTGACCACACATCCTCACAGATCTCCGCTGCAACGATCAGATCTTCCATTTCTGCTGCCTGGAAAAGAATCTGTGGTCCGAACGGGATCTCTTCTCCATTAAAAGAAATATATCTCGCTTTCTCCGGTCCGGGAGTAAACTGACGCATCTCATAAAATTCCCCGTAATTCGGCAGAAATGTCTTTGTCGTCAGTCCCAGGATCTTTCCATGATTCAGGGCTGCTGCCACATTGTAAAGCTTTCCATCCACCTCAAGCGGAACTCCCACAAACACCAGCAGATCCCTGTCTCTGGTAAACTCTGCGATCTCCAACAGAGCCTTTTTCGCTGCCTTCAGTAAAACCGCATGGTCAAACAGGTCACTGCACGTATATCCTGTCACACACAGTTCCGGGAACACCAGTATTTTTGCGTTCGCCTTTTCTGCTTCTTCAATCCCTCTGCAAATATTCTCTTTATTAAACTCTACATCTGCGACCCGGATATCCGGTGTTGCCGCAGCAACCTTTACAAATCCATGTCTCATATGCTTCTCCTTTCGCTGATCCGTTCCTCAGTCCGGATTTTTATCATTTTCATTCTCAGTCCGTTCCTGCAGAACTTTAAAAATTTATCTGCTCTTTTTTAATAATTCTTTTAATTCATCCACTGAATAATGATAGGCTGTATTACAGAAGTGACATTTTACTTCAATCTCTTTTCCTTCATCAATCATCTCCTGAATTTCCTTCTTTCCAATACTGACGATTGCTTTTTCAATTCTCTTTTTAGAACAGTTACAGTAGAACTGTGTCGGCATCGTATCCGTGATCTCAAGATCTAGTCCTTCCAGCACCTGCTCCAGCATTTGTTCCGGCGTATGTCCATCATCAAGCATAGCTGTGACAGAACGGATCTTTTTAATATTTTCTTCCAGTTTATTTAATACTTCATCTTCAATAAAAGGCATAACCTGAACAATAAATCCTCCGGCAACTCTGACCGTATTATCTCCGTTCATCAGTACACCCAGTCCTACGGAAGACGGAACCTGCTCAGACGTTGCAAAGTAGTACGTCAGATCTTCTGCGATCTCACCGGTCTGAAGGATTGTCTGACCGGAATATGGTTCTTTCAGTCCCATATCTTTGATGATCGTCATAACTCCCTGGCCCAATGCTCCGCCTACATCCAGCTTTCCATTCTTTGGTGGCAGCATGACATCCGGATTAAATACATATCCTTTTACATTTCCCTGACTGTCTGCCGTCACTGTCAGCCCCTCAATATCTCCGGAACATTTGATCTGGATCGTCAGCATATCGGTATCATTCTTCATCATGCTTCCCATCATGACTCCACCGGTCAGAAGCCGTCCCAGAGCTGCTGTTGCAACCGGACTTGTCTGATGATGGACTCTCGCCTCTTCTACCAGGTTCGTTGTTACTGCGGCAAAAGCACGGATCTGCGTATTTCCTGCGGTTGCCCTGACAATATAATCTTTCATTCTTCTTTTCCTTTCTCATCATAAAATTTCTTGCTTATTTCTGTAACTTTCCATATTCTCTTGCTATGATATAGATCCGTTCACTTTTTTCTGTCGGTGCTTCATGGGTAAATGCATCATAAGCAGTCTCAAAGATCAGCCCTGAACCTTGAATCAGCTCTTTCATCTCGTCTAATGTATAGCCCCTCTGATAATGCGTCTCCTGATACTTCCGGTACAAATTTTTCTCTTTTCCCTCTTCCCTGATAAACAGCGTCAGATCATATTCATTGATCTTTTCCTCATCATAGTAATAGTTATCCCAGATAAAACTACATTCACCACGGTCTTCCGCTATAACGGTATCTCCCATTACTTCCTTATATTTATATACTGTATTAAAATCAAAAATAAAGACGCCTTCAGGATCTAAGTAATTATTCACCAGCCGGAATACCTCTTTCAGCTCTTCAGGCTCTGTAATATAATTTACCGAATCACAGACACTCACTGCCGCACGCACTGTACCGTACAATTCAAATTCCCGCATATCCTGCAACAGATACAGAATATCCTGCCCTGACTGTACTCTTTTTTCCATGGCAAGCTCCAGCATATCCTCTGAATTGTCCACTCCGATCATATCATATCCGAATGCTGCCAGCCGCTCTGTCATCGCACCTGTCCCACATCCCAGATCCAATACGATCCCTTCTTCAATTCCATGCTCCAGAAGCAGACCATGGAGATAGCTGCTCCACTCTTCATAAGGTACATTGTCCATGAAAATATCATAGACTGCTGCAAACCCCGTATATGCTTCCATCCGATGTAACCTCCATTTCTCTGTAAAAATGACATACTTCTTTTTATTTTATCACATATTTCGTGTAATATCTATTCTCAAAATCAAGTCTTTACGAAGTTGCTGCCAGGTCTTTCTGACCCATTTTCTACGATTTCATCCATATTTGGACATTATTTCCTTGACATTTTAATCTTTTTCGCTTTCTTTTATCACTTTATCATGATATAATAGTGAAGCTATGCTAATCATTAGCAAGAAATATACAAAAGAAAGGAAAAGAGAAATGGACAACAACAAGAAAGACTTCAAGCCGTATATTCCAGCCGACAAAGTCGTTCCTGAATTTACGGTAACAGCACTCTTGATTGGTATCCTTCTGGCAATCGTATTTGGGGCAGCGAACGCATATCTCGGACTCCTCGTAGGTATGACTGTGTCCGCCTCTATCCCGGCAGCAGTTATTTCTATGGGTATAATACGTGTGATTCTCCGTAAGGATTCCATTCTTGAGAACAACATGGTACAGACGATCGGTTCTGCCGGTGAGTCTGTCGCAGCAGGAGCAATTTTTACACTTCCTGCATTATTCCTCTGGGCAGAGGAAGGAAAAATTGATTTTCCAAGTATTCTTACGATCTTCCTGATCGCATTATTCGGAGGTGTCCTGGGCGTTTGCTTTATGGTTCCTCTCCGTCAGGCTCTGATCGTAGAAGAACATGGAACACTTCCATTCCCTGAGGGAACTGCATGTGCAGAAGTACTTCTGGCAGGCGAAGAGGGAGGTTCTAAAGCCGGCACTGTATTTGCAGGACTGGGGATTGCAGCAGTGTACAAATTCCTTGCAGACGGAACACAGCTCTTTAAGAGTGAGATTGGTCATGCATTTGAAAGCTACAAAGGATCTCAGGTTGGTATCCAGGTACTTCCTGCCCTCGCAGGTGTAGGTTATATCTGTGGACCGAAGATCTCAAGTTATATGTTTGCCGGTGGAACACTCAGTTGGTTTGTACTGATGCCGATGATCGCATTATTCGGTGCAGATGCAACCATCTTCCCGGCAAGTAAAACAGTAACAGAACTTCTTACTATGGAAGGCGGCGGCCCAAGTGCTTTGTGGAGCAATTACATTAAATACATCGGAGCAGGAGCTGTTGCAACAGGTGGTATCATCAGTCTGATCAAGAGTCTTCCTCTGATCATAAGAACATTTAAACAGGCTATTGACAGTATGAAGAATAAAAATGCAGCACATAAGGGACTCCGTACAGAGCAGGATCTTCCGATCCCGGTTCTGATTGCAGTCGCACTTGTGATCGCAGTACTGATCTGGCTGATTCCGACATTCCCTGTGAATCTGATCGGTGCATTAATCATTGTAGTATTTGGATTTTTCTTTGCTACAGTATCCTCCCGTATGGTAGGTCTGATCGGTTCTTCCAACAACCCGGTATCCGGAATGACGATCGCAACACTGCTTTTTGCAACTGTTATCCTCAAGGCTACCGGTACAACTGGTATTACAGGTATGGTAGGAGCTATTTCCATCGGTGGCATCATCTGTATCGTTGCAGCAATCGCCGGTGATGCTTCTCAGGACTTAAAGACCGGATTTATTGTAGGTGCTACACCGAAGAAACAGCAGCTCGGTGAAATCATCGGTGTGGTTGCTTCCGCAGCAGCAATTGGATTTGTTCTCTATCTTCTGAATGAGGCATGGGGATATGGTACAGAAAAGATTCCGGCAGCTCAGGCTACTATGATGAAGATGCTCGTTGAGGGTATCATGAACGGTGAACTTCCATGGGCCCTTATCTTTATCGGTGTGTTTATCGCCATCGTAGTTGAGATTCTTCATATGCCGGTTATGCCATTTGCAGTTGGTATGTATCTGCCGTTCTCCTTAAGTGCAGGTATCATGGCTGGTGGTGTTGTACGCATCCTGGTTGAAAAGAGAAAAGGAACAGAGAAGGAAAAGAAAGCCCGCACAGACCGTGGACTGCTCTTTACTTCCGGTATGATCGCAGGAGAAGGTATCGTTGGTATCCTCCTTGCAGTATTTGCAGTTTTTAAGATCGACAGCAAGATCGTTCTGCCGTTCCAGTTACCGCAGATCGGCAGTCTGATCCTTTTCATCGCATTACTTGCATTACTTTACAGAGTATGCATGAAAGCAGATAAGGAATAAGGATTTCATGAAAAAGAAAGACAGTAAAAACTATCTGGATTTTGTTCCGGAAAAGAATCCGGAAATTGAATATGAAGCAGATGAGGACGGTATTATTACCGTCCTTATCGAATGGAAAGGATTTTATCATAAAATCGCACAAAAGCTGTTCCGACGCCCGAGAGTCAGTGATATCCGGCTTGATGAGCTTGGAAGCTTTGTATGGAATGCGGTCGACGGGAAAAAGGATGTCCATCAGATTTCCAAAGAACTCGAACAGCAGTTTCCGAAAATGGAAAAGCCTGTTCCCCGTCTGATCAAATACCTCGAAATACTACACGATAATCATCTCATCTACTGGAAAGGAGAAAAACATAAATAATGGAAACGATCCTGAAATACCTTCCTTATGTTCTTCTTTTTGCAGTGGCAACGATGATCGTCTATGGCTGGGGACTCTGGCGTACTTCACGACAGAATCAGGACCTCGCCAATATGCTCAGTGCCAAAGGAATCTCCGCAGTGAAAAAAGCTCTGAAAAAGAAAGGTCCTTTAACCAGAAAAGAGTTAGAACCTTTTGTAAAAAATCTTACTGCAAAGCAGCCTTTTATGCAGGATTCCATCGGAGTCACTGATCCAAAAAAGTTCCTGGACTCCATTTTGCCTTATATGATCAAGCAGAAAATGATCCTCGAGGAACGTCAGAATGGAAAGATTTTTTATAAGATTCGTAAGGATTAAAGCAGTCTGTGAATGATCCTGGATTATCCTGATCATACTCTGCTCTTTCCGAAAAAAGGAGGAAACTCTGACGCGGTGTCGGTTCAGACCGATACCGTTCAGGTTTCCTCCTTTTTCTTTTTCAGACTTTATATAACTCAGCTCTCTCTGGCTGTTCTTTACCGGATTGCGGAACAGATTTTCCTACTTTGCCAGCCGTGAAAGAATATCTTTTAAGAACTCATAAAATCTTTCAAAAGAATCCAACGTCAGATATTCATCCGGAGTATGACAGTTGGCGATCGTCGGTCCGATCGCGATCGCATCCAGTCCTTTGATCGCATCAGAGAACAATCCGCACTCCAGTCCCGCATGGATTGCTTCAATCTTCAGATCCTCCCCAAATAATTCTTTATAGCTTTCCTTACAGATCTCACGAACCGGAGAGTCTTCTTTAAAGCTCCATCCCGGATACTCTGAACTATGGCTTACTGTAAAGCCAAAAGTTTCTGCCAGTGTATTCAGACGTTCTTTTGTATCTTCCTGAAGTGATGCAACAGAAGAACGTGGAGAAAAGATCATAACGATCCGGTCTTCCTCTGTTCTGACCACACCCAGATTCAATGATACAACTACAAATCCATCCATTTTGATATTCCGCTTCTGAATCCCGTTCGGGGCAAGACGCATCGCACAAATAAATTCTTTTGCTGCATCCTGTGGGATTGCTTCAGCAGTACGGTTTGTCTCACAGGAAATCTCACAGGAGAAATCCGGCTCAGCCGGTGTCAGTTCCTCTGCATAAGTTTCTGCCAGCTCACATGCCAGTTCTTCTGCCTTCGCAGCTTCTTCATCGGATTCATAGATCAGAGATGCCTCACACTCTCTCGGAATCGCATTATCTTTCGTTCCTCCGTTAAAGCTTACAAGCTGTCCTTTTGTCTCTTTTAATAATCTCTGTATCATTCTTGCCATCAGAAGATCTGCATTCTGCCGCTCTTTATCAATATCCTGACCGGAATGTCCTCCTAAGAGTCCTTCGACTTTCAGCGTGAGAAGGCTGCCCTGCACGGTAGTTCTCTTAATCTCTTTTGTAAACTGAACTCGGAGACCGCCTGCACAGCTTACCGTTGCAACTCCCTCATCCTCTGAATCCATATTGATCATGGTTCTTGCTTTCAGCACCGACTTGTCCAATGCTTTCGCACCGTTGAGTCCTACTTCTTCCTCTGTCGTGAATACACATTCTACCGGAGGATGTTCGATCTCATCATCATCCAGCACCATCAACATCAGGGCTACGGCAACTCCGTTGTCCCCGCCAAGCGTCGTTCCATTTGCCGTCAGTCTGCCATCCCGGATGATCAGATCCAGTCCATCTTTTTCAAAATCATGCTCTACCCCTGCACGCTTCTCGCAGACCATATCCATATGACCCTGAAGCATAACCGGTGCATGATCCTCTGCCCCTCTGCTTCCCGCTTTTTTAATGACTACATTATAAGCATCGTCCTGGATCACCTCCAGACCTCTGTCCTTTGCAAATTTCACAAGATAATCACTGATTCCTTTTTCATTTCCCGAACCTCTTGGGATCGCACTGATCTCTTCAAAGAAATGAAATAACTTTTCCGGCTCATAACCTGTAATTTTATAATCCATTACTTTTCCTCTTTTCTTCTAAATATTTCTGAGGTTTTCCCCATTTTGTCCACGCATTGATTATAACAGATTTGATTTTAGAATGCACTCTATAATTTAATCTTTCCTGTTTCTTAACAGTATATGTAGGGAACCCCACTATTTACTCAATTTTATTATGAAGTTTTTCTATTTGACTTGACACGCCCCGGTCTGTGGACTACAATAATTAAGGAATTTAAATAACTACATCATTTCGGTAGGTGAGGTTACCACAGGGATTGGATGATTCGGCTTATGTCGTTAAATCCGAAGATTGCTACCGCGGAATTGTGGAGACACGATGAGCTGGTTAGCAGGCTGCGTCGCGAAGGCGCAACTTAATGCAATTTATATGCCCTGTGATGCTAAAGCTTGAACGGTGCTATTATTTAGTTGGGGTTCAGACTCCGTCATTGTTCAGGCATTGACGGAGTTTTTATATTTTAAAGATATTTCACGAAATGATTTTTCTAAGATAAAAGGGAGGTGAGGTCATGGACTCTGGTGCCAGTGGTTACCACATATGCAGCTTAATGGTAAATAATGACAGAATGAGAGGGATCTATCATGAACAAAGAGATTTTTATCAAGCTTCTCCAGCAGCGTCAGTTCAAAGCTGTCAGAAGTATCCTGGACGTAATGAACGAAGTGGACATTGCCTCACTTCTCTCGAAACTTGATGACAAAGAGCTTGCTCTTGCATTTCGCCTGATTCCCAAAGATAAAGCTGCGGAAGTATTTTCCAATATGGATACTTCCATGCAGTCCTATCTGGTGGAAATGTTCACAGAAAAAGAGTTAAAAGAACTTTTAGATGACCTGTATATGGATGATACGGTCGATATGCTTGAAGAACTTCCGGCTAACCTGGTCAACCGTATCCTCAACACCGTCAGTGCGACAGACCGTAAGATGATCAACCAGCTTCTGAACTATCCGGATGACAGTGCCGGAAGCATTATGACAACCGAATATGTTGATCTGCGTGATACAATGACCGTGGGACAGGCCATGGCTCATATCAAGCGTACCGGAATCCATAAAGAAACGATCTATACCTGCTACGTCACAGAACGCAGAAAGCTGGTCGGCATCGTCAGTGCCAAAGATCTGATGACGACCGAGGATGATGTTCCGATCAAAGACCTGATGGAGACGGAGATTATTTCTGTAACGACCCATAATGACCAGGAATATGTAGCCCAGCTTTTCACCAAATACGATCTGCTGGCACTTCCTGTCCTGGATGCCGATGGACTGATGGTCGGAATCGTTACTTTCGATGATGCAATGGATGTCATGGTCGATGAGGCAACCGAGGATATCACAAAAATGGCTGCTATCAATCCAAGTGAAAAAACTTATTTTGATACTTCTGTCTTCCAGCATGCCATGAACCGTATCCCCTGGCTTCTGATCCTGATGCTTACTTCCATTATCACCGGAACGATCATCACGAAATATGAGAACGCTTTTGCTGCAATCCCACTTCTGGTTTCCTTCATCCCTATGCTGATGGATACCGGCGGAAACTGTGGTTCCCAGAGTGCAACCCTGATCATCCGTGGAATTGCACTGGATGAGATCCATTTTAAAGATCTCTTCAAGGTTGTATTCAAGGAGTTCCGTATCTCCCTGATCGTAGGAGCTGCACTTTCTATTGTGAATGGACTCCGGATCCTGATCCAGTATCGGAATCCGTCCCTTGCACTGGTGATTGCATTCTCTCTGATCGGAACAGTCATTATGGCTAAGATGGTCGGATGTATGCTTCCACTGCTCGCAAAGAAGGTTCATCTTGACCCGGCGATCATGGCTTCTCCGCTGATCACGACACTGGTAGATACGTTCTCGATTCTTATCTACTTTAATATTGCAACGTTGTTGTTTAAGTTGTAAGAAATTTGTAGTTGTCGGGGTGAAAATATTGCGACAGCAGGAAGTGTTTCTGACAGAAGAGCGTCCATATCCACACTTGTTGTTG
>OMNT01003718.1_pt1 | contig 10819 bp, 8 predicted proteins | sample 1672551 | NCBI WGS metagenome assembly OMNT01 (sample SAMEA3136698, study PRJEB25190) | human gut metagenome
GCGCTGGTGGGCGCGGCCGGTGTGGCGCTGGGCAGCATGGTGGGCAGCCTGACCGTGGGCAAAAAGAAATATGCTGCCGTAGAAGCGGACATCGCTGCCCTGAATGTCCGGGCCGAGGCCCTGCGCAAGCGGTTGGAAGCGCTGGTACAGGCCGACGCGGAGGCCTTTCTGCCCGTGGCGGCGGCCTACAAGCTGCCGAAGGAGACCCCGGAACAGCAGGCCCACAAGGCCGCGGTGCTGGAAAAGGCACTGGACAGAGCCTGCGCCGTGCCGCTGGAGGTGATGACTGCCTGCGGTGAGGGCATCGCACTGGCCGCAGAGTACGCCGAAAAGGGCAGCGTGCTGGCCCGTTCCGATGCCGGATGCGCGGCGCTGTTCTGCAAGGCAGCCATGCAGGCGGCGGGGCTGAACGTGAAGGTCAACACCCGCCTGATGGCAGACAAGGCCCATGCGGATGCGCTGGAGGCCAGAGCGGAACAGCTGCTGGCCGAGTTTGTGCCGCAGGCTGACAGGGTCTATCAGACTGTATCAAATGAGTGAGGGGAGAAGAAAATGGCTCAGATCTTGAAGGGTGCGCCCGTGGTGGCCGCCATGAACGAAGCAAACGCCGCGCGCTGTGCCGCGCTGAAGGAAAAGGGCATCGTGCCCACGCTGGCTGTGGTGCGGGTCGGCGCGCGGGAGGATGACATTTCTTATGAAAAGGGGATCATCACCCGGTGCGGTAAGGTTGGCGTGGAGGTGCGGCAGTTCCATCTGGCGGAAGATGTTACGCAGGAGGAACTGCTGGATGTGATCCGGCAGATCAATGGGGATGCATCGGTTCACGGGTGCCTGATCTTCCGGCCCCTGCCAAAGCGGTTCGATGACCGCAGGGTCCAGGAGGCGCTTGCCCCGGAAAAGGACGTGGACGGCATCACGGACGGTTCGATGGCTGGTGTGTTTACCAACATGCCCATCGGTTATCCGCCCTGCACGGCGCAGGCCTGCCTTGAGATCCTGAAATACTACAACGTGCCGCTGTCCGGCAAACGGGCCGTGGTCGTGGGCCGCAGCCTGGTGGTGGGCAAGCCCGCTGCCATGATGCTGGACCGGGAGAACGCCACCGTGACCCTCTGCAATTCCCGTACCCGGGACCTGCCCGCCCTCTGCCGGGAGGCCGATGTGCTGGTAGTCGCCATGGGCAGGCGGGGAGCCATCGGGGTCGATTGCCTGCGGGAAGGCCAGGTCGTGGTGGATGTGGGCATCCACGTCAACGAAGAGGGCAAGCTCTGCGGCGATGTGCGCTTTGATGAGGCAGAACCCATCGTGGAGGCTGTCACCCCGGTGCCCGGCGGTGTGGGCACAGTGACCACCTCTGTACTGGTGGGCCATGTGGTGGATGCCGCATCCGCACAGTAAAACAGAAAACAACAGGCGGTGCCGGAGATTTTCGGCACCGCCTGTTGTTTTCATACGGTTGCAAGCACGGCAAGGATGCTCTGCCAGCGGGGGTTCTGCACCTGCTGCGCGGCACGGCGGGGCGCGGAAGGCGAAACCGTGCGGGCAGGACGCTGGATGCAGTCAGCCGGCTGTGCAAAGGGGGAGGCGAGTTCGCCCTGCCAGCGGGCGGCCAGTGCCATGGCTTCAGGGCTGGATTGCAGGGTGCGGCGCTCCGTTCCGGCCAGAAAATCGCCCAGCCAGCAGAGAATGGCCGCAATGGGCAGGCAGTCGGCGGCACGGGTAGACCAGTAGTTCCACTCGCCGCCCCGGCCCACAAAGCTTTCCACGGTGATCATGGCACCTTCCCGGGCAGATTGAGGCAGGCAGGAGCGGGAGGTGCCTGCCGCGCGGCGCAGCTCCCGCAGAATGATCTCAGTACGGCCCGCGTCCAGGGTGTCATCCCGGATGCAGGCGGAAAAGTCCGCACTGTCCAACAGGTTTTCGGCCCGGGTGGGAAATTGCCCTGTCATCTCGCCGGATGCGTTGTGGCAGAGCTGCCAGCCCTTGCGGAACAGCTGGAAGTTCAGGTTGCGGCGGCCCATGGTGGAGTAAAACACCCGGGCGCGGCCATTGGGAGACTGCCGCAGCTCCAGATAGGCATCAGCGCCGCCCAGGTCCTGTACCTTGACGGTCAGGAGCAGGGAAGAATTGTTTTTTTGTGCGGACATGGCACGGTGCATCTCTTCAAAATAGCGGCTGGCATCCATAGCGGGTCTCCTCTCTGGTTTTGGATGATGTGTCGGAAACCATCCATCGGTTGTTCTCTGCCTGCATTATAGCACATGCAACAACAAAATACAACTATAAGTTTGACAAAAACCAAAATATTTTGGAAATTCGGGGATGCATACAAACGGATTGGTTGTAAATGGAAAAGGCTTCTCCCGTTGGAGAAGCCTTTTGTGGTGGCAGGATTCAATCGCCCAGCTCCCGGATCTCATTCTGGATGAGCCGCCCGGCGGCGCGTGCCAGCTGATCCATGCCCCGGATGCGGGCGAGATTTTTGCCGTAGATTCGTTCTGCATCGTGGCTGGAGCTGTCCTCGCCCATGAACACGGCAGAAACACGCAGACCCTTGCGCCGCAGGGTGCGCACCTCGGCGGCGGCATCGTCCACGCCGTAGGAGCCGCCGTAATCACAACCCAGCGGTTGTTCCGGGCTGGGTGGTACGCGGCGGCTGTCGTTGGGGGAAGCATCCGTCAGCAGGATGAGCAGATGCCGGGGTGCGGGGCCGGGGTCAAAGCTGACCAGATCGCCTGCCGCCCGCAGGGCAAGGCCGTCGCGGTTCCAGCCCGATGCAAAATACTGGTCGATCCCCTGCAGGCTTTTGTCCGCAAAGCCCTTGAGCACCCGCAGAACCGTATAGCCCCGCAGGCTGCAGAAGCTGCTGACCCGCACCGGGATGCCGCAGGCGGCAAGGCTCTGGGCCAGGATCGTGCCCTGCGCCGCAATGACCTCCTGACAGTGGAGCCGGGAAGCCGACGCGTCCAGCAGCAGGTCAACGGTGAAGGATGGCTGATTCTCCTCCTCGGCACAGCGGAACACCCGGCTGTCGTTCAGAAGGGGAGCGCGCCAGACCCGCTCCGGGTCCAGAGCGCCGCTGCGGGCGATCCGGGCATTGGGCTGCTGGTGGACCAGAATGCAGTTGCGGATCTGCTCGGTGAGCCGGAGCACCACACTGCGGTGAAGCGCCCGGTTTTTGGCGTAGTAGGCGCGGTTGCGGTCGGCCTGCAGCTGAGCCTGCTCGGCCAGGTGCTTTGCCTCCGGTGTGGGGGCCTGTTCCGGGCTGGGTACGCCGGAGGCAAACCAGAGGCGGCACCCGAGGTGCGCCCCGGTGCAGAGCGCCTGCTCGGCCTTGCGCAGACGCTCGGGCGGATAGAGGGAACGGCCAAAGCAGCTTTCAATGTAGGCGCGGTCCTCGGCGGCATTCTGCCGCAGGGTGATGTGGGCCAGCCGCTTGTCTGCCGTGGGGCCGGAGCCGCCCGCTTCCACGGAACCGGAGTGCTCCACGGTCAGCCGGTCGGTCTTGATCATCTGGGTGGGCAGCGTTTTGGTGGCAAGAGAGGCCAGCAGCCCCTCCAGATGCAGATGAAGCCCCACTTTGTGCCGGATCTTGCCGTCAAACAGGGCAAACTTTGCAAACAGGCCCAGCAGCTCACCCTTGAGCTGGCCGGGCTGGGGCGGTTGGGCTGGGGAAAGTGCCTCTGCCAGCCGGCTCTCGTAGGGGGTCATCACAGGCGGATGCCTGCCCTGTACGGTGCGCCAGCGGTCAGCCTGCATGGTGTAGACCAGCTGATTTTTTGCCATCCACTCCTGCCGCGAAAGCTTGTACTGGATGCCGAAGAAATAGTCCGCGTGGGCCCGGCGCAGCTCGGAAAGGACCGGGCGGCGGGGCAGCTCCAGCAGATAGACCGCGCTTTCGAGGTAGAGCCATGTCAGATCGTCCAGCTGGCTCTCCCGGAGATCGCCGTCCCATGTGGCAAAAAGGTCGCGGAGCAGGTCGTCGCCATAGTATTTGTGCACCAGCCCCACGACACAGTTCATATAAAAATCGATCGTGCCGTCGGTGTTGCGTGCCAGGAAAAGCGGCTCAAAGCCGTAGGCTCCCGCCGCCGCCCACACCTGATTGGCGGCCCGCCGCTCCTCGGCGGTATAACTCCGGGCATCCATCAGCGGAACAGCTTTTCAGCCGTCAGGCTGGCCGGGATGCGGGCGGCGATCACGTCCCGGATCAGCCCCTGCTCGTAGGAATCAAAGGCCTTGTTGGTGATGCCCATGTCCAGCGCAGGCCCCGCAGCCACGCCCCGGCGCATCAGGCGCAGAGCGTCCAGCATTCCGCGCAGATCCAGCGCTTTGGTGGAAATTTCGGCGCTGTCGCATTTCTTTTGCAGGTCGAGGAAGAGCAGAGCAAACTGGTGCACATATTTGTCCGTCAGGTCGGCAAACTGGGCCCGCAGCAGCTTTTCAAGGTTTTCCTCCGTGATGGTGGGCATCTGGATGACTGCAAAGCGGGAAGTCAGGGCCTCGTTCAGCTCCCGGGTGCCCGCGTAGCCATAGTTCATGGTGGCGATGAAGCGGGTCTCCTCGGCCAGCGGGATGCGCTCGTAGCCGGGCACATCAATGGCGCGGCGGAAGTCCAGCACGGCGTGGAGGACGGCCAGGGCCTCGTTTTTGGCCATGTTGATCTCGTCCAGCACGCCGAAGCCGCCGCACTGGGCACAGCGGTAGACCGGCCCGGGCCGGAAGGTGACCGCCCCATCCACAAAGGTGTCCATGCCGATGAGGGAGGCTGCATCCATGTTCACATGGAACGAGATGTCCCATGCGGGGCGGCCAAAGGCGGCGGCCAGATTCTCGGCCAGCACATTTTTGCCGGTGGCCTTGCCGCCGGCCAGCAGCAGGTTCTCGCCGCAGAGCAGGGCCGCCAGTGCCTGCTCCCAGACCTCCCGGCCATAATAGGTAAAGCCGGAAGCCGGGATGCGGGGGCGCAGGGCCTCGGGCAGAGCGTGGGCGGCGCGGTATTCTTCCACAGCGTGCAGCAGGTCGGGGCTGATGCCCTCCTGCCGTAATGTTTCCATCAGATCAGACATCCAAGACATCTCCTTGCGGTTGGCTTTGCCAAACCGATTTTTCAGCCTTATCATAGCACAACCGCTCCGGTTTGTGTAGGGGGCGCGGGGGCATTTTTTGCCAGATTTTTGCCCGGGAAATGCCGCAGGGCGGAACGGAACTGTGCGCTGCCGTGCAGACGAAGGAGCTTTTCATGCTCAGGGGATCGTGCGGCAGCGGATATTTTGTGGAAAGCTGTCGAAATGGCAGTTGTTCCGCGTTGTGGGTATCCACTTTTGGCTCAGAATGGTAAAAATTCCGGAAATTCGATTGACAAATCCGAATATTTATCGTATAACCTATATATGGGAACAATTCCGGAGGGAATGCGGAACTCGTGCCCCTGCCCGTTCCTGTCGGAGGAACCACGGTCTGGTTCTGGTGCCGGTGCACTTGGTTTGGTGCAGACGGTAAGTATAGATTGATTTGAAAGAGAGGAATCCCCGATATGATGAACAATGAGATCAAAATGCCCGCTAACTTTGCTGCGATCGATGAGAACGAAATGGTGTACCTGCAGGGTGGCGCAACCACCGAGGCTACCGCTTGGGACGTGTTCCTGAATGTTGGCAAGCTGTTCAACTACATCGCCCGCGTGTTCTCCGCAGGCAGCTCCATCGTCAACAACATCAATGTTATCGTGACCACCTTCCAGACCCTGAGCACCTTCAGCCTGACCGCTAAGAACTAAGGTTTGGGCCAAAACCGAATCAGCATTCACAGGGCATCCGCTCCGGCAGGCGCGGGTGCTCTTTTTTGCTGCACAGGGCGGGAAGGCATTCGCCTCCAAATGCAGGAAAGCAGCCGTTTTTCTGCAAAGCGGGCGGATTGTCCATTGACAAGGCTCAAGAGGGTGTCGTATACTAACGATGCCTTGCAAGAAACCCCGCATCCGCGGAATAAAAGAGGAGAGAGAATATGAAAAATAACAACAGCAGCATCAAGCCCGTTGTCGCTGTCGGTATCGGCGCGGCATTGTTCTTTGTTCTGGGGCGTTTTGTGGCCATTCCCAGCCCGGTGCCCAACACCAACATCAGCCTGCAGTACGCCGTTCTGGCCCTGCTGGCTGCCATGTACGGCCCCGTGGTCGGCGGCCTGATCGGCTTCATCGGCCACACCCTCATCGACCTGTCCTGGGGCGGCAGCCCCTGGTGGAGCTGGGTCATCGCCTCCGCCTTTGTGGGCGTTGTGGTGGGCCTGTTCTCCAAGAAGCTGAATCTGCAGGAAGGCGAGTTCAGCAAGAAGCAGGTGGCTTTCTTTGCGCTGGCCAATATCGTGGCCCATCTGCTGGCCTGGATCCTGGTGGCCCCCGTGCTGGATATTGCCATCTACGCCGAGCCCGTCAAAAAGGTGTTTGCACAGGGTGCATTTGCCGCAGTGTCCAACAGTATCACCGCTGTGGTGGTGGGCGGCCTGCTGGTGCTGGCTTACACCAGAACCATCGCCAAGAAGGGCTCTCTGGATCAGGAGTGATCCCCGCATGAAACCCGGCCTTTCCATCTGCGCCGTCCGGCCCGTTGGAAAGGCTTTTTTGATGAACAGCTGAGGTACCATACCCATGGCAGAACGTAAACCCATCATCTCATTCCGCAACTTTTCCTTCCAGTACCGCGCCCAGAAGCGCCCCACCCTGACCGATATCAATCTGGAGATCTACCCGGGGGAGCGGGTGCTCATTGCGGGCCCCTCCGGCAGCGGCAAGAGTACGCTGGCGGGGTGCATCAACGGGCTGAACCCGTTTTCCAACCCCGGCGCGTGCACCGGCACCCTGACCGTAGACGGTGTGGATGCGCCTCACAGCAGTCTCTTTGAGCTTTCGGCCCATGTGGGCACGGTGCTGCAGGACCCGGACGGCCAGTTCATCGGGCTGACCGTGGGCGAGGACATTGCCTTTGCACTGGAAAACAGCTGCACCCCGCAGGATGAGATGCACGCCATCACCCGCCATGCCGCCGAGCTGGTGGGCATCGAGAACCATCTCGGCTATGCACCGCACGAGCTTTCGGGCGGGCAGAAGCAGCGGGTGAGCCTGGCGGGCGTGATGGTGGATCAGGTTAAGATCCTGCTCTTCGATGAGCCGCTGGCCAACCTCGACCCCGCTACCGGCAAGCAGGCCATTGAGCTGATCGACGAGATCCAGAAAAAGACTGACACCACAGTGCTCATCATCGAGCACCGGCTGGAGGATGTGCTCTGGCGGAACGTGGACCGCATCGTGCTGGTGAACGGCGGCACCATTCTGGCAGACCTGCGCCCGGACGAGCTGCTCTCGGGCAGCCTGCTGGCGGAAAACGGCATCCGGGAGCCGCTGTATGTCACGGCTCTGCGCTATGCCGGGGTGGATATCACTCTGGACAAGCACCCCGCCCATGTGGACAGCCTTGTGCTGGACGATACCGACACCCAAAAGCTCCGGGACTGGTTCACGGCCCGGCCCCGGCCCGCCGCGCAGCCGGAACGGGAGCCGCTGCTGGAGGTAAAGGGCCTGAGCTTTGGTTATCAGAAGGACCAGCAGACCCTGCGGGATGTCAGCTTCTCGATCGGCAAGGGGGAGATGGTGAGCATCGTGGGCCGGAACGGCGCGGGCAAATCCACCCTCTCCAAGCTCATCTGCGGCTTCGAGACCCCGGATGCGGGCGAGATCTTCCTGAACGGCAAGCCGCTGGCTGAGGAGAACATCCGCCGCCGCGCCCAGCACATCGGCTATGTGATGCAGAACCCCAACCAGATGATCTCCAAGACCATGATCTACGATGAGGTGGCTCTGGGCCTGCAGCGCTCCGGTCTGACCGAGGAGCAGATCCGGGAAAAGGTGGAGGCGACCCTCAAGGTCTGCGGCCTCTATCCTTTCCGCAACTGGCCCATTTCTGCACTGAGCTTCGGCCAGAAAAAGCGGGTGACCATTGCCAGCGTGCTGGTGCTTGACCCGGAACTCATCCTTCTGGATGAGCCCACCGCCGGGCAGGATTTCCGGCACTATACCGACATTATGGAGTTCCTGCGGGGCCTGAATGCCCGGGGTGTGACGGTGGTGATGATCACCCATGACATGCACCTGATGCTGGAATATACCCGCCGCGCGCTGGTGTTCTGCGACGGACGGCTCATTGCCGACCGCACCGCGGCCGCCGTTCTGTGTGACCCTGCGCTGGTGGAGCAGGCGGCCCTGAAGGAGACCAGCCTGTACACGCTGGCCAACCGCTGCGGCATTGCGCCCGCGCAGGAATTTGTAGAGAGATTTATTGAGCAGGACCGGGAGGTGAGAGAGGGTGGCTGCTAAGACCGTTTTGAATTATCTCCCCCGGGAGAGCGTCATCCACAAGATGACCGGAACCACCAAGCTGGCGTTCTTCCTGCTGTTCACCTTTGCCAGCATGATCACCTACAACACCTGGGTGCTGCTGGGCTTGTTGATGGTCAGCCTGCTGGCCTTCAGGCTGAGCCGGATCAAATTCCGGGAAGTCCGGTTTATGATGACCTTCATGCTGGTGTTCCTGCTGCTGAACAACCTGTTCATCTTCCTGTTCGATCCCAATCAGGGTACCACCCTGTACGGCACCCGCACGGTGCTCTGCCACCTGTTCTGGCGGTATGACCTGACAGCGGAACAGCTGTTCTATATGATCAACATCAGCCTGAAATATTTTGTGGCCCTGCCGGTGGCCATCCTCTTCATCTCTGCCACCGACCCCAGCGAGTTTGCTGCCAGCCTGAACAGCATCGGCATCTCGTATAAGGTCGGATATTCGGTGGCCATTGCCCTGCGCTACATCCCCGATATCCAGCGCGACTACCACAGCATCAGCCAGGCCCAGCAGGCCCGCGGCGTGGAGCTGGGCAAAAAGGAGCCCTTCTTCAAGCGGATGAAGAACTCTGTCAACATCCTGCTGCCGCTCATCCTGACCAGTCTGAACCGCATCGACACCATTTCCAATGCGATGGAGCTGCGCGGCTTCGGCAAGAACAGCAAGCGCACCTGGTATACCCAGCGCCCCTTTGCCCGGCGGGACTTCGTTGCCCTGGGCGTGGGCGCGGCCCTGCTGCTCATCAGCCTGACCGTGACCATCCGCTTTGGAAGGTTTTATAATCCGTTCCTCTGAACCAAAAAACATCCCCGCACTTCCTGTTTCGGCAGGCCGTGCGGGGATGTTTTACTTTTACAGACCGTTGGTTCAATGATGCCGCAAGAAAGAGGGGGCTGTGTCACGCCGCGTCCACGAACTCCTCCGGGTCTTCCACGGCATCGGTGATGGTCTCTTCCGCGTCATCGGAGGAGTCGGCAGGCTGCTCCGGGTGGAGCAGGGCGTTGAGCAGGTCACGGAAGTCGATCAGACTGTCGTCCACCTGCTGATTCCGGGCCAGCAGATCCTGCACCATGTCGGGCTTGTCGGTGATGAGGTCGTCCACACCCAGCTCCAGCATGTGGGTGGCGACCTTTTCGCGGTCGATGGTCCAGGCAGACACAGTCTTGCCCCGCAGATGGACGGCGTTGACCATGCCGGAGGTGATAAAGGTGGTCTCCACGCTGAAAAAGTCGGCATCGGGCAGGTCGTAGTAGTTGCCTACGCCCAGAGCCAGAATGTAGCCGGTGGGGTACTCAGGGGCCAGCGCCTTGACCTTGTGCAGGGTCTCGTAGCTCTGGGAGACTAACTATTAAAAGTCAAGCCCCAAAATGAAAAAATCCGCCAACCGACCGCTGCCCCTGACAAACAGCATTCAAATGCTGGTCTTGGAACAGCGAGGGCGACGGAGAGAACAGCAAAGCAAGCCCGGCCAACCCTCGCAGAAACAGAATAGCATTTGAATGCTTCGGTTCGTCAAGGGTTCGCTGCGCCAGCTAAGTTTCTGTTGGAATTAGCTCAGGCTCAGGAGAAAATCATGCAGCTGTAAGATATGTTTTTCCAGACTTCTGCAAAGCGTAGATCAGCCGCACGAGTTTCTTCATGGCATGGGACAGGGCAACATTGTAGTGTTTTCCTTCGGCACGTTTTTTGGCAAGGTATTCAGCAAAGACAGGATTCCAGTAGCAGACGTACTTGGTTGCGTTGTAAAGGGCATGTCGCAGGTAGCGGGAGCCACGTTTTTCCATGTGAGCATAACAGTTCGTGAGTTTTCCGGACTGGTATGTAGATGGAGAGCAGCCAGCGTAAGCAAGAATTTTGTCAGGAGAACTGAAATTGGAGAAATCCCCGATTTCTGCAAGGATCACAGCAGCGGAGTTTACTCCCATGCCGGGAATCGAGAGAATTGGTGGATTGAGCTCATCTATGATTTTCTGAATAGAATCTTCAATTTCGTCGATCTCGGAGGCAAGTTCTTGAATGAGTTTAATGGTATGCTTCAATTCCAAAGATTTGGCAGGCATGACAGAGCCAATAGAAGCTCTGGCTGCCTCTCGAATCTGGATGGCTTTCTCTTTTCCGTAGCGTCCTTTGGACGCTGTTGTAAGAAGGTTTGTCAGCTTGGTAAGATGGACTTCTGAAATTTGCTTTGCACCGGGATATTCGCTGAGAAGTGCGTAGATTGAAGTGCCATGGATAGACGAAACAAGCCCTTCCAATTCGGGAAACAGAATCGTAGCCAATCTGGACACCGATTGCTTTAGTTTAGCGCATTCCTGAACTTTATCAAATCGGTATCTTGTTAGTGACTTTAGCTCTTCGTTATGGTATGCTATATCCGTGTAGGACTTGAGGTCTACATCGGACAATAGCATAGTTGCAATCGTTCT
>OMNT01003719.1_pt1 | contig 10816 bp, 8 predicted proteins | sample 1672551 | NCBI WGS metagenome assembly OMNT01 (sample SAMEA3136698, study PRJEB25190) | human gut metagenome
TTGGGCTCCATGGCCAGCGCCCGGGCGATGCCGATACGCTGGCGGCGGCCGCCGTCCAGCTCGTGGGGATAGGTGTTGAACAGACGCATGGCAAGGCCCACGGTCTCCATCAGCTCCGCCACCCGTTCGTCGATCTCCTTCTGGGTCTTGAGGATCTTGTTGGCCCGGATGGGCTCGCTGATGATCTGACTGACGGTCTTGCGGGGATCCAGAGAGGAATAGGGATCCTGGAAGATCAGCTGCATATCCTTGCGCAGTGCCCGCAGCTTGCTGGGACTGAGCTTGCTGACGTCCTGACCCTCAAAGATGATCTCGCCGCTGGTGGGCTCGATCAGCCGCAGGATGGTGCGGCCTGTGGTGGACTTTCCGCAGCCGGATTCGCCCACCAGTCCCAGCGTCCGGCCCCGTTCCAGGGTGAAGCTGACGTCGTCCACCGCGTGCAGCATGCCGCGGCTGGTCTTGAAATGCTTGACGAGGTTTCTTACCTCCAGAATGGTTTCGGCCATTATGATTTCTCCTTCCGTTCAATGTGGAAGCCGGGCCTGTCATACGCGCAGCAGCGGATAAAATGGGTGTCGGACACATAGCGCTTCTCCTGTACCTGCTTGCATGCCTCGGTGGCGTACTGGCAGCGGGGGTGGAAGGGGCAACCCTCCGGCAGCGCGGTGGGATCGGGCATCAGGCCGGGAATGGGTTTGAGCTTGGACTTGCGGTCATTGACGTTGGGCAGGCTGTTGAACAGGCCCTCGGTATAGGGGTGCATGGTGTGGTTGAATACATCCTCCAGCGTGCCCTGCTCCACCACGTTTCCGGCGTACATGACAGCCACCTCGTCGCAGATCTCCGCCACGATGCCCAGATCGTGGGTGATCATAATGAGGGAGGTCTGGTACTGCTTGCGCAGATTCTTCATCAGATCCAGCACCTGGGCCTGGATGGTCACATCCAGAGCGGTGGTGGGCTCATCGGCGATCAGCAGCTGGGGGTGGCAGGCCAGCGCGATGGCGATGACCACACGCTGCTTCATACCGCCGGAGAACTGATGGGGATAGTCGCCGGCGCGCTCACCGGGGATACCCACCAGCTCAAGCATACCCACGGCCAGCTTCTGCGCCTCCACCATGGAGACGTTTTCGTGGATACTGATGCTCTCTGCGATCTGGTCGCCTACGGTGAACACGGGGTTTAGGGCTGTCATGGGATCCTGGAAGATCATGGATACCTCTTTGCCGCGGACCTTTTCCAGCTCCTTGGCGCTCATGCTGAGGATATCCTGGCCGTTGACCTCCAGCTTATCGCAATCCACCACACCGGGGGGATCGGGGACGAGCCGCAGGATGGACAGGGCGGTGGTGGTCTTGCCTGCGCCGGTCTCACCCACCAGGCCGATGGCTTTACCCTTTTCGATGCGCAGATCCAGACCGTTGACAGCGTTGACCACGCCGTCCTCTGTGGCAAACCGCACGGACAGGTTTTCAATGTCCAGTACGAGATCGTTCTTGTTTTCCAGTTGGTTCATGGCGTCCTCCTGTTACTGCTTCAGCTTGGGATCCAGCGCGTCACGCAGGCCGTCGCCCATCAGGTTGAAGGCCAGAACGGTGATCATGATCGCCAGACCCGGGAAGGTGGTCAGGTAGCCGGAGTCACGGATGAATTCGCGTCCGCTGGAGAGCATGGCGCCCCATTCCGGCGCGGGCACCGGCACGCCCAGTCCCAGAAAGCTGAGGAAGGAGGCGGACAGGATGCCGTTGGCCACGCCCATGGTCACCTGCACGATGATAGGGGACAGGGAGTTGGGCAGCACATGGCCGAAGATGATCTTGAGGTCGCTGACGCCGGAGACACGGGCCGCCTCGATGTATTCCTCGTCCCGGACGGGCAGCACCGCGGCGCGGGCGGTACGGGCGAACATGGGGACGTACACCAGACCCACGGCCAGCATCAGTACAAACAGGCTCTGGCCGAAGGCGGACATGATGGCGATGCCCAGCAGCACGCTGGGGATACCCATGAACACCTCACACACGCGGAGGATGATGTTCTCGATCACGCCGCCGTAATAGCCGGCGATCAGCCCCAGGGAGGAGCCCAGTGCGCAGCTGATGGCCACGGAGACGATACCGACAGCCAGAGAGTACTTGGCACCGTACAGAATTCGGGTCAGCACATCGCGGCCATACTGGTCGGTGCCCAGAAAGTGGCCGTCCACGCCGGGCTTGACGAAGCGGTTCATAATGTCCTGCTGGATGATGTCGGTTTGATAATCATAAATAAACTGCGAGACGATGGCCAGGATCACGATGATGGCGATGATGATCAGGCCGATCATGGCGCTGGGGCTCTTGCGGTAGTTGCGCCAGATCTCCTGCCAGAGAGACCGCTTCTGATAGGATCTCAGCTCGTCAGCAGTGATTTTACTGTTTTTCATATGCGGCACCTCACTTGGAGTACTGCGCCTTGATGCGCGGATCAACGTATGCGTATGCGATGTCCACCAGCAGCATGGTCACGGTCAGCAGCACGGTAAACATGATGATGCAGCCGGTGGCCAGTGTGATGTCGCGGGTGTTGATGGCCGAGACGGTCAGACGTCCGATGCCCGGCCAGGAAAAGACGGTCTCGATCGCCACCGCGCCGCCCAGCAGGTTGCCCAGCGTAGAGCCGAACACCGTGATGATGGGGATCAGCGCGTTTTTCAGCGCGTGCTTGCGGATGACCATTTTTTCACTGACGCCCTTGGCGCGGGCGGTGCGGAGGTAGTCCTGCCGGATCACGTCCAGCATAGAGGAGCGGGTGATGCGGGTCAGGCTGCCGGCCTGACCGGCGCCCAGCGCAATGGCAGGCAGGATCAGATGGACGATGCCGCCGCTGCCGCCGGAAGGGAACCAGCCCAGCTGATGGGAGAAGAACAGGATCAGCAGCAGACCCAGCCAGAAGCCCGGCATGGACAGACCCAACATGGCGGTCACCATGCTGAAGCCGTCCAGGAAGGAGCGGTGATGGGTGGCGGCGGCAATGCCTAACGGTATGGATATGGCCAGTGCCACAACGGTGGCGGCCAGTGCCAGCTCCAGCGTGGCGGGGAAGCGTTCAAAGAATACATCGGCAACAGGACGCTTGAGGGACAGCGACATGCCCATGTCGCCCTTCAGCAGGCCGCCCAGATAGCGAAAATAGCGTTCGATCAGCGAACCGTTCAGACCCAGTTCTTCCCGCATAATCTCGATCTCCGCCTCGGTAGCATCCTGAGGGGCCATAGAGGAAATAATATCGCCGGGCGCGAGATCCATCAGGAAGTACACGACAAACGATACCGCGATCAGAACGGGGATCATCATCAGAATACGCTTCATGATATAGCGAAACATGATTTCCTCCCGTATATAGAGTGTCAGGCAGCCCCTGAGGGGAGAGCCCGTCAGGGGCCGCCTGCCGCGTCAGCGGATAGAGATGTGAAACGTCTGCGCAGAGATCACGGTCAGATGAGACGCTCGACGTTCTTGAACTGGTGAACCAGACCGGGATGCAGCAGCGCACCGGTCACGCCCTTGGCAGCGCCCAGGGTCAGAGTGTTCTGCGCGATGGGGATCCAGGGGATAATATCGCAGGTCAGCTTCTCCTGCAGCTCCAGATACATCTCGGCACGCTTGGCGGTATCGGTCTCGCCGGCAGCGGCGTCGATCAGCGCGTCGATCTCGGGATCAGCCAGGTGGGAGTAGTTGCGGCCGCCCTCGGAGTGGATGGGATTGCGGAACATGTAGTCGGCGTTCTTGCCGGGTGTCCACGAGCAGATATACATCTCCACACCGCTGGTGGCACCGTCGCTGGTAAGTTTTTCGATCAACGCGGACTGTTGCATGTACTCCACGGTGATGGTGATGCCGTACTTGGCCATCTGGCTCTGGAGGTTCTCTGCCATTTTCACGCGGTGGCTGGCGTCGGAGGTGATTAGATGGACGGTCATGCCGCTGCAGTTCAGCTTGTCAAAGATAGCCTGAGCGCCTTCGGGATCATAAGGGATGCCCTTGATGTCGGCATAGTAGCCCATGTCGCGGCACATCATGCTGGTGGAGACCTGCGCATAGCCATCCCACGCGGCGATGACCATTTCCTCCTTGTTGATGGCCATGGCGACGGCCTTGCGGAATTCAGGGTTCGTACCGATGAAGTCGGGGTTCTGCAGGTCGAAGCCCACAAAGTGCTGGGTACGGCCGGTCTCCGTCAGCAGCTGGAGGTCGTCGCTCTCGCTCAGACGGGCGTAATCCGTGGCGGAGGGGCTCATGATCACGTCTACCTCACCGTTCTCCAGAGCGATCATGCGGGCGGAGGCTTCGGGGATCATGCGGAACTTCAGGCGCTGCGTATTGGGCACGGGATACAGGGTGCTGTCCTCGAAGCGCTTCAGGGACACATAGTCACCGGAGACATACTCGTCAAAGACCCAGGGGCCGGTGCCGATCTTGACGGCATCCTCTTCGGGCATGGTCTCAAAGGCTTCCTTGGACAGGATGGCCAGGGAGTTGGCGGCCAGGGTGTAGTTGAAGTCCACGTTGCCCTGGGTCAGATAGATCTCGAAGGTCAGCTCGTCCACCTTGACGAACTCCTTGATCATGGCCATGTAGTTGGCGGTGGCGGCATGATCTTTGGCGCGCTCGAAGGTGAATGCCACGTCATCAACGTTCAGCTTGGTACCGTCATGGAAGGTGACATTGTCCTTCAGATAGAAGATCCAGTGGTCAGGCGCCACCATTTCCCAGTGATCACCAGCTCACCCTCATTTTCCATGGTGGTCAGGTTGGTGTCGGTCAGCAGGTCATGGGTACAATCCTGCACGATCTGGTTGGTTTCGGCGGTGGTCTCCATGGGGTCGATGGTGGTGAACTCATCGGCCATGGCGATCACAATCTCTTCTTTGTAGTGGGTGCCGGTCTGGCCGTCACCGGTCTCATCGGGGGGCGTCTGTGTGCCGCAGCCGATCAGCGTGAACACCATGACCAGGCTCAGCAGCAAAGCGACAAATCTCTTGCTTTTCATTCGTTGTCCTCCTTATTGTTGTTGGGCGGCTGCCCTTACTAATCTTATTTGCAAAACCCGTGCCAATTTGTGGCTTTTCTACAAAAAGGGAAAAATTTCCATCTGATTTTTAAGAAATACGCGGTCAACGGCGCATATCCTGCGTAATGGCGGAATGAGCGGCGGTAACCGCGTATAAAATGCCGGGACACTGGGGCGAAGGGACGCGAAGGGAGAAGAAATCACTGCCTATGGAGCAAATTTTGCACCTTTGGCGCAAATTGTACGCCGGGAGGGGTGCAGACCCTGCTCAGACGGCGCCGCTGTCGGATGAAGCATCCGGGGCTTCACGGTCAATGACACCGTATTCCTTCAGCTTGTTCAGCAGGCCGCGCTTGCTGATGCCCAACTGGGCGGCGGTGGCGACCCGCTTCCCGCCGCAGCGCTGTAGCGTGGCTTCGATGGCCCGCTTTTCGATGTCCTTCAGACTGTGGGAGGACAGATAGTCGTCGATGGAATCTCCGCTGGGGCCGGCCCCGTCGGAGCGGGTGACGTATTCCGGAAAATCCTCCTTGCTGATCACGCCGTCTTGGCACAGGATGCAGGCGTATTCCAGAATGTTGGCCAGCTGACGGACGTTGCCGGGGTAGGGAAGGCGCTCCAGCATTTCCTTGGCCTCCGGCGTGATGGCGCGGATGGGCTTATTCAGCTCGGCGGAGAATTTGCCCAGCAGATAGTTGCTCAGGATCGCAATGTCGCCCTGCCGCTCCCGCAGCGGCGGCAGCTTGATCTCCATGACATTCAGCCGGTAGTACAGATCCTCCCGGAACCGGCCCTCCGCGATCAGGGCGGGAAGATCCCGGTTGGTGGCGGCCAGGATGCGGGTGTCCACCTTGATGGGGGTGCTGCCGCCCACCGGCGTGAATTCCTTATCCTGCAGAGCCCGCAGCAGCTTGCTCTGCAGGCCCAGGGGCATATCGCCGATCTCGTCAAGGAACAGCGTACCGTTGTCGGCCTGCTCCAGCTTGCCCTTTTTATCCTGCATGGCGCCGGTAAACGCGCCCCGCTTGTAGCCGAAGAACTCCAGCTCCAGCAGATTTTCCGGGATGGCGGCGCAGTTGACCACCACGAACCGCTCCCGGTAGCGCTTTCCGGCGTTATGGATGGCCCGTGCCACCAACTCCTTGCCGGTGCCGCTCTCTCCGGTGATCAGGACGTTGGTATCAATGTCCTTTACCCGGTCGATCAGCATATAGACCCGCTGCATGGGGGCGCTTTCGCCGATGATGGCGTCGAAACGGCTCTTGCTCTCCAGTTGGTCGGAGAGGTAGTAGATCTGCTCGTTCAGCTTGCGGATATTGCCCGCCTGCTGCATGATGACCTTCAGCTCTTCGATGTTGATGGGCTTGGTGAGATAGGTGAACGCACCCTTCTGCATGGCGTTGACCGAGGTGTCGATGGAGCCGAAGGCGGTCATCATAATGACTTCGGTGTTGGGGTCGATGCGCTTGATACGCTCCAGCACCTCAAGGCCGTTTTCCTCCCCCAGACGCAGATCCAGCAGCACGATGTCGGCACCCTCCGCCTCCATGCTGGCCAGCGCGGGAAGCGAGCTGGTAAAGGTCTTGACCCGATAGAGATTCTTCAGTGCAAGCTGCAGGGATACGCAGATGGAAGGCTCGTCGTCGATGATATATACCGTGCGGTTCATTCCTGTATGTCCTCCTTAAACAGCATAGAGATCTCGGTGTACACATTCAGCTGGCTGGTCAGATGGAACTGGCCGCCGTTTTCAGTGACAAACTGCTTGGCCAGAGAGAGGCCCATGCCGGTGCCGGTCTTTTTGGTGGTATAGAAGGGCTCAATGCAGTTCTGGATGCTCTCGTCGCTCATGCCGGTGCCCTCGTCCCGGACGCTGATGCGGACGGTGCCGTTCTCCTTGACCACGGTGACCAGAATGGAGGGACGGCTGTCCGGCTCCAGGGCCAGACGCTCCTCCACGGATTCGATGCTGTTGATCAGCAGGTTCAGCAGGGCCTGCTTGATCTGGTCGCGGTTCACCTGGATGTAGGCGGACACGGCGTTGTGGCAGGAGAAGGTGATCTGCTTGTTCTTTACCGACGCGCTGACCAGATAGACACATTCATTGGTCAGCCGCTGGGCGTCCACCCGTTCCTTGATGCCGTTGACCGGCTTGGCATAGTTGATCAGCGATTCGATGAGGCGGTTGATGCGGCCCACCTCCTGGGGCACATACTGGGCAAAGGATTCCTGGAAGTCCTTGTCGTTGCCCTGCTCCCGGATGATGGAGGCAAACGCCTGGATGGACATGAGGGGATTCTTGATCTCGTGGGCGATGCCGGCGATGAGACGGTTCAGGGTCTGATTCTTGTTGGCCTCATAGATCTCATTGCGGCGGTTTTCCTCCTCCGTCACGTCCTCCACCAGCAGGGCGCAGTCCTTCTGCTGGTTCAGGGTGAAGTACTGATAGCGGTACTGCTTTTGCTGGCCGTTCTTGTTGATGACCGGCAGCACCACCGAGCTCTCCATTTCGCCCAGACCGTTCTGGCTGCCGATGGCCCAGATATCCCGAAATACAGCCAGATCCTTCATAAGGACCGGGTCGTGAGGCTCGTCCCAGGCCACGCTGGCGATACCGCCCACCCGTTCCGCCCGGGGATTCATCATCAGCACCTCGCCGTCCTGCCGCAGCAAAAGGATGCTGTTGGGATATTCATAGATCAGCAGGTTCCGCAGCCGGTTGCCGGCCTCCAGTTGCAGCATCTGCTGCCGGATCTCCGCGGTTTTTTCCTGCACCACCTGCTGCAACCGGCGGTTCCAGATGTTGTAGAACAGCACGACGCATCCGGCCGACAGCAGGAGCAGGGCGATGATGACCAGCAGCTTCTGGATGCAGCGCTGGGCGGCCTCCAGATTTTCGTCCACGATCCAGCGCTCCAGCACCGCGTCGTATTCGCCGGAGTTGCGCAGCTGCGTGATGCTGCGGTTCAGCTTTTCATACAGCACGGTGTCATTCTGACGCACCATGATGGCATATTCCACCGTGCCCATGTAGTTGTTGACCACCGTGAAGGAATCGGCATACCTGTCCAGATCCTTCAGCTGATAGAGGAAGCTCTCCTTGACGGCGGCCACCGCGTCCACGCTGCCGGCGATCACGCTGTTGAACAGCTGCACCTGGTCACCGGCCACCACGGTATACTGGGTCTTCAGCTGATTGAGCTGGGAAAAGGGAATGGTGCCCAGCTCAAAGGCTACGGGATAGCGCTGTTTGTCCTGATCCTTGACGGTGATCTTGCCGGCTACGTCATTGGGGGCGATCAGAGAAATGGTACCGGAGGAGATCACATTGGTCAGCCGTGTACCCTCGGGGCAGACGGTGCCGGACAGAACGCCCAGTACCGCGTCTACCTCGCCGGAGAGCAGAGCATCGGCGGCATCGCTGCTGGTGGTGTAGGAGACATACTCTACATTCAGCCCCTCCTTTTCCGCCATCAGCTCCAGAATGTCGATGTTCAGTCCCTTGGCGGTGTCGCCGTCCCAGAAGTGATAGGGAGGACATTTGCCCTTGACGGCCACGCGAATGTTCATATGAATGGCAGAGGCATGTACCGGCAGCAGGGTCAAAAGACACAGAACGGCCAGCAGCGCGGCGGTAAATTTGATGATTCGTTGCTTCATCGGTAGGTGCCTCCTTCCTCCTCAAGGGCGTGGCGGTATTTGCTGACAGTGCGGCGGGAGATGTGGATCCCCTCCTGGGCCAGCTGTTGGGCGATGGTGTTGTCGCTGGGGCGGCGCGGGCCCTGACGGCAGAGCTGGCGGATGCGGGACATGATCTCCTCCTTGGAGCTGCTGGCGCAGCCCCCGGTGGTAAACAGGGCTTTCAGGGGCATGACCCGGTTTTCGTATTGCAGGTATTTGTCGCTGACGGCCCGGCTGATGGTGGAGACGCTCAGTCCCAGCGCGGCGGCAGCCTCGCTTTGGGTCAGACGCCGGAGGGGACAGCCCTGGGGCTCCAGCAGATGGGCTGCCTGCTGCTGTACGGCATAGGCGGCCACGCACAGCAAGGTGCTGCTGCGCTGCTGGATCGCGTAAAGAAAGCTGCGGGCATAGGCCAGCTGCTCCTGGAGATACTGCTTATCCTGAGGGGAGCCCTGTGCCATAAGGGCGGTGTATTGGGCGTTCAGCGCCGGAACATGGGGCTGGTTGACCAGCGAGACGGCCAGTGCGCCGTCCTGAAGGTGCACCGCCACGTCCGGTACGACGAACACGGTGGCCTCATGGTCAAAGGCGCTGCCGGGCCGGGGCTCCAGCGACAGCAGCAGCGCTACGGCGGCATCTGTCTCCGCCTGGCTGGCGCCCGGAAGCGACAGCGTGCCCCGGGCCAGCGCCTCCAGATGCTCCCGGGCGATCAATGCCGCCAGGGGATCGGGATCGCCCATAGCCTGTAGCTGCAGCCACAGACATTCCGACAGGTTGCGTGCGCCCACACCGGCAGGCTCCAGCGCCTGGATATGCCGCAGTGCCCGGTGAAACAGCGCGGCATCGCAGGAGAAGTCACGGCACAGGCTGGCCTCGTCATCCCGAAGATAGCCGTTGGCATCCAGGCTGTTGGCCAGCAGCAGGCAGACCCGCAGCAGAGCCGGCTCCCTCAGTGTCATGCGCAGCTGGGCGGACAGATGCTCCGCCAGCGTTTCCCGCCGGGCGGGAATGGAGGCGATCAGGTCGTAATAGGGATCATCGCCCTCCACCGGCTCCACCATGGGATTGGTCAGCGTCAGCTCCCGGATGGCCCGCTGCAGCTCTCCGGCACTGCATGCCAGCAGGCTGGCCGACTGCGCGGCCAATGCCACAGGTACTGCCTGTACATTGGGCGTGACCGTTACCTTGACAAATCCGGCGTCCATAGGGTGACCTCCCTTCTGAAAAATGCGGCAAACAGGTAAAAAATGCCTTTTCCTATTTCATACTACAGGATAATTGCCAAATGTCAAGAAAAAATTAACGCAAAAATTTCGCTGTTTGCACAAAAAGCGCCAATGGTGCAAAAATTGCACCATTGGCGCTGGAGAGCTTGCGGCAAAAAACATATATGGTTCAGGATAGCTCTTTTGGCAGCCATTTCTTCCGCCACAGGAAGAACAGGAACAGCGATCCACGGAAGCACAGCTCGATGCACATGGCGATCCACGCGCCCTGAAGGCCCCAGCGGGGCACCATCAGCAGAGTCAGCGTGATGCGCACGCCCCACATGCTGGTGAAGTTCAGCACGGAGCTCAGCAGGGAGCTGCCCGCCCCCTGGAACACACCGGCGGCCACGATGGATGCGCCGAACAGCGGCTCGGAAAACACCACGATCCGCAGCACCTGGGTGCCCAGGGCTACCACCTGTGCGTCGGGACTCAGCATGCCGATGATCCACGGGGCCAGGATGTACATAATGGCGGAGGAGAGAAGCATAACGCTCATCCCCAGCAGCACCGTGACCCAGCCGAGACGATTGACCAGATCCTTTCGCTTGGCGCCCACGCTCTGGCCAATCAGGGTGACGGCGGCGCTTTGCGTGCCGTAGCCGGGCATGTAGCACAGGGCCTCGGCGGTGACGGCGAAGGAGTTGGCGGCGATGGACACCGTACCCAGCGGGGCGATCACGCCGGTGGTGACGTTGTCCTTGTGCACCGCGACCATCATGCGCGGCGGCTCGGCCGTCACCTGGGTCAGGGTGTTCACCACGCATCCGCAGGCGCGGGTGCCGTCCATGCTGGAGATCACATACAGTCCG
>OMNT01003722.1_pt1 | contig 10808 bp, 11 predicted proteins | sample 1672551 | NCBI WGS metagenome assembly OMNT01 (sample SAMEA3136698, study PRJEB25190) | human gut metagenome
GCGCTCTCGCGATGAACCCGCACATTCTTAGGAGTTAGTTTTCGAATTCCCTGCCTCCGTTTGCGTGGGATACGTCTCCACCTGGCCTGCGTACGGAATGAACGCAAACTCCCCGCCAAACCGCGAATTGTCACAAATCCTTTGAAGAGCAAAAAATAAGATGGAACCGTCCCTCTCAGACTGTCCCACCTCATTCCTATTTCTCTTTTTTATTTTTCCGCAGCTCGGAAAATGCCTGTTCCAGATAAGTATGATCCGTCTCTGAGAATTTCCCTTCGTCGGAAAGCCTTGCCAGTTCCGGCTCGATCGGCATTTTGCCAAGCACCGGAAGCCCCATCTCTGCGGCTATCTCGTCGATATGGCTTTCGCCAAATACCTTAATTTCCTTTCCGCAGTCCGGACATTTGAAGTAACTGTAGTTTTCTACGATTCCGATGACCGGAACATTCATCGCTTTCGCCATGTTGTACGCTTTCTTTACAATCATGCGCACCAGATCCTGCGGCGAAGATACGATCACGATTCCCTCCACCGGAAGGGATTGGAATACGGTCAGCGGCACATCGCCGGTTCCCGGAGGCATGTCCACGAAAAGATAATCCAGCTCGCCCCAGATGACGTCTGTCCAGAACTGCTTTACCACCCCGGAAATCACCGGCCCTCTCCAGATGACCGGTGATTCCTCATCCGGCATCAGAAGATTAATGGACATGACCTTAATATCATTTTCACTAATCATGGGGTAAATCCCCTCGTCACCCGCCTGTGCAGGTCCATGAAGCCCGTACATCTTCGGAATGGACGGTCCTGTAATATCCGCATCCAAGATTCCCACACGGTATCCCTTCTTCGCCATCAGATTCGCCAGGGATGCTGTCACCATAGATTTTCCCACGCCGCCCTTTCCGCTGACGACGCCAATGACATGCTTGATTTCCGTATAGCAGTTCGGCTCCACCAAAAAGCTCTGCGGCTGCTGTCTGGAAGGACATCCCTCGCAGCTCTCCTTCGTACAGCTCGTGTTGCTGCATTCTTTCTCTGCCATTTTTATTTCCTCCTTGCATCCGCCGGATTCCCGGCTTTCGTTTATCGATATCATACACTTTTTTTCCTTATTTTACAAGGTCATCTGTCACGCCTTCATCCATACATGTTATTTCTCCAGCTCTTCCTGCGTGATCTTCTTTTTTCCCAGGTTCTTATATACATTCTCACGGAAGAGCGCATAAAACACCGACACGAGAGGGACGAATACCAGTATTCCCCCGATTCCCAGCAGATTGCCGCCTACCGTTACCGCCGCCAGCACCCAGAGGCTTGGCAGTCCCACGGAATTTCCCACGATGCGGGGATAGATCAGGTTCCCGTCGATCTGCTGAAGCACAAGAATCAACACGATAAACCACAGCGCCTGTACCGGACTGTTTACCATGATCAGCAGCGCCCCCACCGTCGTCCCAAGAAAAGCGCCGACCACCGGAAGCAGCGTCAGAAACCCGATCATAGCCGCAATGCACGCCGCATAAGGAAAACGGAAAATCGTCATAGCCACGTAGCAGAGCAGCCCAAATACCACCGCCTCCGTACACTGACCGGAAATAAATCCGGAAAACGTGCGGTTTGCCAGCCTTCCCACTTTCAGGATATGCACGACTGCCTTCTCCGGAAAATACGCATAAATAATCTTCCGGAACTGCGCCCCCAGCTTTTCCTTCTGCGCCAGGATATAAATCGAGAAAATCACCCCAATCGCTGCGGAAACGATACCGCCGATTACGGATGTCGCCATCCCTACGGTCGAGCTCACCACATTTCCCGCCGCATCCTGCAAAACTCCCAGGATTCTCTGCATGATGTCCGACCAGTTGAGTTCAAAAGACAGCAGGTATTCCTTTGCTTCGGGATGGTTCTTCGTCACTTCGCTGATCCAGGCGTTTACATCCTCCAGAAATTCCGGTATTCCGGCATTTAACTGCATCAGGGTATCCATCACCTCCGGAATCACCAGCATCACCACAAAGGCCACGATTCCAAGAGCCAGCAAAAAAGACAACAGAATGCTCACCGCCCGCAGAACCGCCTTCTTTTCCGAAAGCGCCGGCGCTATCATTTTTTCAATATTTTTCATCGGAGCGTTTAGCACAAACGCAATCGCCCCTCCCACCAAAAATGGAAATACAACCTCCAGAAGCCGCTTTATGATTCCCATAAACATCCCCAGATGGTTCAGCCCCCAGTAAAGCAGCACCGTATAAGTGATCAACAGTAACAGTGTTCGTTTATTCTTTATCTCCATACCGTCCTCCCCGCCTCTGTCATCCGATCAGAATCTTCTCTTCCGGCAGCTCATAAGGTGAAATCTTTTTCTTTTCCGCAAAGGACAGCGCCATCGACAGGCTGCCCACCCTTCCACTGTACATCAGTAAAATAATCACGACCTGGGATAATACCGTCAGCTCTCTGGTGATGCCCGTGGACATCCCTACCGTACTGATGGCCGAAAACGCCTCCAGCATCACATCCCGCATGTCAAGCGCCTGATTGCCGCAGATGATTAATACCGCCGCCAGCGCCATCAGCATATTCGTACAGGCCACCGCACTGGCTCTCTTGATTGCGTCATCGTCAATTCTTCTCTTAAAAATATTTACGCCTCTGGTTCGCTTCATATTCGCCCGCACATAAAGAAGCAGTACCAGAAAAGTCGTCGTCTTGATGCCGCCCGCCGTAGAACCCGGACTTCCTCCAATAAACATCAGGATCACGCTCAGAAGCTTACTGCTGTCTGTGAGTTTCGCAATATCCGTCGTATTGAACCCTGCCGTCCTGGGCGTCACGGAATCAAACAGGCAGGTAAGAAACGTCTCCCCCGGTGAAAGTCCCTGCGCCAGGTTATCCGCTTCAAAAATATAAAACAGCAGCGCGCCGCCAAACACAAGAACTGCGCTGGTCGTCAGCACGATCTTCGAATGCACCCTGTATTTCCGGAAATGCAGCCCGTGTCTCGTCGCATCATCCCACACGATAAATCCGATTCCCCCAATGATGATAAGCGCCACAATGGTCAGATTTACCAGCCAGTCGCCGGAATAATTCACCAGGGAAGAATACTCCCCCTGATACCCCATCAGATCAAAGCCTGCGTTGCAGAAAGCAGAGACCGCATGGAAGATTCCATAATAAATCCCCTTTAAAAGCCCCAGCTCGCCGCAGAACCTGATGGAGAGCACAAACGCTCCGATTCCCTCTACCAAAAACGTCCCCAGCAGGATCTTTTTCATAAGGTGAACGATTCCACCCATCTCAAGCGCATTTACACTCTCTGAGAGCAGCCCCCGCTCCCGAAGCCCGATCTTCCTTTTCAGCATGAGGGAAAACAGGACGCTGATCGTCATAAATCCCAGTCCTCCCGTCTGAATCAGCAGAAGAATCACGATCTGCCCGAACAGGCTCCAGTGATTCGCCGTATCCACCCGTACAAGCCCCGTCACACAGCTTGCGGACGTCGCCGTAAACAGTGCGTCCATAACGCCCGTATCCGCCCCGCCTTTTGTAGATATTGGCAGCATCAGAAGAATCGTCCCGCAAAGAATCAAAAGGATAAAGCCCAGGCCAATGACCTGCATCCTGGAACAGTTTCTCAGCCAGTTTCTTATTTTTTTCCTCATAATGTCATATCTCCGTAAATGAATATCTCTGCCGGATGCCGGAGGCCATGATGTCATACACAATCGTTCCGTCTTTCAGCACCTGCTTTTCAAATGTGACTTCTTTTCCTTTAAATTTCCGCTCCAGAAATCCTTCGATATCGTCCGTTTCTATTTCGTCAATAAACACGTCCCTCATCTGGTTATTCGCACATTCATTAAAAATCTCCCAAACTGTCTCATAACTTTTCATCTTCTTTTTTCCTCCGCATGGGCAGAATCTGATCTATGATCCTGTCAGCCGCTTCCTCCTTGCTCATTTTCTCCAGGCTGACCTCCCGTTCTTTTGTAAGAATCGTGATAATATTCGTATCCGTGCCAAAGCCCGCGCCATCCTGCTTCAGATTATTCGCCACCACCATATCCAGACGTTTCTTGTTCAGCTTTTTTCTGGAATTTTCCAGCATATGTTCCGTTTCCATAGAAAACCCGCACAAAAACTGGCCGGGACGTTTGTGTTCTCCCAGATATTTTAGAATGTCATCCGTCCTTTCCAGCGCCAGTGACAGCTCCCCCTCTGCCTTCTTCACCTTTTCGGGGCTCACGGTGCAGGGACGGTAATCCGCCACCGCCGCCGCCTTTACAATAATATCCTGCTCCTGCGCCAGTCCGGTTACAGCCTCAAACATCTCCTGTGCGCTTTCGACCTCAACTACCTGTGCAAAAGCAGGCCGCTCAAGAGCCGTCGGCCCTGTCACCAGCGTTACATCCGCCCCCCGGCGCACACAGGCTCTTGCCAGAGCATAGCCCATCTTTCCTGTGGAATGGTTCGTGATATAGCGCACCGGATCGATCGCCTCCCTGGTCGGCCCCGCCGTCACCAGCACCTTTAGCCCTTCCATATCCTTTTCGTGGCCGATTTCTTTCAGAAGATATTCCAGCAGCGTCTCCGGCTCCGGCATCTTCCCATCCCCCACGTCGCCGCAGGCAAGCCGCCCCGCCGCCGGAGAGATCACTTCAAAGCCATGCTTTTTCAAAGCTTCTATATTATTCTGTACCATTTCATTCCGATACATCCCCGTGTTCATTGCCGGTGACACGATCTTTTTACAGGTACACGCCAGAACGGTCGTCGTCAGCATATCATCCGCCAGGCCATGCGCCATTTTTCCGATCACATTGGCGGTCGCCGGGGCTACCAGCACCGCATCCGCCTGCTTCGCCAGCGCCACATGCTCCACATTGAACGTAAAGTTCCGGTCGAAGGTCTCCACCAGGCATTTGTGCCCCGTCAGCGTTTCAAAGGTAATCGGATTGATAAAATTCACGGCATTTTTCGTCATGATGACATGTACCTCGCAGTGAAGCTTTACCAGCATACTCGCCAGATATGCGGTTTTATAGGCTGCGATGCTTCCTGTCACGCCCAATATCACTGTTTTTCCCTTCAGCATCTGAATCCCCTTTCTCTCGTTTCCCAAAATTTCCATGTTTCCGAACATCATATCATATTTTTCCCATTTTGTCAGTCCATAAAACTTTTCCGCTTGTTTTTTAAAATTCCCTATGCTATGATACCTGAGTAAATTGTGTTGTATCCCTATAAAAAGGGCATACGTTCCACACCGGGGCTGAAACCGGAAGCGTGCTGTACCGGAAACGGGCAGTAACGGAAATTCTTCCGCCGCCCCGCCGGATCTTTGTCTTTACGGGAATAATAACAAGGAGGAAAGTAAACTATGAAAACAACATCAAAAACTATGCAGCTCACAGTCCTCGGCCTGATCACAGGTATTCTCCTGCTGATGGCCTACACACCTCTCGGCTATCTGAACATCGGGCCTCTGGCGATCACCTTTAATATCATACCTGTGGCCATCGCCGCCATCGTTCTGGGTCCCGCAGGCGGCGCCTTTGCCGGCGCTGTTTTCGGCCTTACCAGCTTTTTACAGTGTATCGGCGTCGGAGGAACCAGCGCAATGGGCGCTCTGCTTTTTGAGATCAATCCATTCCTGGCCTTTGTCCAAAGATTTGTCCCGCGCCTTCTGGACGGATTGCTCCTCGGCTTCCTTTTTAAAGGCGTCCGCAGATCCGGTAACATTTACCTGTCCTGTGCGGTCACGGGCTTTTTCTCCGCATTTTTCAATACCGCTTTCTTTATGCTGGCTCTGGTAGTGCTTTTTGGAAATACCGAATATCTCCAGGGTCTGATCGGAGGGCAGAACATTCTCCTGTTTATCTGTACCTTTGTGGGAATCAACGCCGTATTTGAGATGATCGCTTCCACGATTATCGTCGGAGCCGTCGGTGCCGCTTTATACAAAGCCCGCTTTATTCCGGGCGTGGAAACCGGACGCGAAAAAACTGCTTAATTTATAATTGGGAGGGACTTATGCTTTTAGCAATCGATATTGGAAATACAAACATCGTGATCGGATGTATTAAAAATGAAGAGATTCTCTTTGTGGAACGCCTTTCCACGGACTCCACAAAGACTGTTCTGGAATATGCGATCAGTTTTAAAAATGTACTGGAGATTTATCATCTGAATCCTTCAGAAATCGAAGGCTCCATCATTTCCTCTGTCGTACCGCCCGTCACGAACATGATAAAGGATGCCGTAAAGAAGATCACGGACAAAAATATCATCGTCATAGGCCCCGGCGTAAAAACCGGCCTGAATATCCTGATGGACAACCCGGCGCAGCTTGGAAGCGACCTGGTCGTTAATGCCGTGGCAGGTATTGCAGAATACAAGCCTCCTCTCATCATCATTGATATGGGAACCGCCACCACGATCTCTGTCGTGGATAAAAAGAATAATTATATCGGAGGCATGATTCTTCCCGGAATCCGCGTCTCTTCCGACTCTCTCACCAGCCGTACCTCGCAGCTTCCCCGTATCAGCGTGGAAGCGCCGAAAAAGCTGATCGGCACCAACACGATCGACTGTATGAAAAGCGGCCTGATTTACGGAAACGCTTCCTGTATCGACGGCATCATTTCGCGCATCGAAAAGGAACTTGGCTCCAAAGCCACCGTAATCGCCACCGGAGGTCTGGCGGAATGTATCATTCCGCACTGCATGAAAGACATCATCATCGACGACGCTCTGCTGCTGAAAGGGTTGAAACTGATTTATCAAAAAAATACGCCGCATATTTAAGCGGCGCGCGATACAACATAAAATACACCGAAAGAAGCTGCCATACACCGGCAGCTTCTCTTTGCATCGTCCTGTCTAGCTCTGTTATAATCCTTCTTGCAGTTTTTCCTCTAACAAGTCAATAATATATTGATTTAAAGACTTTTCAGACATTTCTGCCAATGACTGATATTTTTCTTTCTGTCCTTTTTTGCAAACTAAATATATTCGTTCATAATTTGCTTTAACGTATTTTTGCGTTGCCCTATTGCTCGCCTGCGAGTATGCCATTATATTGCCTCCTGCCCATATTCATAGATAGCGTCGCTTGGAAGGTCAATTTCGTCGTTCCAAAACACGCAAGTACGACTTTCGTCTGGCTGTACTTGCCAAAATAATCCTTGCACTGTTTCCAATGCTTTATAACTCGGAATTTCTTTCATATCTTCTTTAACATCATATTTTACCGTTTTGCCGTTATCGAAAACGACCTTTAACAAATAATCTGGCAACGGCTGAATACTCTTGATTCTTTGAATCATATAACACCTCCGTATAAAATTGGGTTAAGCCCCCTTATGTAAGAGGCGGAAGTGTGTATCATATAATCATCATAAGGCTGAATTTTACAGCAAAAAACACTGTCCCGATATTAGAGTGTTTTCCGACAGATATTTCAGAGATGAATTCTTCTACGACTATATACAGCATTTCACCAGCAGCAAATCTTAGCAGATACGGAAATGCCGGAATGACAAAACTTGCACCCGCAATAAATTCCTGCATTTCCAGAAAGGTATCCAGAGTATACTGCTCCTGCGGCCATTCCTTTCGGAATATTGTGAAGCGTTACTGCCAATACCAGCATCGTCGAACGACGCAAAAGGCTTCTATTATCACAATATCACCCTCTTTTAAAAAGAATCAATCCGTATACTCTTTCTCATATCTCAAATACTATTTTTGAGGTAATCGTATTGAGATATGAGAATTTAAACCAGTTAATCTGTGAGAGTAGCAGCTATCGCCGATATTTTCTTTCCCACCCTGTCAGTATGCAGTGAAAGCTTCATGAGTATAACGACTATATTCATACTGCCGCCGAGCTGCACCGCCATGTGAGCGCGCTGGAAAACTATCACAGGCAGGTGCAACTCAGCGAATATTATCATTTTTAATTTTTATAGTGCAAGAAGCGTTATTCTGCATTTTTCAGCGCTTTATCCAGCGGAATTTTTTTGATTCTTCTGAAATCAAACCCTAAAACAATCAGGTACCCAACGAGCACAAACAGGAACATCTTGGCATACCCAAAAGGATTCATTGTAAAGGCATACCAGCCACTGTAACTCGACATAATCATTTTCCAAGCTACGCCCATAACAAGAGTTCCGAGGAAAACGCTGATTGCATCGGCAATCACCATGACAATAGAGGTTGAAAGCAAATACAGCTTTGCAATTTCGCCGTTTTCATAACCGAGAATTTTGGTCATGGAAATGGCGTTCTCATTTTTCTCAATGATAATCTTTGTGAGCAGATAAATCATCACCGCCGACAGCAAGATGCACAGCACCTGAAAATACTGCATATACGAACCCATGGAGTGATCAAGCTGGTCGCACATTTTTGTGATATCCCGTTCGGTAATCACAGTCGCTATATTATCCTCCGAAATGTCCTTGATTTCCGTATTAGACAGATACCCGGTAAATTCGTCCTCCTTCAAATCAAAAGCTATACGGAACTGTTTGATTGGCATAAACACCGAAATATTCAAAGACTTGTCATAAAATCCTGCTACCTTAAATTCATACCGCTTGTTCTCATATTTTTCTTCAAGAGTCACCGTGTCACCTGCGGATATACCGTACTTTTCCGCAAAGGAGTTTGAAATATAGACTTCGTTCTCTCTCAAAGCATCTAAACCGTTGATTTTTACATAGTTACTGCCGTCTGCAATTCCGTACACAGATATTTCTTCATCAATTGCATCGCTTTTCTTTTGCAGAGATTTCATCCCGAAAATTTCAGCGTTTTCATTTGCTGTTGCAATGGGTTTTGAGCCCTCATCTTCATAAGATGTCAGAATATACTGATAGTCCGCAAACATCATATCGCCCGCATTTTTCTTGTAATAATCCAGGGTGTCAGGCATTCCGACTGCCATTGCCAGCATCACACAGACGAAGAAGATACCGAAAAACAAAATCAGGTAATTCGGAATGTTCTGAAGAATAATCCGCATACGGAAACGACTGAAGAATTTCCAGTTAGGCAGGCGGATTGCTTTTTTACGCTTATTCTTTTTCAAATCCTGCCGCAGAAATTCAAGCGGCGTATGCCTCATTTTTCTACAGATAACAGCAAGATTTACAATAAACATGAGCAAAAGCGGAATGACCGTAGTCTTAAAGAAAGCTGTCGTATTCCAAACTGTTTCATATGTAGGCAGGCTGTAGCTGTTGTAATACATAGAAACAACCACATTTTTGAACACCGTATATCCCAGCAGGTTCCCGGCTGCCGCAGCAAACAGCGTAACGATTACGGGCATGGAAAGATAATGCCGAATTAGTTCTCCTCGGGTGCAACCTGAAGCTCGCAGTGTTCCTATGGTTTTTGACTCTTTTGTAATAGTGTTGCTGATGGTTACGGCAAAGATAAAGGCAATAATCACAATGAGAATATCAAGAATCACGCCGCCCATTGCTTCATCCGAACCCATATCATCCGTTGCAAAATGAATCGCCTGATTGGCATAGGCAGGGAGATAATCTTCAAGCTCATTTTCGTGGGCAACTGTCTGCGTCAGCAGCGCTTTCATAAAATCATCCGAAAACTTTTTTTCTTCCTTTTCATCCGCAGGAGCATTTGCATATTGCCATGAATATGCAAAGCGAACCGGCTTTTCAAGTCTTGCAAAACCTTCCTCTGTTACCATTGCCACATTGAATTTCAAGGCGTCGAACATGAAATCGGTGCTTTTTTCATGAAGCGTAGAATAATTCACATAGGCAATGAGTCCAACAACATCCCATTCTTTTTCGCCGACTGTAATTTTGTCTCCAACCTTTACACCCACATTGTCTGCGTGCATACGGTCGATTGATATTTCAGTTTCAGTTTCGGGAAAACGACCGTCCAAAATGCAGGCTAAGTTAATATCTTCTGTTTTAGCATAAACACGGACAGTACCGTCCGTTGTGCCGTCGTTATTATTGTCCTCGTTCTCGTTGCGGAAAAAATTCTCATAAACCGTTACAGGAACAGGCTGAAAATCAGAATCGTTCAATTCATATTTTTCTTCCGCATCGGCGTATTTTTCATCAATCTCGACAGTGATCTCGTCCCACATCTCATCATAAGTTTTCTGATATGCTTGCGTATAAGCGGATTGAAACGCATCCTCGTGGGCAGAATTGTAGGCGGTCTGATATTCTCCACTTGCTTTTGCCTGTTCCAGTACAGATGGAAGCATAGCGGTAGCTGTATTTTCATCCAATCCCTGTGCTAATAAGGAGTTTTTAATCTGCTTTTCAAAGGACAAATCAAATTTTTTTGCAAATTCTAAATCAAATTCCTTTGTAAATTCGGTCTTAAATTCTTCCTCGAATTTTTCGTCAAGCTCGGTCTTTGCTTTATCCAGATAGTAAGCCTTTACATCTGCCTTCTCGCCGTGAGCTATCTTTGTAAGCAGATTTTCATCCGCTTGGCTTTTCAGTTCAAAATGTCCGTCCTCTAATTTATATTTTGTAACGCTCTGATTCGCCGCAGTCATCATGCTTTCATTGGCGACATACTGACACAAATCCAATCGTCAGAATCAGGAAAAGGCTGACAACAAGATATTTTTTCCAATCGCCGAGCAGCTCACGCAGTACACGTCGGCGAAGCGGATTTTTAATTTTTTGTTTTTTCATATCCTCCGCACTCCTTACCACTCCAGCTCTGAAGCCGATACTTTATTCGTGTTAATCTCGTGACGGCGAACCATACCGTCTCTCAGCTTAATT
>OMNT01003725.1_pt1 | contig 10792 bp, 9 predicted proteins | sample 1672551 | NCBI WGS metagenome assembly OMNT01 (sample SAMEA3136698, study PRJEB25190) | human gut metagenome
TGTGCCAGGCGGCGGAAAACCACCTGCCGCCCCGCCGCCCGGGGAAGCTCCGCCATGCGCTGCGCGTAGCGGGCACATTCTGCATTCTGGCGGGTGCGTTCGTGATTTTCCGCGCCAGCAGCCTTGCCAACGCGGCAGAGCTTTTTAAGGGTATTCTCTGCAATGGCGGGCACGCCGTGTTTTCCAACTATTGGGAGCTTGGCCTGACGAGCCTGCAGGAGGAAATTCTGCTCTACGCGGGCATTGCGATTCTGCTGGCCGTGGACGCCGCCCATGAGCGCGGTGTCTCGCTGCGCACCAAAATCGCCGCCCTGCCCACGCCCGCCCGCTGGGCCGTCTATGAGGTCTGCATTTTTGTTTTCCTGTTCATGGGCCGCTTCCTCGGCGGCGGCAGCTTCCTGTATGCGAGGTACTGACAATTTTGCCGCCTGTAGGGGCCGTGCATGCCAGGCCTGCCCGTTACCCATACAGGGCAGCCTGCGGAAGGCCGCGGGCGGCCCCTGCAACATGATACAACAAACCCGGCGAGTGCCCATCGGCAGGCACACGCCGGGTCGTTTTTTTATGAAGTTATTTCAACCTCTGGTCCGTTCCGAAAAACTTGAACATCTTGCACCCGCCCAGCATACGGCTGGAGACCTTCTCGGTGTAGCGGGCCACAAAAACGCTCTGGTCGGTGATGTTCGTCGTGTAGATCGTGGGGCGGTGGGTCAGCATCCGGGTGTTGATCAGCTCATACAGCACGCTGATGGTCAGAGGCGTGATGTACTCGGTGCCCAGGTCGTCCAAAATCAGCAGGTCGGCCTCCTGACAGGCGGCCAGCCACTCGTCGTTGGTCGTGTAGTTGAAGTGCTCGCGCCCCAGCTGCGCGGCCAGCGCGGCGGCGCTTGTGTACAGTACGTCGTGGCCGCCCTCCAGCACGGCGTCGGCAATCGCCAGCGCCAGATGTGTCTTGCCCAGGCCGGTGTGGCCCATGAACAGCAGGTTCGGGCTGTTCTGGCTGAATTTGGCGGCGTAGCCGCGGCAGTAGTTCAGCAGCTTGCCCATGTACTCCCGCGGGGAGATGCCCAGCTCCGGCTCCACAGCGTCGCTGTAGCGCTCGACCTCAAAGCTGGCAAACTGGCACAGGCCCAGCGGGCTGGCGGCATTGATCTCGTCCCGGCGCAGATACGGGTTGCGGGCGCGGGGGTCCGCCGCCGCAATGCCGGTCAGTGTTTCGTGCAGCGTCTCAAAATAGGGGCGGCTGTGTTCGACACGCTCCTTGGCACGGCGCATTTTGGAGGAAGCCACCAGCTCCATGGCCTTGGTGATCTGCATGGTACTCTCTACGCTTTTGATGCGCAGCTTGATGTCCTTCATGGAACCTGCCATGCGTTACGCCTCCTTCCCTCAGTGCGCCTTGACGAAGCTCTCGGTGTAAGTGGACAGAACGCCCTTGAGTGCTTCCTCGGTATCCTTGTCCAGATTGCCGGTGGTGCGGATGGTCTCCATGACCTTGGCACCGTCGGCATTGTTGTCGAGATATTCGTACAGGCCCTTTTCGTACTCTGCCACATCCGGCACCTTGATCTTCACGAGGTAATCGTGGATGGTCGCATACAGGATGGCCACCTGCTTTTCCACGGCTACGGGTGCCGAGCGGTTCTGCTTGAGCACTTCCACGATGCGCTCGCCCTGTGCCAGACGCGCCTTGGTGTCGGCGTCCAGATCGGAGCCGAACTGCGCGAAGGACTGCAGCTCACGGTACTGGGAGTAGATCAGCTTCAGGGTGCCCGCGACCTTCTTCATGGCCTTGATCTGGGCGTTGCCGCCGACGCGGGACACCGAGATGCCGGGGTTGACTGCCGGCATGACGCCGGAGTGGAACAGCTCCGTCTCAAGGAAGATCTGGCCGTCGGTGATGGAGATGACGTTCGTCGGGATGTAGGCGGAAACGTCGCCCGCCTGCGTCTCGATGATGGGCAGAGCCGTCAGGCTGCCGCCGCCAAGCTCGTTGGAGAGCTTGGCCGCGCGCTCCAGCAGACGGGAGTGCAGATAGAAGACGTCGCCGGGGTAAGCCTCACGTCCCGGCGGACGGCGGATCAGCAGCGAGAGGGCACGGTAAGCCACCGCGTGCTTGGACAGGTCGTCGTAGATGATGAGGACGTGCTTGCCCTTGTACATGAAGTATTCGCCCATGGCACAGCCAGAGTAGGGGGCGATATACTGCAGCGGCGACAATTCGGACGCCGTGGCCGACACGACGATGGTGTAGCCCATGGCCCCGGCCTCGGTCAGGCTCTGGACGAGGTTCGCCACGGTGGAGCGCTTCTGGCCGATGGCCACGTAGATGCAGATGACGTCCTTGCCCTTCTGATTGATGATGGTATCGGCAGCGATGGTGGTCTTACCGGTCTGGCGGTCACCGATGATGAGCTCGCGCTGGCCGCGGCCGATGGGGATCATGGAGTCGATGGCCTTGATGCCGGTCTGCAGGGGTTCCTTGACCGGCTGGCGGTCGATGATGCCGGGGGCCGGGCTCTCGATGGCCCGGAACTCGGTGGTCTCAATGGGGCCTGCGCCGTCGATGGGCTGGCCCAGTGCATTGACCACGCGGCCGATCATTGCCTCACCCACGGGCACGGAAACGACCTTGCCGGTGCGCTTGACGGTGCTGCCTTCTTTGATGCCGACATCGGAGCCCAGCAGAACGATGGAGACCGTGTTTTCCTCCAGGTTCTGGGCCATACCGTATTCGCCGTTGTCAAACTGAAGCAGCTCACCTGCCATGCACTTTTCCAGGCCGCTGGCCCGGGCGATGCCGTCGCCTACCATGATGACCGTGCCGACTTCGCTCTGCTCGATGACATTCTCGTAGTGCTTGATCTGGGCACGGATGATCTTGGAGATCTCTTCAGGTTTCAGTTGCATTGTCTTGTATTCACCACTCAATTCTTAAAATCTTTCGGGTGGAAATTCGATGGATCACAGTGTCACGGAAGCGATATCCCTGCGCAGCGCTGCCAGACGGTTCTGAACCGTGCCGTCCAGCTCGGTGCCCTCGATATCCAGCCGGATGCCGCCCAGCACAGCCGGATCGACCTTTGTTTTCAGGTCGATGGTCTTGCCGGTGAGCTTTTCCAGCTTTTCGTGCAGGCTCTTCACCTGCTGCTCCGTCATTGCCACTGCAGTGGTTGCCGCTGCTTCCAGAATACCGTGTGCCTGATTGTAGCGCACCCGGTAGGCCCGGGCGCAGCCGGGCAGCTCCCGCAGGGTGCCCTTCTCGCACAGGATCTTCAAAAAGTTCAGCACATAGAGGTGGACCCGATCCCGCAGCGCTTCGTCCAGCAGGCCGCAGCGCTCCTTTTTGGGGATGCTGGGGGTGCTGAGCAGATGCAGGTACTCCGGGCTTGCCTTAAAAAGCGCCACGGCCTCGTCCAGCTCGCCCAGAATGCGGGTCTCCAGCCCTTCCTCCGCTGCCAGGTCATACAGGCTTCCGCCGTACATCCTTGCTGTCTCGGTCATGATGCTTCACCCACGTTTTTGATAAATTCGTCGATCAGGTCCTTGTGGTCGGCTTCCTTGATCTCACGCTCGACCACCTTGGAGGCGATCTCCATGGCCATGCCGCCGATCTCGTCCTTTGCCTCGTTCACGGCCTTCTTGCGCTCCTGCGCAATGTCAGCCTCCGCCTTCTGCTTCAGGGCAGCGGCCTGTGCACGGGCCTCGCCCACGATCTCTTCACCGCGGGCGGTGGCCGTTTTCTGGGCACGGGCAACGATCTGGTTGGCCTCGGCGCGGGCATTCTGCAGGTTCTGCTCGTACTCCGCTTTCATGGCCTCAGCCTCCGTGCGCAGCTTTGCAGCATCGGCGATCTGGCTGTCCGCCTTGGCCTTGCGCTCGGCGATCACCTTTTTGACCGGATTCAGCAGGAACTTTTTGAAGATGAGCAGCTGGATCATCAGGTTGCAGATCTGGGCCAGAAAGGTCCAGCCGTCCAGCGTGATCAACGCCTGGTACAGTTCCATAAGCGTCTCCTTTCGTTCTTTTGTAAAAGGTTCCGCTTATGCCAGGAACTTCATAAACATGCCGGGTGCCAGGAAGATCAGCAGCAGGCCGGTAACAAAGCCGTAAATACCGGTGGTCTCAGAAAGTGCAACGCCCAGGATCAGGGTGCTGGTCACGTCGCTCTTGCACTCAGGCTGGCGGCCCACGGCCTCACAGGCAGCGGCGGCAGCGTTGCCTTCGCCGATACCGGGGCCGATACCTGCGATCAGTGCGCAGCCTGCGCCGATGCCGCAGCCTGCCAGGGCGATACCACGAGCAAGGTACTGAAAGTCAGTCATAAGTTTTGTCCTCCAAAAAAGTTTTTGTTTTGGGAGATGCCGTTGTGAGGGCTTAGTCCTCACCGGCAGCACGTTTGATGAAAATTGCGGTCAGGGTACAGAAGATGAACGCCTGAATGCAGCCGCCGAACCAGTCGAAATACAGGCCCGTAAAGGCCGGGATGCCGATCTGGAACAGCTGGATCTGGCTCAGGAAGCCGGGCAGCCAGCCGAAGATGACATGGCTCAGGCTTGCCAGCGCCCAGTACAGCAGTGTGGAAATGACAGTACCGGACAGGATGTTGCCAAAGTGACGGAACGCCATGCTGACGGGGGTCGAGATCTCCGACAGCACATTGATGGGTGCCATGATGAAGATCGGGTCCAGCAGGCCCTTCAGATAGGAAAGGATGCCGTTGGTCTTGATCTTGTAGTACATGATCAGCACAAACACCACAATGGCCCACGCAGCCTCGGTGTTCAGGTCGGCCGTGGGGCTCCACAGGCCAACGACACTGATGAGGTTGCAGCCGATGCTCAGAGCGAAGATCGAGCCGATCAGGGGGATATACTTGTCAAAGTGATACCCCATGTTGTCGTGCACGAACTGATCCAGCCGCTCCACGATGAACTCGGCCGCGGCCTGCCGCTTTGAGACATTTTCCAGCTTGAGGTTGCTGCCCAGCCAGATGGCCAGGCCCGAAAGCAGCGCCATGACGATCCAGGTACTGACTAGGGTCTGGGTGATCTTGAGATCGCCCAGCAGGGGGATATCGGTATGGATGGTATACAGGATCTTTGCGCCGTTCAGTTCCATTTGTTACGTTTCACCCCCTTCGTCACGGGGTGCAGCCTCCGGCTCCGGGGCGGGTTCGGGGTCGTCCTCCACAGAGACATCCACCGAGGGCCCGGCCGGTGCAAGGGGCTTGTACTTGCCGGTTATTTGCAGATAGTAAATTGTAACACGCGGGAACAGCAAGGGCAGAACGCTGGCAAAGGGCTGGAAGCAGGGTGCCCCGATGGACACGATGATCCACACCGCCTGCAAAAGCATTCTGACGTTGTAGGAAGCTTGTAATGTGGCTTTGCGCCGTTTCTCATCCTGCTCGTCGATGACCTTCTGACACACGATGCAGATGCCCGCAAAGTTGCCGATGGCCACGGCCGCGCCGATGAGACTGCCCAGAACGACAGTGTAATCAAATTTCACCCAGCCAACCAGGTGCAGCGCTGCAAAGACCACCCACAGGGCAGCGGTGCAGATGGCCGTGCCGCAGGCGATGCGCGTCAGCTCCTTTTTGGATTCCGGCTGTAGTTTCATAAAGGGGAACCTCCTGTGATGTTTACTGATGTGAGTTGAACCCCACCCGCTTCGGTTTTTCCTTTTTGGCGCGGTCCAGGTGCTCCTTGGCAAAATACCAGAAGTTCTGCGCCCCGGAGGCAAGGCCCAGCAGGATGGCCGGCAGGAACACCCATTCCGGCCAGCTCCAGCTGTTCACCGCCCACCAGGCACCGCCCAGGCACATGACCAGCGGCAGCAGCATATTCAGGCCCAGCTGGGTCAGCCAGACAAGATCTTCCAGCGCCTTGTACCAGCCCTTCATGCGGTGTCGCCCTCCCTCTGTGCGCAGGCCCGAACCAGCAGCCCGCCGCGCCCTTTCGCAATGGTTTCGCTCCGGTTAAGAAGCTCATATGGATAGTATAATTCAATTCACTGAACTTTTCAATCAATTTTCCACCGATTTTTGGTAAAACTTCATAGTTCGTTCACACTAACGCCATAATTGTACGTCCACGGTGGAGTATGTCCGTCTCCGGCAGCATCAATACCAAAAATATGATAGGTTTCTTGTGCAAAACGCAAAAACCGCCCAGCTCATTTGAGAGCCGGGCGGCGGTTATCATGGAAGTGCGGAGGTCAGCTGTCCTTGCGCTTGATCCACACCTGCGTGCCGTAGAAGGGATTGGCAGTGCCAAGGCACAGGCCCTGGTCGGTGGTGGCGAATACCCGCAGACCATGGTTATAGGGGTCTCCAAAACCGTCCACGGTGATGGTCTGGAAGTTCACGCCGTCCTCCGAAACATACAGGTCAAAGCCCTGCTTTGCCTTGCGCATGTAGTTGAGCAGCCGGATGGCACTGGCGATGTTGCTGATTGTGATGTTCTCGAACACGAATTTGTAGGAAAACTTGATGGTCTGGGCCAGTGTGTCGGGGTTCCCGTTGCCATCGGGGTCCGTCGCCTGCAGTGCCTTCATCAGGGTCTTGAGGTATTCCCACTGGGTCTTCCACTGCGCAGGGGTGCGCGTCAGCAGGTTGCCGTTGACGAACTGACCAACGCACTCCAGCATGCTGCTGGTGTCAAAGGTACCCACATACAGCTTGCCATCGTACACCTGCATCCGCCAGATGTACTGGTTCTCATTGCGCCCAAAGCCGGACTTTAAGCCAGAAAGGCTGCCGTTGGGGAACATCTTGGTGGCATTGCCCACCACAAGCTCCATGTTCTCGTCCCTGTCCATGCGGTACAGGTTCACCGACTGTTCCAGATTGGCGTTGATGAACCGGCAGTCCAGTCCGCCGCCAAACTGACCGTCGGCATTCTTGCCGGTCTTGGCAAAGAGGATGCGCTCCAGCGCGATCTCTTCGTCGTTGTACTCACCAATATAGAGGTGGTCGTTGTACACGATCAGGTTCGCCGCACCGGAGCGGGTGCGTTCCGGGTCGATGCCGAAGGTGTAGCGGGCACCATCCTTTTCCTGATTGCCTGCCACGGGTGTCCATGTGAAGGTGCCGTCAGGGTTCTGGTCACCCCGCACCAGTGCAAAGGACTGCATGGTGTTGTCGTCCGGCATATTGTCCTCGGTGCCGGTGCAGATGGAAACATACAGGCGGCCGTTGAACTCAGCCATATCCCAGATGCTGCCGCCGTAGATGCTGTCGGCGTAGTGATAGGCGGGGTAGTTGAACAGGCTGTCGGAATCCGCGATCTGGGTAAAGCCCTTTTCCGGGTCGGAGGAGATCAGCAGGGCAGCGCTGCTCTTGCCGGTGGCGGCATCCATGGTCACGTTGCTGACGACCAGCTGATCCTTGTAGACGCACATACCGCGGATGCCCACGGAGATGCCCTGCTGGTAGGCTGCAGCATAATCCTGCACACTGTTCAGACCGATATACACCGGCTTGCACTCGTCGGTGGCGGGGTCCACCTGCCAGATGCTGGGCAGAAAGCCGATGCCGCCGCCGCCCACACTGCCGCAGAAGTACAGCTTGCCGTGATACTCCAATGCGTTGCGGAACAGGGGTGTGTAACCGTTGTAGGAGCCGGACATCAACACCTTGGTCTCGCCGGTCTTGGTGTTGATCTTCACCAGCACGCCCTTGGGCCGGCCGCCATCCTCCTCGGTCAGAAAGAAAGTGCCGTTGTAAAGGGCATCGAAGGTGGCGGCAAGCACCTTGTCGTCGTATTCGTCGCCCAGACTGCTCTTCATCAGGGAGAGGGTGTTGCCGATAGCGGCGTAGCAGGTGCCCACATACAGCCAGTCGCCGTAGCCGACCGCCGACCATGCGTAGTTCTGACCCCGGTCACCGGCGTTGTAGGCGGCATCCTCCGGGTCAGTCACAACCGCCACCGCACCGTCTCCCAGATAGTCCACGATGCCGTCTGCGGTTTTGACATCCTTTTCCGGGTGGGTGATCTTTTCAAATGTCTGGTCGTCCTTGCTGTAAAAGAAAGTATTGCTTTCGTCAAGAGATTCCAGAGTGGTCAGTTCCTCCCAGCCATCGGCCTGCCCGACCGCCTCCGTGCCTTCCGCCGACACCAGAAGCTGCACCGGCAGAGCGGACAGCATCGCTGCTGCCAGCACGCCGCTGATGACACGTTTCCAGTTCATATCGTTCTCCTTATCTACTCTGCCATTTCTTCAAAAACAGGAAAGAGCTGTCAATGTTTTTCATTGTAGCACAGTCCTGTCGGAAGTGCAAAGGTGCCTTGCCGCTTTTTGTGGATGATTCTTGTAAAATTTGTGTGGAAGTCCGCAAAAAAGCCGCCCGGCTCCTGCGAACCGGGCGGCAAAAGGCAGACTTATGAAAATGATTTACCAGAGGTTTGCGGTCTCGTTGTACAGGCCCTCGTAGCTCTTGGCAGAGAGGTCCCAGCTGAAATCGCATTCCATGTCGTGCTTGACGAGGTTGTTCCAGTCCTCTTTGTTGTAGTAGCGATCCTGTGCACGGCAGCAGGCATCGTACAGCTCATGGGCGCTGTAACCGGCAAAGGTAAAGCCGTTGCCCTCGCCCAGCGTGCAGTCATGGATGGAATCCCGCAGGCCACCGGTCTCGCGGACGATGGGAGGCGTGCCGTAGCGGCAGGCCACCATCTGTGCCAGGCCGCAGGGCTCACTCTTGGAAGGCATGATAAACACGTCTGCACCGGCGTAGATCTCCTGAGACAGGGCCGGCTCAAAGCCGATGTAGGTGCCCACGCGGCCCGGGTGACGGGCGCACAGGTCAGAGAAGAAGGTCTCGTACTGGTTCTCGCCGCTGCCCAGAATGACCAGCTCGATGCCGCGGTCCACCAGACCATCGGCAATGCTCTGCACCAGGTCAAAGCCCTTCATGCCGACCATGCGGCTGACCATGGCAAAGACGGGGCTGCCATCCTTGTGCAGGCCAAACTTGTCCTGCAGGGCCTCCTTGCACTTTGCCTTGCCCTCTTCAACGTTGGTCACATCGTAGTTGAAGGGGATCTTGGGGTCGGTGGCGGGGTTATTGGCCTCCATATCGATGCCGTTCAGGATGCCGCAGAGCTTATACTGCTTTTCCCGCAGCAGGGCATCCAGACCGTAGCTGAACCAGGGGTCCAGGATCTCCTGTGCGTAGGTAGGGCTGACGGTGGTGATCTTATCTGCCGTCTCAAAGGCACCCTTCATAAAGTTGGCGCAGCCATCGTACTCCACGATGTGCTGGTCGCGGTGGCCGATGCCGCAGGTGTCCTCCAGGATATCGGTGCCGTACTTGCCCTGATATGCGATGTTGTGGATGGTGAAGATGGTCTTGATCCGGTTGAACTTATCCAGATGGCGGTAGTACAGGTTCAGGTAAACGGGAACCAGCGCGGTCTGCCAGTCGTTGCAGTTGATGATATCGGGGGTGAAGTCGATGTAGAACAGGGTCTCCAGCACAGCGCGGGAGAAGAAGGCAAAGCGCTCGCCGTCATCGTAGAAGCCGTACAGGCCGCGGCGCTTGAAGTAATACTCGTTGTCCAGGAAGTAGTAGGTCACGCCGTTGACCTCAGCCTTGAACAGGCCGCAGTACTGGCTGCGCCAGCCCACGGGCACCGAGTAGTTGGTGACATACTCCAGCTTGTCGCGCATTTTCAGGTCGCCGTACAGCGGCATGATGACGCGGGCATCCACGCCGTCCTTGACCAGTGCCTTCGGCAGGGAACCTGCAACGTCGGCCAGACCGCCGGATTTGGCAAAGGGAGTCGCTTCCGAAGCAGCATACAGGATTTTCATAAGATCGCTCCTTTCCAGAAAAGCGGTTAAAAAAGAGCGGGCGGGGGCACAAAATGCCCCCGCCCCTCTTTTCGAGAGGGGCTACCGGGGAGGGAGCCGCCCCTGTGAAAAAATCAAAGGAAGGTCATCAGACCATGTGGTTCTTCTGCACGTAGACCGGGAAGCTCTCGGTGCCGGACAGCTTCTTGCCCGCAGTGATGCGGACGTTCTTATCGGTCACAACGCAGTCCAGCTGTGCGCCGATCTCCACGATGGTGTCCTGCATCAGGACGCAGTTCTTGACGACGGCACCCTTCTTGATGCGGACGCCGCGGAAGAGCACGCAGTTCTCGACGGTGCCCTCGATGACGCAGCCATCGGCCAGCAGAGAGTTGGTGACGGCGGAACCGGTGACGTAGCGGACCGGGTTGTCATCGCGGATCTTGGTGTAGACCGGACTGCTCTTGGGGAACAGTGCGTTCAGATTCTTCTCGTCGATGAGCTTCAGGTTCTCGTCGAAGTAGCTCTTCATATCGCAGATGTGAGCCACATAGCCGGTGTACTCCACCGCACGGATGTTCAGGATGTTGACATTGTGGGCGAGGATATCGCGCTCAAAGTAGATCAGGCCGCGGGCAGTGGCGTCCTTGACCAGCTTGATCAGGGTCTCGCGCTCCAGAACGTAGATGTTCAGGTCGAGGTTCTGGACGCCGGGGCGGTAATCGTTGAACAGCAGCTCGGTCACGCGGCCGTCGGCATCGACGGTCAGGGTGTAGTTGTCGTTCTTGCGGCCCTCGGGGATCTCGGTCTTCTGGTAGGCGATGGTCACATCCGCGCCGCTTGCCTGATGGGCAGCCAGCAGGGCGTTGAAATCATAGTTGATGGCGATGTTGGCATCGCTCATCACAACGTACTTCTCCTTCTGGTTCTCCAGGTAGCTCAGGATGGAGCCCAGAGCCTCCACACGGCCGGAATAAATGCGCACGCCCTTTTC
>OMNT01003730.1_pt1 | contig 10778 bp, 8 predicted proteins | sample 1672551 | NCBI WGS metagenome assembly OMNT01 (sample SAMEA3136698, study PRJEB25190) | human gut metagenome
CGGATATCTACAACGCAATCAGACGTGACGCTCTTCTTGAGAACGTAACTGTTGACAAAGATGGTAAAATCGACTTCGCTGATAAGAGCGTAACAGAAAACACCCGTGTTTCCTACCCGATCAACCACATCGAAAAAATCGTTCGCCCTGTATCATCTGCACCGGCAGCTAAGAACGTAATCTTCCTGTCTGCAGATGCATTTGGAGTACTTCCTCCAGTATCTATCCTGACACCAGAGCAGACACAGTACTACTTCCTGTCTGGATTCACAGCAAAACTTGCTGGTACAGAACGTGGAATCACAGAACCTACTCCTACTTTCTCAGCTTGCTTCGGTCAGGCATTCCTGGAACTGCATCCTACCAAATATGCAGAAGAACTTGTTAAGAAAATGGAACAGAGTGGAGCAAAAGCTTACCTTGTTAACACAGGATGGAATGGAACTGGCAAACGTATCTCCATCAAAGATACTCGTGGTATCATTGATGCAATCCTTAATGGAGATATCAAAAACGCTCCTACCAAGAAGATCCCTTACTTCAACTTTGAAGTTCCAACAGAACTGCCGGGAGTTGATTCAGGAATCCTTGATCCTCGCGATACTTATGCTGATGCTTCCGAATGGGAAACAAAAGCAAAAGATCTTGCTGCAAGATTCAACAAAAACTTTGCTAAATATGAAGGAAATGAAGCTGGTAAAGCACTTGTTGCTGCTGGTCCTCAGTTATAATTCATCAGAACTACAAAGGGAATGGTCATCTGGCCATTCCCTTTTTTGGTACTTTTTTATTTATGAATTTATTCAAAAAGTTTCTTTACCATTTCCCTGTCAAAGATTACTGAAGAAACATGGTTTACTTCGATCTGATAAAGAGCATTGGCTGCGATATGTTCTGCAGCCTGCTCCAGATCACGTATTCCTGTGGTATCCGCAAACTGTTCGATCACTGCCTCCAGACCATCGGGTGCTACTACGCACTCCTCTTCTCTGAGACTCATTCTCTTAAGGACTTTCGGAAGTGCAAATCTGGAAAAAATCACTTTCTTTTCTTCTGCTGTATAATCCGGAAGTTCGATCACTGCAAAACGCGACATAAGAGGTGCACTGATCTGGTCTTTGACATTGGCTGTGGCAATAGGATAAACGCCAACAGTAGGAACCATACATTCCATATAGTTATCTGTAAATCCAAGATTGTCCAGAAGTGTCAGAAGTACATCTGCCGGATTTCCGTTACCTTTACCGGCTGTTGCCTTATCCAGCTCATTGATGATGAATACCAGATTGGATTCTCCTGCCATGGAAAAAGCCTCCATGATGATTCCAGGCTTGGCATTTGCGTAGACACGGGAACTTCCGGTCAGCTGTTCCGGATCGTTAATGGAACTCATATCCAGAGTTGTCCACGGCATTTTCAGGATCCTTGCAACTGCATAGGCGATCTGAGATTTACCGGTACCTGCCGGTCCTACAAGAAGCAGTCCGTAAGCAGGAAGTGTATGGGTACGGTTGATCTGGATGATCGTTTCAATGATTCTCTGTTTTACACGTTCCATTCCATAAAGTTCCTCATCCAGGATACGACGTGCTTCCTTGGGATCAATAGACTCAAAATAATTATGTTTCCACTGAATGTTCATCATAATGGAGAGTGCTCTCTGAGCATGGCGTCTTTCCTCCTGGGAAACTTCATGGGAGCGGGCAACTGCCAGGTTTCTTCTCGCCCAGAGACGGATATTATCCGGCATGGTCTTTCCGGCACAGGTCATAAAGTCGGTGATACTCTGAATGCTGGTGAGCTTCATGTCATCACCGTCTTCTTCCTCCTCATCGTCCTCATTTACTTCTGCCGGCGCACTGCTTGCAAACAGACGCTCGATCATGAACTGAAGAAATCCATCCTCTGCAGAAAGCTTGGTACCGCCGCCAAAAGCGATCTCACGGATCTTGTAAACTGCATATCCCTCTTCTGTATTCTGTCCTGAAAGACGGATGTTGATATGATTTTCTCCGAGCCATTTGATCAGACTTGTAAAACGAGAATCGATCTTCAGGATATCTGCCGGAAAAACACCGTCCTCTTCCTTGAACTCAAATGCTGTCTGCTTTGCAGGGTTGGAAAAATATCCGCAGGAATGATGTTTCCACTCTCTTTTGCTGTTATCCAGGATCAGCACCGGTTTCTCCGGTGTGGCTTTTGTCTCATTGGAACGAAACGTTGTATATGTGCACTGGCTCTTTGTCTCATTTTTGTCTGCCGGTGCTGCACTGAAATCAAAAACTGGCATGTGCTTTACTCCTCTTTCTCTGAAAATATCTTTCGCAAGGCGGATTTTTCTATTCCACTTCGCTGTATGTTCATGAACACGATTGTTTTACGGTTTGCATTCAGTGTATCACGGATTGGAAATCTCAACAACTGGTGATCTGATTTTTTATGCATTTTTTTGCATAAAACCATGATGTTTCCTCTGCGGACTTGGCTTCGTCATTTTCCCATAAGTTGTTTAAACAATTTTGCAGTTTGCCGATTGACACTGCCTGTAAACTGTGTTATCGTGCAATTATGTTTGCTTTATATTTTTTACAAAAGCTGACACAATTACAGTACCTGTGGATTTCCTGTTTGTAAAACATGCACTCCCATTACTGTAGTTGTATTTTTTTGGAGGAGGAAATGAGAAATCAACTTTCACAGCGGGATGACTTTTATCCGCAGATCGTTAAGCTTGTCATCCCTATTATCATTCAGAACCTGCTCAGTGCAGCGGTCAATTCTGCTGACGTTATCATGCTGAACTTTGTAGGTCAGTCATCCATCTCCGCAGTTTCCCTGGCAGCGAACTATTCCAATGTCCTGTTTATGGTATACTACGGTCTTGGTACAGGTGCTACCCTGCTTTGTGCCCAGTATTATGGAAAAGGGGATTACAAAGCCATTCAGATCATTGAGGGAATTGCACTTCGTTTTTCCATGATCATCTCTATTCTTGTGGCTCTGGTTGCATTTACCATGCCGCAGATGATGATGAAACTGTTCACCAACGATCCAGAACTTCTGGCCATAGGTTCTTCTTATATACGCATTATGGGTATCACCTATATCTGCTGGGGTATGACGGAGGTTTATCTGGCCGTCCTTCGAAGTATCGGGCGGGTAACTGTCAGCATGGCCATGAATATGCTGGCTTTTGGATTGAATATCCTTTTAAACGCCACTTTTATCTTTGGCCTTTTCGGAGCTCCAAAACTTGGAGCCACCGGTGTTGCCATTGCTACCGCGCTTTCCAGAACCGTGGAACTGATCGCATGTTTTATCGTTTCCGCCTTCAGTAAAAATGTACGGCTGGATCTTCGATATATGTTTATTAAAAATAAGCTGTTGTTCAGCGATTTTGTACGGCTTTCCCTGCCGGCTCTTGGCAATGATATTTCCTGGAGTGTTGGCTTTTCCATGTATTCGGTAATCCTCGGGCATCTTGGTACGGATGCGGTTGCTGCCAATTCTCTGGTTGTAGTTGTCCGTAATATCGGTACGGTTTTCTGTTTTGGTATTGCAAGCGCAGGTGGTATCCTTCTTGGAAATGTGATGGGCCAGGGAGATCTGGAGCGTTCCAAGCGTTATGCTTCCAAAACTTTGAAACTTACAGTGATCGCCGGTGCTTTTGGCGGCCTGATCGTTCTTGCTATTACACCTTTTATTATGAAGTTTGCTTCTCTGACTCCTACGGCTATGCATTATTTGAAGTATATGCTTCTGATCAACTGTTATTACGTTATGGGAACTGCAGTAAATACAACCTTGATCGCCGGTGTATTCCGTGCAGGCGGTGATACGAAGTTTGGCCTGATCTGTGATACGATCGATATGTGGGTATATGCAGTGCCCCTTGGATTCTTCGCCGCGTTTGTACTGAAGCTGCCGGTTATGTGGGTGTATTTTCTGCTCTGTACAGATGAGTTTGTGAAGTGGCCTTGGGTTATTAAGAGGTATCTTAGTGGAAAATGGGCTAAGAATATTACCCGTGAGGATATATTTGAGAATAATAAATAGAATATTGGGTGGATGTGGAGTATTGACTTTTACTGACGAAGGGACGCAGGACAGAACGTTCACGTTCGCTTCCGTCCCCTTCCGGTTTGAAATGCCAGCCCCCGACGAAGCCGCAGAACCGGACAGATACTGTCTCCCGGGCGTCCGTTCATCCACCAAACTACCGTAACCTCTTAACTAACCGTTCCGTCAACTGCTCCACCGCCATCTGCACCTCACGGATCTCCTCCGCCGAAATCCCATCTTTATGAAATCCCCCAGTACAAACCACTCTCTTTCCAAGCTCCTTCGAAATCTTCTCCGCCATCCACCGGCAGACAACCTCATCCTTATGCCCCGGAAAATTCAAAACCGAAGAAGTCGCACTCACACTACCATCTCCTGAAAGGGATTCCCTTGGTTCCGTCTGCACCACACACCCCAGATGCGGCCTCTCTCCGCCCTGCAGACAAAGAAGCACATCCTCACCAATCAATGCAGCACTGATCTCCAGCTGGCATCCAGCAGCCACCACACACTCCGTCACAATCCATTCCATCTACGATACTCCTTCGCTTCAATCCCAAACGGCTCCAGAAGCTTCGCCGCAATATGATAAACCATATCATCAATACACTCCGGCCTATGATAAAACGTCATCATCGGCGGAATGATCCTCACCCCCGGGAGCATAGAAAGCTCATAAAGATTCCGAAGATGAATTCCGCTTAAAGGCGTTTCCCTGGCAGCCAGTACCAGCGTTCTCTGTTCTTTGATCGTCACATCCGCCGCACGCAGGATCAGATTATCCGCATAACCACTGTGGATACCAGCAATCGTTTTCATACTGCAGGGCACGATCAGCATCCCCTCTGTTTTAAAAGAACCACTGGCCGGTTTTGCCCCGATCTCCTCCGGTGCACACACATGATCTGCCAGCCGTTTCACATCATCCACTTCCAGCTCTGTCTCCTGCCGGAGAGTCAGCTCTGCGCTGGAACTCATGATCAGATAAGACTCAAAATCCGGATCTTCCCGGATAATCTCCAGACATTTTACAAGGAGCGGCAGGCCACTTGCACCTGTCGCACCAACTATAATTCTCTTTTTCATTTTTTCAGCCATTTCTCCGGATCCAGTTCCATAAAACGTGCTCTGTGGAAACGATCTTTCAGATCATAAGGTACTGTACAGTCAAAAATAGTCTTGCATGCAATTCCATGGTCACGGATGCTTGGAGAAAATGCCGGATCATTGGACGGATCAAGGGGATGGCATCGAACACCCGGAATGGTGATCACATCCACATCTCCCTGGAATCTTGTGTTCATCGCCCAGAGAACATCATTCATGTCAAAACAATCCACATCTTCATCTACAAGAAATACATTTTTCAGCTCACTGAACGCGGAAAAGGCAAGAAGAGCAGCCTGGCGCTGTCTTCCCTCATCGCTTGGAGAAAGTTTTTTAAACTGAAGGACAGCCATATATTTTCCACCGCCGGCACTGCTGCAGTACACATTCTGAAGTCTTCCAGGCATTGCTTTTTCCACCATGCCATAGATACTGGCCTCTGTAGGGATCCCAGCCATGGAAACATGCTCTTCACTTGGTCCGATACAGGTCTGCATGATCGGATGCTCACGGTGTGTCACTGCCGTAACTTTGATCAGCCAGCACTGGTCACTTGCAGGTCCGGTATATCCAGGAAACTCCGGCATAGCGTATCCGGTGTTGCTGTTCTGATCTTCTTTTACACGCACACCAGGGATCACTTCTCCCTCAATTACATATTCCGCATTGGCAATGGCTCTCTCATTAACTGTCACACATTTACAAAGTTCCACCGGCTCTCCACGCAGCGCACCGGCTACAGACAGTTCATCATATCCCAGTGGTGTTGTAGGCGGCTCAAAGCAGGAACCGATCTCAATAGCAGGATCAACTCCGATACTGATAGAGATCGGAAGCTTCTGTCCCAGTTCCTCAGCACGCTCCGCCATAGCTCCGATATGTCTTGCTCCCGGTGTAAAGAAAATGGAAAGCTCATCTTTTCCCTGAATGCAGAGACGGTGAATCGTTACATCATGAACTCCTGTATCCGGGTGTGTGGCATAGCACATGCCAAGTGTGATATACGGACCTGCATCATCCGGCGTATTGGTTGGTGCTGGAACCAGTTTATAAAGGTCAAAATCCGGATCTGTTGTCTTATGCACTACCTGCTGGCACGGTGCATCCCCTTTAAAATCTACCGGTGGAATAGGATTCTCCACACTTTTACAGAGCATCTTTCCAAGATTTTCCGGCCGGGTATCAAGCAAAGCGGCAACTCTCTTTCTACTTGCCAGAAGACCGATGGCCACCTTTGCATCCGGATGTCCTTTCACATGATTAAAGATCATGGCAGGACCTTCTTTTGTAGGACGCTTTACCGTTCCGCCGGCTCCTACATAGCGGTATACCCCTGCAAGTTCTGCCATCGGATCTACTTCCACATCTGTCTCGATCAGCTGATCCGGCATCTGTTCCAGAAGTGCCAGGGCACTTCTTAAATCTCTTACTTTCTCTGCCATAAAAAACCTCCTGCATTCTCTTTATTTTCTGAAGTTATTTTATCTCTTTTTCACATGGTGAATCAATTCTTTCTATGGTATAATTGTTTCCAATATGGAATGATTAATTAAAAGGCAGGTGTTATCATGACTCTTGAACAGATCGACTATTTTATCTGTGCAGCCCAGTCCCGGACTTTTTTTGATGCAGCGGAAACCATGCATATCTCCCAGTCCTCCCTTTCCAAACAGATCATGAAACTGGAAAAAGAACTGGAACTTACCCTGTGGGACCGCAGCAAACGCACAGCTGTGCTTACTCCTGCAGGAGAGTTTTTTTACAAAGAAGCACTTAAAATTTCCAGACAGTACCATCGTTCTATGGAAGCAGTGTCCCATTTTAAGGACAGTGAATCCAAGGTCCTGCATATCGGAACTCTTCCTTTTCTCTCCCAGTACCATCTTACTTCTGTGATCCACAGTTTCTGTGCCGCACATCCGGAGCTTTCTTTTTCTCTGAAGGAGGTGGAAGATCAGGAACTTCTCTCCGGTCTTGAAAAAGATCTCTTTGACCTGATCTTTGCGCGGAAACACATGCTGGATCTGAACCTTTATACTTTTCACGTTCTCACAGAAGACCGGCTGGTTGCCGTATTTCCAAAAAATCATCCTTCTGCGTCCAAAAAAACGGTCTCTCTTACTGAACTGAAAAGAGAAACTTTTATCCTGATGCCTCCGCACACTTCCATTTATCGTTTCTGTATGCGAAGTTTTCACGATGCAGACATCCATCCGCAGATCCTGCGTACTGCCCGTGCAGAGTCTATCGTCAGTGCTGTGGAGATCGGTGAGGGGATCAGTCTCCTTACAGAAAGCAGCTTTCAGTTTTTCCGCCAGCCTTCTCTTACTGCTGTCCCGGTTAACGGACTGGAAAAATTATCGATCGGAATCGCCCATAAAAAAAATATGGCTTTCACATCTTCCGCAGAATGTTTTCTGCAGTTTGTGAAAAGCCATATGTAAACTTTTTTTATAATCCAAACAACATTCCTATTCCATGCACGATGAATGCAACGATCCACGCAGTCACACACTGGAGAAGTGCAATGCCTGCTGCCGTCCTTACGGTTCCCATTTCTCTTCGTACAGTTGCTACTGCTGCCACACAGGGCGTATAAAGCAGGGTAAAGATCAGAAATACATAGGCAGTAAACGGTGTGAACAAAGTCGTCAGCAATGCTGTTTTTCCGCCAAGAAGAACCGTCAGTGTAGATACCACGCTCTCTTTTGCCATAAATCCTGTGATCAGGGCTGTAGATACTCTCCAGTCTCCAAATCCAAGCGGTGCAAACAACGGCGCCACAAGACTGCCGATCTGTGCCAGAAGACTCTGATCTGTGCTGGTAACAAGGTGAAGACCAGCATCAAAGTTCTGCAGGAACCATACGATCAATGTCGCCGCAAAAATAATCGTAAACGCTTTCTGGATAAAACCTTTCGCCTTCTCCCAGATCAGCTGCCCTACACTTTTTGCAGAAGGAAGCCTGTAGTTTGGAAGTTCCATAACAAAAGGAACCGGTTCGCCTTTAAATTTCGTCATTTTCAGGATCAGTGCATACAAAATCCCACAGAGGATTCCCGCAAAATAAAGGCTGATCATCACAACACCACGCCACTGTTTCGGGAAAAATGCGCTGGTGAGAAGCCCGTAGATCGGAAGCTTGGCACTGCAGCTCATAAATGGAGTAAGCAAGATCGTCATCTTCCGGTCACGCTCACTGGAAAGAGTCCTCGTTGCCATAATAGCAGGCACAGAACAGCCGAATCCGATCAGCATCGGCACAAAACTTCTTCCGGAAAGTCCGATCTTTCGAAGAAGTTTATCCATAACAAAGGCAACACGCGCCATATACCCGGTATCCTCCAGGATCGACAGGAAGAAAAACAGGGTGACAATGGTCGGAAGAAAACCGATCACACTTCCGATACCGCTTAAGATTCCATCTACAACAAGAGAATGAAGTACCGGGCTGACACCGGCTGCATCAAGTCCTGCTCCGATAAGACTGATCACCCAATCTACGCCCATGGTCATCCAGTCAGACAGCCATGCGCCAAGGTAATTAAATGTCATGACAAACACAAATGCCATGATTCCTACAAAACATGGGATTGCCGTATATTTTCCGGTAAGTATGCGGTCAATGGACACACTTCTTTTGTGCTCCCTGCTCTCCGCCGGTTTTATCACAGTTTTCTCACAGAGCGTTTCTATAAAATTAAAACGCATATTGGCAAGTGCGGCTTCCCGGTCAAGTCCGCCCTCTTTTTCCATCACATCTACCAATTCTGCCAGAACTTTTTTCTGACCTTCCGGAAGATCCATCCTGCCTTCGATCAGCCGGTCTTTTTCCACGATCTTCGTCGCTGCAAAACGAACCGGAAGTCCTGCTTTCTTTGCGTAAGGTTCGATCAGATGAGCCGTCGCATGGATACAGCGGTGAACAGAGCCTACCGGATCCCCGGGTGACTGGTTTTCCGTACAGAAATCAATCCTTCCAGGTGCTTCCCGGTACATGGCCACATGGACCGCATGATCGATCAGTTCGTCGATTCCTTCATTCTTCACTGCAGAAATGGGAACTACCGGAATCCCCAGGATCTCTTCCAGTTCGTTAACCCGGATGGAGCCTCCGTTGGCTCTTACTTCATCCATCATATTCAAAGCAAGAACCATAGGAATGCCCAATTCCATCAGCTGCATGGTAAGATAGAGATTTCTTTCGATATTGGATGCATCCACAATGTTGATAATACCGGAAGGCTTTTCATTGAGCAAAAAATCTCTTGTCACGATCTCCTCACTGGAATACGGGGAAAGCGAGTAGATTCCAGGAAGGTCCGTCACCGTAGCCTCCGGATGACGCCGGATCGTTCCTTCTTTCTTGTCCACAGTTACACCTGGAAAATTCCCCACATGCTGATTGGAACCTGTCAATTGATTAAAAAGTGTTGTCTTTCCACAGTTCTGATTACCGGCCAGCGCAAATGTGATTGCCTGCCCCTTTGCAATCGGTTCTCCGATCCTGTTCTTCCGGTAATCCCTGGCTTTTCCAAGTTCTCCTACTCCCGGATGTGCAATGGAACGATGTCTCTTATCCTCACAGGGTTCTTCCGGAATCGTCTCAATCTCCGTAATCTCAATCTTTGCAGCCTCCGCAAGCCGCAGCGTCAGTTCATATCCCCGCAGTTCCAGCTGAATGGGATCTCCCATGGGAGCTGTTTTACGAAGGGATACCTCTGTTCCCGGCGTAAGTCCCATATCCAGAAGATGATGTCTTAATTCTCCCTCTCCATGAACATGGATGATTCTTCCACTTTCACCGGTGTTTAATTTATCCAGTGTCATTTCGTCACCTCATCATAAGTACAGTTTATATGGCTAATACCCGTATATGTATTATCCACTGGTATAAATGTAACATAGTTTAAGTTATTTGACAATAACTGATTATTTTCATAAGTTTTATGTAAATAACATGAATTTAAAAGTTATTTATCATTAACATTATTATTTTTTCTCATTAGAGTACAATTTTACCGTATAAAAAACAGACGACAGAAGAATCTGCCGTCTGCATTTCCATATCACTCTTATGTGTACAAAGAAAGGGACTTACTCACCGATCAGCCAGTTATACATCTCTTCATACTGACGTGCGGAATTATTCCAGGAGAAGTCTGCTGCCATCGCACGATCTACCAGTTTATTCCACTCGCGCTTCTTATCGTAATATACACTCTCCGCATAACGGATCGTAGCAAGCATCTCATGTGCATTGTAATTTACGAAGGAAAATCCGGTTCCTGTTCCCTCAAATTCATTGTACGGAACAACGGTATCTTTCAGACCGCCGGTCTCTCTGACGATCGGAAGGGTTCCATAACGAAGGCTCATCAGCTGGCTTAAACCGCATGGCTCAAACAGTGACGGCATCAGGAATGCATCGGATGCTGCATAAATTCTGTGAGACATTGCCTCATCATAGTAGATCTGTGCAGATACCTTGCCATGATACTTCCAGTCAAAATGACGGAACATATTCTCATAACGTTCCTCACCGGTACCAAGAGCAACGATCTGAACCGCATCCTGACACAGTTCGTCCATAATATAAGCGATCAGAT
>OMNT01003731.1_pt1 | contig 10776 bp, 8 predicted proteins | sample 1672551 | NCBI WGS metagenome assembly OMNT01 (sample SAMEA3136698, study PRJEB25190) | human gut metagenome
CCGTAGAAAGTCCATCTGCCAGAAGCCCGTTGTCGCAGACTACTGTCACTGAGGTCACACCATTCCATACCGGATAGCCATCCTCTGGATTCAGGATATGATGATATCTTTTGCCATCTTCCATGAAATATTTCTCGTAATCACCGGAAGTAGAAAGGAATTCCCCGCCTTTGATGGTAACAGCACCTACATATTCCCCCTCTGTATCTCTGGGGTCAGTTACTGCCACTTTCCATGGAGACTGATCTGGCTTCTCACCATAAGCCATAACACTGCTTCCACCCAGATTCAGAATCATGCCTGTTACGTCTTTCTGCTCTTTCAGGCAGGCAGCTGTCACATCACAGCCAATCCCCTTTCCTACTGCACCAAGATCCAGTGTGGAGCCATTCTTTAAAGTAACTTTGTCTCCATCCAGAACTATATTTTTGTAATCCACATTCTTCAAGAGCTTATCCAGCTCACTTTGTTCCGGAACATGAGGATCATCCCCTTCAATATTCCAGAGCCGGATCACCTCACCAAGAGTAGGATCAAAAGCCCCATCAGAATCTGCTGCCAGCTGAAGGATCTGTGTCAGATATCCAGCCAGTTCTTCGGACACTCCTACAGTCTCACCATTGGCATTATTAATCTCTGCAATCTGGGAATCCCCGGTAGTCCACGACAAAAGCCCTGTTTCTATTTCCCGCAGCTTCTCTCCTACTGAAGCATTGATGTCCTCACCCGTAGTATAAAGTGTCTCGGAAATTACCGTATCCATGGCAAAATCTGTATTGGAGTACTTCTCTACCTGTGCCTCCGCCATAACAGGAGTCACCAGAAGTACAGAACTGAGTGCTCCGCAGAAAACTGCTTTCTGTATACATTTAAGCCTGTTTTTCATTATTTATCAAATCTCCCTGTATAGAACCTATTTCGATATTCTGACGGGGGCAGGTTGTTTCACATGCATGACAGCAGATACATTCTCCGGAAAGAGGGGTATCTCCGTCAATATCAAGATGTGCCGGGCACCTTTTCTTGCAGGCTCCGCATTTTGCCGGGCATTTTTCCCGGTTCCTTTTGAATAATGCAGATGGCAGAATAGGCATCATGGCAAAAATTGCTCCCATTGGACACAAAAACTGACAGAAAAATCTTTCCTGTGTACACATGCCGATCATGATCAGGATCAGAAGAATGATTCCAATCTTGTAAGAAGTATTGGGAAGTCTCAGTGCTGTAAGCATGGAAAAAACGTCCCAGGGGCTCATACCCTGTAATTTCGGGTACCATCCAACAAGAATAGAAAGAAGGATAAATGCCAGCAGAATATATTTTACTTTCTGCAGAATCCTCACAATTTTCTCCGGATAACCATGTCTCTTTTTCTTATGGAATACCTTGCTGCGGACAAAAAGCGTAGCTTCGTACAAGGCATCTCCAAGCGAACCGAATGCACATGCGTATCCACAGAAATGTCTTCCAAACAGTATGGTGAGCAGAAGAAGTGCCCCTGTCACATCAAGAAAGGAATTCCAGGTAACCGGCTGATAAGAAGCAATTGCCTGGAAGATGGATTTGATTCCTGCAAATGCTGTGGAAAAAAGGGAGGGCGCTGCTATAAAAAATATAAGCTGTATGGCGGCACGGATCAGCCGTACCTTTCGTTGTTTCTTTTTCATGCGTTTTCCGCCTTTGATAATGCGTCATTTACTGCTTCTAAGATACCGGTAGAACTGAAAGTTGCTCCGGAAATAGTGTCAACATCTGTGCTCTGCTCGCTGATGACACTGTTTATGACATTCTCGCCCTGTGACAGATAAGCACTGTCCTCACCCGGTGCACTGACTACACTGACTGCTGTAATGGTATCATCTTCCAGAGTCACCTGAACAGTGATCGTTCCACCGTATCCGGTTCCTGAACCTTCAAAAGTACCGTTCTTATATACGTTGTCAGAATCATCAGCTTCTTCAGAATCTGCCTGCTCTGTATTTTCTTTATCCTCTGTGGAATCTTTTTCGGATTTATTATCAGCTTCTGAAGATACATCAGAAGAAGCATTACTTTCTGCTGCTGTTTTCTGTTCCTCATAAGTTTCCTTTAATGCTGTAAGGATCTGGTCCTGCTGTTTCTCCAGACTCTCTGTTTTTGCAGTCAGGTCTGCAATATCCTGGGCCTGTTCTTTATCCTTTACTGTTCCGTTATAGAAAAATACCGCCATAATGATCAGCAAAAGTGCGATCAGACGCAAATAAAAGTTTTGATTATTCACGTTGTTTCCTCTCCTTCATTTTTATTTTGCCGGATATAATATCTGTTTTTGAATGAAGCAAATATTAATCTCAACTAACTTTAGAAGTGTATCATTTTCGTATCCAAAAATCTATATATAACAATTTCTGCTAATGTTGTTTTTTTCTCATTAAGATGACCCCGGAGCAAAATCCGAGGTCATTTATGGTGTGAATCATTGATCTGTTATTATTTTTATTTTACTTTTACCGTAAATACTTTCTTAACTCCGTTGCAGGTTACTGTAATTTTAGCAGTACCTTTTTTCTTTCCTTTTACAACACCTTTGGAGCTTACTGTTGCAATCTTGGTATTGCTGGATTTGTAAGTGATTTTTCCGGATGGAGTTGCCTTTGCGGAAATCTTTGTTGTTTTTCCTACTTTTACAGTCGCTGAAGTTTTTGTAAGTTTCAGAGATGGATTCTTAACTGTTATCTTGCAGGTTACTTTGTATTCTCCGCAGGATGCTGTGATCACTGCTGTTCCTTTTGCTTTAGCAGTTACAACACCTTTGCTGTTTACTGTAGCCACTTTTGTATTGCTGGACTTCCATGTGATTTTATCTGTAAGGTTTGTTGTAACTTTAAGAGTAGTTTTTGTGCTGCCTTTTGTATAAAGAGTCTTGGAAGAAGTATTTAATTCAAATGTGTTTTCTGCTTCTTTGTAAGTAAAAGTAAGATTATTCTTATATCCCACAGCAGTTATTTCGAAAACAGTTGTGGCTGTCACCTGAACATCTGTGAGATCAAGAGTTCCATCTTCTTTTACAATGATTTTGCTTCCTTTTCCTGTTGCAGCATATTCTGTATCATCAACTTTTACTTTGCTGATGCTCTTAATGTATGCAGAGAACTCTTCTGCTGTAATGCCTTTTGCTGCAACCAGTTTTGTCTCGTTACTGTCATAAGAAGCCGGCATTTTGTCTGTATTTACTGTAAATTCAGTTACAATGGCTGCATATTTTCCGCTGGCATCTGCAATTTCAACCTTATGTGTTCCCAATGCAAGAGCTCCAACTGCAAGTTTTCCGTCTGTGCAGGAAACCACTGTTTTGTCTACAGTATACTGTGCCTTGAAGTCTGCCGGCAGAGCCTGGTCAAAGGTAACTGCTGCAGATGAGTCTGTATTCATAATATCTGCTACTGTTGCCTTAATTCCTGTAGTTGTCTGCACCTTTACATCCGGAACATCAAAAGTGATCATGCCTTTATCTGTGTAATAAGTAACGCTGTCAATTGTTTTTCCCATGATTGATTTATAATGTGCAGAAGAAACAGGGCATCCGTGAACTTCTGTTGTATATCCGGTTCCCCAGGAAAGCATACTTCCACGCCAGATATTCTCCAGATGACGCAGGCCATAGTTGGTTCCGTCTGTAGTATTTACGGTTACACCATAGATTTTATCTGTATTTGTATCAATTACTGCTGCAAAAGCCTCATTGTTAAGATCAAGCTCATAATCACCGTAATTTGTTTCTGTTTTTAATGTAGCATCAATAGTAACGTTCTTTGTCTGGGCACCTTTCATTGCTGAGAAAGAATAGCTGCCATCTGCATTTACAGTAAGTTCTTTGTAATAAGACGGTGTTTCACTTAAAATGTAATAAGAGTAAGAGGCATTTTCAATCAGGGAATCTTTTCCTGTATAGGTGTTGCTACTTGTCTGTCCTCTGTTTGTCACAGTAATTGTAACAGAGTCAGAATCTGTTACCTGCTTCTGGTCTTTCAGAAGGGAAAGATCACTGACCTTTACAGGGAAAGTAACACCTGTTACATCGGTTCCGTTGGGATCTACATGATAAGCGGAATTTCCGTTCATCATACCTGCGGTTCTTGATTTATTAAGAGTTGCAGATGTGAAGGCATCTACTTTCACATCATTGTTTTTCAGTTCTGCCTTATAGAAATCATCATATGGGATGTTCATAAGAACATAGGCTTCGCCCTGCTGTGCTTCTGCAGCAAATGCGTCCTCTTCTTCTGTTTCCGGGGCAAATTCATCCTCTGCATCCTCCGGGGTAAATTCATCAGAATCTTCTGTACTGTCTGTGATCACCTCGCTGTCTGTAAAATCAGCTGCCATGGCTACATACGGAATACTGGTCATCGCTACTGCTGCACTCATTACTACCGGTGCTATCTTTTTCATAAGATTTTTGTTTGTCATGCTATTCTCCTCTTTGTTTTTTTGAACTACCTGTACCAATTGGAATAACCCTTACCAGAGAGTATGTTTTACTTTTTACCAAAAAGGGAGTGACTTCTGCCAAAGATATTCATATGGGATTTTAGATGGGCTGAACAAATATAGTTTGTCGCATCTAACAATTGATAGATTATCATAATTACATGGGAATTTCCACTATTTTTTAATAGTTTTATTGGACAAACTTTCTCAATATTTCATTTTAAGATTTGTTTGTTAGAAAAATCTAACTTCTCAGTTGCGCCGAAGTTTCCTGTATGTTAAAATATCTGAAGTTGATGGTATTTTATCGAGAGGAGAATTTTCTATGAAACAAAAAACAGCCTATCTGGGGCTTTTTTCCGCTGTTGCGATTATTTTGGGATATGTAGAATCACTGATCCCGGTTTTTGCAGGGATCCCGGGAATCAAGCTGGGGCTTGCCAATCTGGGAGTCCTGTTTATCCTGAAAAAGTATTCCTTTAAAGAGGCTGCTCTGGTTTCCGTTGTCCGTATCCTGGTGATCGGATTTATGTTTGGAAATCTGTTCAGTATTCTGTACAGCCTGGCAGGGGCGGCACTTAGTATGACAGTTATGACACTTATGCTGAAAAAAACCTCCTTCAGTCTGATCGGAGTCAGCGTTGCAGGAGGTGTTTCCCATAATATTGGTCAGCTGATCATTGCCATGCTGATCGTAAATAATGCAAGTGTGTTTGTATATGCGCCTGCACTGCTTGTAGCAGGAGTTGCAGCCGGAGTTGTGATCGGCGGACTTACTGCAGAACTCTGCAAGCGGGTGCTGGTTTCTTAGTCTTCTTCGATATGATCCCGTCCCTGGTTGATAATGGTGCGGACATGGTCGTCTGCAAGGGAATAGAAAATGGATTTCCCTTCTCTGCGGCTTTTTACCAGTTTGTTCTGCTTCAGGATGCGGAGCTGATGGGAAATGGCAGACTGGGTCATGTTCAGTACCTTTGCAAGATCACATACGCAGACCTCTGCCTCGAATAAAACAAAGAGGATCCGGATTCTGGTAGAATCTCCAAAAACCTTGAAAAGTTCTGCCAGATCATAAAACTCTGTTTCCTCAGGCAGGGTCTCATTTACAATCTTCAACAGGTCTTCATGAACCTCGAAACCATCACATACTTCATCTTTACGTTCTTCCATTCTGTCACCTGTTTCCTTTCTAGTTGTTATAATTCTAACATTACTCATTCATTTATATTATTGCAAATGGTTACTGCCTGCTCAGACAGTAACCATTATCCAAACTTACAGTTTTTTTACAAATAACGCACGAATGGCATTTAATACCGCAATGATCATTACTCCTACATCTGCGAAGATGGCCATCCACATATTTGCAATACCAATGGCCCCCAGGATCAGGCAGAGAACTTTGATACCTATGGCAAAATAGATATTCTCATATACAATGCGGATACATTTACGGGCGATCTTAATTGCTTTGGAAATCTTCAGCGGGTCATCATCCATCAGTACAATATCTGCTGCCTCGATGGCTGCATCGGAACCAAGGGCACCCATGGCAATACCGATGTCTGCTCTGGATAATACAGGGGCATCATTGATACCGTCACCTACAAATGCCAGTTTTTCTTTGGCTGTTTTCTTATCCAGAAGCTCTTCCACCTTTGTTACCTTATCAGCAGGAAGAAGTTCACTGTAGACTTCATCAATGCCAAGCTCTGCTGCAACCTGATCTGCAACACGTTTGGAATCACCGGTAAGCATAACCGTTCTGGAAATGCCGGCCTTCTTCAGTTCTGCAATGGCCTCTTTTGCATGAGGCTTGATAATATCAGAGATCAGGATATGTCCTGCATATCTGCCATCTACAGCCATGTGTACCACTGTTCCTACGTGGTGGCATTCCTGATAGGCAATACCAAGTCTGTTCATCAGCTTTGCATTTCCTGCAGCTACAGAAACACCGTCAACCTTTGCGATCACACCGTTTCCACTGATCTCTTCAATGTCTGTAACACGGTTTCTGTCAACAGGTTTGCCATATGCTTTCTGCAGACTCTTGCTGATAGGATGGGAAGAAGAACACTCTGCAAGTGCTGCATACTCCAGCAATTTCTCATCCGGTATCTGGCTATGATGAATACCGCTTACTTCAAACACACCCTGGGTCATGGTACCTGTTTTATCAAATACCACATATTTGGTCTGTGCCAGTGTTTCCAGATAGTTGGAGCCTTTGACAAGCACTCCCTGGTTGCTGGCACCACCGATTCCTGCAAAAAAGCTTAAAGGAATACTGATCACCAGCGCGCATGGACAGCTGATTACCAGGAAGGTAAGTGCTCTGTAGATCCAGTCACCCCACATGGCGGGTTTTCCCATGAGCAGCAATACGATTGGCGGGAGCAGAGCAAGGGCAAGGGCACCGTAGCACACAGCAGGAGTATAATATTTTGCAAATTTGGAAATAAAGTTCTCGGATTTTGATTTTCTGGAGCTGGAATTCTCTACAAGCTCCAAGATTTTAGATACTGTGGACTCACCAAATTCCTTTGTTGTGCGGATTTTCAGTAAACCAGTCATGTTGATACAGCCACTGATCACTTCGTCTCCTACCTTTGCACTTCTTGGAAGACTTTCCCCTGTCAGTGCACTGGTGTTTAATGTGGAAGTACCTTCTGTGATCACACCGTCAATAGGTACTTTCTCTCCCGGCTGTACAATAATGATGGTTCCGATCGCTACCTCGTCCGGATCCACCTGTTCCAGTTCGCCGTTATTTTCTACATTTGCATAGTCAGGACGGATATCCATCAGTTCACTGATATTTCTCCTGCTCCTTCCTACTGCATAGCTCTGGAAAAGCTCTCCGATCTGGTAGAAAAGCATAACTGCTGTGCCCTCTGTATAATCTCCCAGAAGAATGGCGCCTATAGTAGCCACTGCCATCAGGAAATTTTCGTCAAAGACCTGCTTATTTCTAATCCCTTTGAATGCTTTTTTCAGAATATCATATCCAATGATCAGATAAGGGATCATAAAAAGGCCAAACCGCAGATAGCCCTCAACAGGAAGCTGTGAAAAAACAACCACCAGAACAAGGGATATGATAATTCTTACCAGCATTTTCTTCTGCTTCTTATTCATTACAATACCTCTCTTCTTATTACAATTTATGACTGCTCCGTATTATAATTATGGACTTGAACCCAATCGGGCAAAAAAACAGGGGCTGCCGGCAAAAGTTTATCCACCGGCAGATATGGCGGTAACTCATTCTTTATGCAGCAGTCCCTGAAATACTTTTATTAAAGGAAAATCTCGCAGTCGTCTTCTACTTTCTTGCAGTTCTTTAATACGTCTTTCATAACTGCTTTCGGATCCTGTCCGTCCTCAAATTCAACGATCATCTTCAGCATCATGAAATTAACAGTTGCATCCTTCACACCTGCTGTATTCTTTGCAGCTTCCTCCATTTTATTGGCACAGTTGGCACAGTCTACATCAATCTTATAAGTCTTCTTCATAATATTATCCTTTCTGGCTCATTTTTATTCGCTTCAATATATGAGCATTTGTTCATTTGTTTGATTTTATTATAACATTCTTTCCTGTGCTGTCAATAGTTTTCTGCAGTTTTCTTTACGGAAATAGAAATTTATGTTATAATCCAAAACAATACATCGGAGGTAGTAAATATGGCAATACACGAATCAGGAGAGGATTATCTTGAGGCGATCCTTATGATCAAGAAAAGAAGCGGAAATGTCCGCTCTATTGATGTTGCACGTGAACTTTCTTTTTCCAAGCCAAGTGTCAGCGTTGCAATGAAGAATTTAAAAACCAGTAATTATATTACTGTTGACGAGAATGGTTTTATCAATCTTACAGAAGCCGGACAGGAAATTGCAGATAAAATTTATGAAAGACATACTTTCCTGACTAACTGGCTTACATCTTTGGGAGTAGACCCTGAGGTTGCAGCTGAGGATGCATGTAAAATGGAGCATGCCATCAGCTCGGAAAGCTTTTCTGCTATCAAGAAATTTGTGGCAGATACCCATTGATTTTACTGGATTGTCAAATCTGGCACTTATACCCAAAGGAAAGAAGTCCTGAACGAGGCAGCAGGGATACATCCATCTGTAATCCTCTGCTTTTCAGTCAGGACTTCTTTTCTTTATAATGTTTCTTCTTTATATTATTCTTATCTATAGTGTTTCTTCCTTCGGAAGAAGATTTCTCATGCTTCGTAAACTGATAGTCAGGGTTGACATGTTATGAAGCAATGCGGAGGTTGTTGGCATGATCACACCTGTAACTCCAAGAGCGATCAGACCGCCGTTCACACCAATGATAGTTCTGTAATTATTGTGGATACGCTTCATCAAAGCTGTGCTCAGTCTCTTTAAAGTGACGATCTCATGGAGATTATCAGCAGAGATCGTAACATCAGCAATTTCGCGGGCAATGGCAGCACCATCGCTGATAGCGATACCTACATTAGCCGACGAAAGTGCCAGGGAATCGTTGATTCCGTCACCGATCATGATCACCTTATGGCCTAACGCCTTTTCCTTCTCCACAAAGGATGCCTTATCCTCAGGCAAAACCTCGGAATAGTATTCGTCTACTCCCACCCTTTTGGCGATGGCAGCAGCTGTACGCTCACTGTCTCCTGTCATCATCACAACCTTGGTGATACCTGCTGCTTTTAATTCACGGACAGCATCTGCTGCCTCTTCACGAAGAGGATCCTCTACGCAAATAACTGCTGCAAGCTTACCCTCAATGGCAAGATATAAGTGTGAGCATTCCAGGGGCAGATGTTCAAATCTGTCTTCCATTCCATCTGGGATCACGCATTTCTCATCTTCCATTACGAAATGCCAGCTTCCGATCACTGCCTTCTTGCCCTCTATGGTGGTAGAAATACCGTGTGCCACAATATATTCTACTTTGGAATGCATCTCTTCATGAACAAGGTGTTTCTCTCTGGCAGCATTGACCACAGCCCTTGCCATGGAATGAGGAAAATGTTCTTCCATACATGCTGCAATACGCAGAAGTTCATCGGCGCTCAGTTCATTGTTAAAGGATACTACATCTGCAACTACAGGTTTTGCCTTTGTAAGGGTACCTGTTTTGTCAAATACGATGGTGGTGGCATCAGCCATCGCTTCCATATATTTGCCGCCTTTTACTGTAATGCTATGGGTATTTGCCTCCCTGATGGCAGATAATACGGTAATAGGCATGGCAAGCTTCAGTGCACAGGAGAAATCTACCATAAGCACTGCCAGTGTTCTTGTCATATTTCTGGTAAGCAGCCAGGTTACACCTGTACCTGCCAGAGTATAGGGCACAAGCCGGTCTGCCAGATGCTCTGCATTACTTTCCACTGAAGACTTCAGTTTCTCAGAATCCTCGATCATGCTGACGATTTTCTCATAGCGACTGGAGCCTGCTGCTTCTTTTACTCTGACTGTGATCTCCCCTTCTTCCAGAACGGTTCCTGCATAGGCAAAGCTTCCCTCTGCCTTACGGACAGGTGCAGATTCGCCTGTAAGAGAGGTCTGGTTGACCATAGCCTCTCCTGCCACTACATTTCCGTCAAAGGGAATTACATTTCCCATATGTACACGCACCAGGTCTCCTGCCATAATAGAAGAAACCGGCACAAGAACCTCCTGGCCCTCTGCATTTAAAAGCCATACCTTCTCTGCATTGATGGACATACTTCTTGCAAGATCATTGACTGATTTCTTGTGTGTCCACTCTTCAAGAATTTCACCGATGCCAAGCAAGAACATGGTGGAGCCTGCAGTATTGAAGTCACCTCGGATCATGGAAACACCGATGGCTGTAGCATCCAGTACCGGAACCTCCAGTTTTCCCTTCAGCAGAGTGCGGACACCATGGTAAAGGTATTTGATAGACTTTGCCGTAGTAAGTACCACACGTACCGGGTAGGGCAGGAACATTTTATTTAATGTTCGCAGCACTACGGAATTGATCAGCTTCTCCTTGTAAGTTTCATTTAATTCACGCCCTGAGTTTTCCAGAGCTGTTTCAGATACCTGAGCTGTTTCATAGGAAAATCTGCTCAGTAAACTTATCAGTTCTTCTCTGCTGCCTGTATAGGAAACAGCCACATCCTGGGTTCTCACATAGATTGAAGCCCTGGTCACATTTGTCTGGGCTTCCAGATAACACTGGAGAATGTCTGCCTGTCTGTAAGTCATGTGTTTTTGTGCCAGATGGATACGGATACGTCCTTTTATTTCATGCTTAATAGCAAATTTCATTATT
>OMNT01003734.1_pt1 | contig 10770 bp, 8 predicted proteins | sample 1672551 | NCBI WGS metagenome assembly OMNT01 (sample SAMEA3136698, study PRJEB25190) | human gut metagenome
TTCTTTAATTTCCATGCTCTTCCTTTTGTTTTCATCGAATTCCTTCCTTCTTTCCACTTCATTATTATGAAGCCCACCCTGATGTGATTTCATATTTTCCAGTGTGAATATCCATCTTGATCGTCTTAACTTTTCTGCCGCCCTGTACGATAATAGAAGTACAGTAGTTTCCCACTCTTGTAAGCGGAATATCGTTACCTTTATCCAATTCTGTCAAAATTGCTTTTTGAGTCCAGGTAGTTTCCTGCAGAGGAAGAAAGCCGCCTGTAGCACGGTCGTATGTAATTACAATACTGTCACCCGTATTATCCATCTGATGAGTTACATTATCATCCGTTACATAACTGATTAAAGTTCTGGCAGGTGCTATTTTCTCTGGCTGATCCTGTTTTACATTTGAATCACCGCCAACTTTGCCACGGTCAAAATAATAACTGATATAATATCCATCGTCTAATTTCTCCAGTTTCATTTCACCTACCAGGCGGTTAGATGCTTCTATTTTGGTTTTATCCAGTGCGCTGGCAATGGAGTTTGCCGCTCTTTGCGCACGGAAGCCCAAAATAGAATTAAGTGACGGAACCAAGATTCCGAGAAGTATGGCAAATATCGTAACTGTAATAACCATTTCTACCAAGGTAAATCCTTTATTCTTCTGTCTCATTTTCTGGTCTGCCTCCTTTTCGGGATACTAACTGATATTCGTTATTCTTTGTTCCATCTGTCATAAACAACACAATCTGCCAGATCATAAACATCAGATATATTTGCATTAGTACCTGCACTTGTGGATGAAGAATTTCCAAGAACATATTTATCACCATCCCAGAAGAAATCCTGAGCCTTGGCACTCTCCCCATCCTCAAGAGAGCTGATCTGAGCCTGGAAAACTTTTGCAGCCTCAAGAGGAGAAGATTCCAAAGTTGCACCATTACCAAGTGTCAGTGTTCCCTTTGACATTATGATTCCCTTGAAATGAACTCCATCTTCAATCTTAATGTTTCCAGTACATACTACCAGTCGCAGTTTTTCTTCATCATTTTTAGTAATGTTTAACGTCTGATTTGCTCCTGAAACAGTTACTTCCTTATCCACGCCATTTTCCTTTACTGTAAATGTGCTATTTTCACCATTATGGTACATGATTGCCTTTAAACCACCATTATTCTCATCAGCGGTATACACATATTTTTTTGAACCATCATTAACGTTTGCCTCTATAAACTGAACCATCTTCTTCTCATTTACCAAATTATCAAACACACTTCTATTTGCATCTGTTTCATCGTGTGTCTTCTCATCGTCCTCTTTTACCTCGGTGTTAAGCAGATCACAGCTGGTGATCATTTTTCTGTTCAGAGCATACCAGGTATTCTGATAACCGATCTGATCCTGAAGCACTTTTGCATCCGGACTCCCAGCACTGGTTGCCACTTCCATATTTCCAGTCCGTTTACTGCTGTCATAAGAAAGCACATTTCCATTCGTAACATAGCGCAAATATGCCTGTGGATCCATAATGTTAATTCCAGAACCATCACTTCCAAAATAAAACGACAGATACTGATCCATCTTTTCTTTTGTACCGTTCAGATAAAAATACTGCATAAAGTCAGAAGCTTTCTGACTATCTGTAAAGTTCAGATAAAAATATACAAATCCACCAGAATCATTATTATAAAATACTGTTTTTACAGGCTCATCAGGATTAACTCCGATTTCTCTAAGGGTCTTATTATTCCAGGATTCCACAGGAGTATCCCATTGAACAGACACCTGATCGTTTCCATTTTCTGCCAGATTCTTTCCCGTCAGATATGTAGTGTACTCGTCAAAAGTCATAGGGTTCGTCATGGCATTTCTGTCATCAGTGGTCATATTGTCATTTCCAAGAATTTCTGTAGGCGCAAGATAAGCAAGTTGTGTTCCCTTCACAGTCAGACTTTCACCAGTCATAATATCCTGTGTATTTGTCTTCATAGTTCCTGATGGTACCTTTGAACTAGCGATATAGTTCTTTCCAGCCAACATTAATTTCTTAAGTCCTGACAGATCAAGTGTGGTATTCTTTCCATTAATAGAGATAGCACTGCTGAGATCAGCCGTTTTTACACCTTCCTGACTATAAATAGAGCTAAATCTACAGGAATTATCCATAGCAGATTCATAAGAACCATATCCAAAATAGCTACCGGAAAGTGTCACATTATTATTTTTTCCTGAAATTGTAAGGTCATCTGCAAAATAAGTAGAACCAGTTAAACTTACATTGTTCACTGAATCTGCATTTAATCCCTTTGCCCAGAAATTTACACCGGCACCAGTTGCAAACGTTGAATTCACTCCTACATCTACCGTACCTTTAGCTACCAATTTGTCTCCCAAACTGACATTAAGGCTTGCACTCGGATTTACAAGAATACTTGTGCCATTCTGATTCGGAAGCAGACCAGCATAAATACTTCCTTCAATTGTTGACGCAGATCCCGCTGCCCCTTCACACACAATTCCCTGATTTGCCACAACAATCATATTCATAAGATCTGGCAATGTCGATGGCGTTGGAAACTGTACATCCGGAATTTTTAGCCGGATATCCGTCTCAATGATAGAAGCTCTTCCTTTGGGATCTACATAAATCACTTTCAAATTCTTAAGTGATACTCCGGATTTCTTACTGCTCTTCATTACCGGCTCTGTACCTGCAGGATTTGTAATAATCAATGATTCTGTAGAACCATCAATCTGCAGATCCACATAATTTCTCAGATACTGCAAACTATATCTGTTTTCGTTACCTGTAACATCGCCTTCACTGACAGTAATTTTAAGTTTCTTGACAAGCTCTTTGATAAATAAATCTTCGAAGTCACTCTGACGCTGTTTATCCAGAGAGATGTCTTCAAGTTTTGTATTCTTGTTATAAGTTTCCAAAACCTGTGTATATGCCTTGGACATGGCATCTCCCACATCCTGCTGCAGACCAGTTCTGATTTCTTCTATTGCCCTCTCTGCTGTGTAAAAGCTGTCTTTACCTTTCAGGTCCGTAACTTTCATATTAAAGTTCGAAAGAGCTATATACAAGACAAGCAATCCCAAAATTCCCACAAACGAAACTGCTATCAGAACTGTAAACAGCGAAAAACCTTTATTATGCTGTTTTTTTCTGTTGTTATTGTTACTCATCCATTCCTCCCGAAAGATTAATTTTCTTTTGATCCATCCAAAGTCGCTATTGGTTTTTCACCCTGAAAATTATTAGCTGCAGCTCCTGCTTTATATACTTCTACTTTCACTGTATAAATCCTGTCTTCCTCTTCTCTGTCATCCAGACCATTATATTCCAGGATCTTTTTAGCTGCATTGTTGCTTACCTTTGCACCATTGTTTCCACTATCGTTCACTGCCTGATAGGTCAGGAACATCTGAGAAATTTTCGGTCGGTTCAACATCTCATCCATATCGCTGATGTTATAATCCAAGTTTGTACGAAGTTTTGTTACTGCACGGTAAAGACTGGGGTTGGTGTTCCAGTTTGATTTACCACGTGCCGCCGGATTTTCCAGAATTGTAAGAGACATGCGGTACATAGTTTCCTGTGCATAAGAAGGAATCTGGTTCGCCTCGTCTCGCTGCTTTGTTACATAGAAGTTTACTTCATAATTTGTTGTATTATCCAATACAATTTTATCATATGGATTCGTTGAACTCTTAGAATTGTAATTAGGATAATAAAATACAAACAGGTTCTTCAGACTCTCACCTGTTTCAGAACTGTAGAAAGGCACATAAGCACTTTTATATGTACAGAAGCAGCCCTCTTTTATATCATCACCTTCTTCACCAGTTCCATTGCAGGGGCAAAAACTCATAGTTTCATAAGTACTTCCCCCCTCTTTTTTATAGTTATAGGCACAAAGTGTATACTTTGCTTTTGCTTTTATTGTCCCATTATTTTCTTCAATTTTTATGTAAAGAGTTCTCCTCGTATTTTTATATACATCTTTCCAATCAAGCCGCTGTGGCTTTGGATGAGAGGCTTCGTACTCCGCTTTTCTCTGCTCATAGTCTTCCTTTGATTCATCTGCCCCCTGAACAATATCCTGATTTTCCTGCTCTTCCCACTTAGCTTTAGCATTCACCTCCTGAGCATTTACAAGCTGCTGCATAGCATTTTCATCCCATGTCTGAGGCATAATTAGAAATGCATTAGATTTTGTATCCAGCTTAGAAATATTCGGTGCCAGGTAATCATTCTTTCCCTCTTCACTGTTAGTAGTCGTTTTCTTTTTATATCCTGAACTCTGACTTCCATCAAAGGTTACCAATGCATCAAATGTCTCATGGTTATTGTTTACATTTGTAAGTTCAAAATAATATTTCGATTCATTATCTCCTGTGTTTCTTGGATTAAATTTATAGGTTTTACCGTTATCTGTGGAAATTACAGAGGCCGTTACATTTGATTCATCCACACCATCTGTGTATTTTCGCACAGAATTATAAACGACTGAATTGCTGTTATCTTTAGCTGCCAATACTTCTCTTATTCCCAGTTCATCGGCAGTGCCGCTGTTAATTCTGTTTTTCTGAGTATCAAGAAAAGTCAATCTAGATGAACCATAACTGTCTAAAGGATAATTAAATGCCAGAGATACTTCAGCAAATTTCTTTGCTTTAATTTCTTCCATAATGTTTTGCGCTACAGTAGTTGCTTCCAGGTAAAGGTTTGATTTCTTATTAATTCTGCTGGAAGTAACAAAGCTCTGCAGGAGCACAGTCGCAGCTATGGCAAAGATACTAACTGCCACAATCACTTCCAGCAAAGTCATTCCTGTGTTGTCCTTGTGTAGTTTTTTTCTGTCCATTCTGCATGTACTCCTTTCCTGTTTTTCTATTCCTGTATATACAGCTTTAGAGGGGCTTTCTTTTCCCCTCTAAAGTGCTCTTATCTATGATATTACTGAGCTGCAGCTTCTGCACTCTGGGTAGAATCTGTTGTCTCGTCTGTTGGTGTCTGGGCCGCTTCCTGGTTCTGCTGTGCTTCGGTATCTGCAGCTACGGTCTCTGCCGCCTTTTTCTTGCTTTTCTTGCTTTTTTTGGTGTTCTCTATGGTTCCGAAAATGTTGTCGGTTCCGTAGACTGTGCTTCCTGCATCCGGTGCGGAGTAGCTGGTGCTACCACCGGTCATGGAGAAGATATTGATGGTCATGGTTCCTGTAAGGTTTCCTGTGGAGGAATCAAAAGAAGCATTTACATTGTCCAGTGTCATTCTGCCGCTTTGGTCTGCCAGATATTTGACAGCCTCCTTCAGGCTTTTGTAGGTACCGCTGAACTGCACCGTATCCTGGGTGCGGTACAGTGCGGGAGTTCCTGTGGAATCTCCCTGAATGGTGGGCTGCACGGAATTACTGGAATCTATGGTTGAATAGCCATCATTTCCCAGGGAGGAATCGGTGCCCTCGATCTGGTCGATCTGATCCTGGGTTTGCTGATTGCCCTGCTCCATCATAGTCTCCTGAGGAGCTTCTGTGCCATCTGCATTGGAGCCGCCATCCATAGAATATACAAAGGTTCTTTCTCCCAGGCTCACATTGGAAATGGTCATGTCCAGGGAATTTTCCATATTCATAGCCAAGACAATTCCGTCCTCTGAACGGACAGTATATGGAAACTGTTTGCAGTACTCATCGATTTCTGCCTGCATGGTCTCTGTGTCATTTACATACTGCTCCCGGTTCTGGGCCAGTTCCAGAAGCTGGCTCAGTCTCTCCTGGAGACTGTCATTATTTGCGGAAATCTGGGCAGCCTCTTCCATCTGCGGCTTATACACGAAAAGGAAGGATAAGGCAAAAAGCAGCACTCCCAGAAACATCAGTAATATTTTTTTATCGCGCATTGAAAGATTCATATATTCTGTCTCCTATTCTGCATCATCAAGCAATGCCGGATTTCTGTATGTACAGGTTACAGACATGGTTACTGTTCCATCTTCACCTTCATCAATTCCCGTGGTAGTTACAGAGGAAAGACTATCAAAGGTCCGCAGCTGGATCAGTGTATTGGCAGCCTCAGACTTGCTGGCCACTCTCATGGAAAAGCTTACCTGACTGCCTGTAGAGCTAAAGGTCTCCACCGTAATGCTGGAAGGCATTTTTTCCTCCATTTCCTGGATAAAAGCCTCCAGTCCCTCATTTGGGGTATTGGTATAAGCATACATGCTCTGGAAATTATCATACTGGGATTTGGCATTATTATAAGCCGCATACACATCCTCGATGCTCTGTTCCTCGGCAATTCTCTGGTTCAGCCTTTCCTGCTCATGGGTCTGGTAAATCCTTGCCCCCACTCCTGCAACCGCCAGAGCCACAGCTGCCAAAGCACCTACGCCAAAAACTACCCAGGCACCGCTTAAGGTTTCCTTCACTTCCTTCTGCTTCCGTCCGGTTTTCTCCATCAGGTTCAGTCCGGATTTCACAGGGTCCATCACTGCAATATAAAGGAAAAGTCCCTCATTCTTGTTTGTGTCAGGCACGGAATATCTGGTAATCTTTGTGAGAAGTTCCACCTTCTGCCCCAGTTCCTGAGTCAGAAGTTCTGCCAGCCCCTGCACCTGACCGCCCATGCCACACAGAACAATACTTTCAAAATTCACATCCCCATTTCTGGAAATATAATAATCCATAATACGGGAAATATTTCCCACCAGATACCGAAGGCTCTCTGTTACTTCACTTTTTACAGTATCAGGCTCCTCCCCAATTTCGCCGTCCAGGGAAGGATAGATCCATTTTTTCTCTGACAGAAGCTGCAGCGCGTCCTGAACCTCCAGCCTGTCCCCAAACTGTGGAAAGCTGCGGATCGTTTCCACTGCACTCTCTATACCATAATTAATATTTCTCTGGAAACTAAGCTTACCGTCCCTAATAATACTGATACCTGTATTCTCCAGCTCCACCTTGATCAGAATATGGGCACCGGAGGTATATTCCTCCTGCACAGTCTGATACACCGTATTTCCGGTATAAGTAATTCCCGACAAAGTCAGTCCTGCGCTCTGGGCAAACTCATAATAGGCAGTGGAAATTGCCTTGGGAGATGCATACACCATCAGCCTGTACTGTCTCTCCTGGTCAGCAGCCTTTTTCTGCTCAGCCTCCTCGCCCTTTTTGCCCTTCTCTCCGGTGATCCCCAGAATGATATAGGACATAACATATTTGGTCACATCAATGGGAAAATAATCTGTTGCATTTGCTTCAATAATACTCTGAATCCGGCTTTTCTTTACCAGCGGGATCTGTACCTCCCTGCTGGCAATCCTGGTAGAACCAGTGACAAACCAAGCCTTCTTTGTGCGGATTCCCCGCTCATTCAGCTGCTGCCTCAAAAGCTCTCCCAGACCTTTGGTATCTCGGATCTGTCCATCCTCCACAGACCCCTGGGGAACAGGTACGCAAAAACACTGAAGCATCCGTCCCTTACGTCCGGAAATCTCCACCTCTCCCACTCTGATCTGTGTACTCTCAGCCTCAATACTCAAAAAACGTGCCATCCTAAGTTCCTCCATCCAAGTCCTTATCTATCATATAACCGGAAAAATTCATTTTCATATGCAAAAATACACTTCATCCAACGGAAATGTATTTTTGCAACTGAAAACACTGTGTCAAAGTCCCAGTAAGCCCAGATACCAGCCAATCCAGCTATTTCCCCACAAAGCCGCCAGCATCACACCCACAGCCAGGTAAGGCCCCATAGCCAGAACCCGTCCGGCTCCCTGCACTTTAATGCGGATCATATGAACCACCGAGCCCACAATACAACCAACCAGAAAAGCCAGCAAAATCCGCTGCCATCCCAGAATCAGCCCACAGGCAAACATCAGCTTCACATCACCACCGCCAATAGCCGCACCGCCACTGACCAGATAAATCATCCCCAGCACCCCACTGACACAAGCCATGCCAATCAAATGCCCAGCCAGACCACTCATCCCATCCAGCCCGGTAGCCACAACGCCCAGCACAAACAAAAAAACATTGATCCCAAAAGGAATCTCAAAAGTCCTCCAGTCAATCACACTCAACACAATCAGAGCAGACCCCATCAGACAATAAACAAAACTCACAACATTCAGCCCATTCACAGCACAAATCACTACATAGAGGATGCCATTGACACCCTCTATGATAGGATATTGCGCCGAAATCTTAGCCTTACAAAACCGGCACTTCCCGCCCAACACGATCCAGGAAACCACCGGAACCATATCAAACCACCGCAGTTTCCCACCACAACCCATGCAGTGCGAAGGCGCCGCCACCACCGACTCCCCAAGGGGAAGCCGGTAAATGCAGACATTTAAGAAACTGCCGATGACAATTCCGAATATAAAAACAATCATGTATGGAACGAGTTCCAGGAAAGTTAGCATAGGGTTAATTCCTTTCAAAATACATCTTATTTTCCTTGATTAGCACCAGCATCACCAGTTTTAACATATGTTGCATATTCATCCGGTGTATACTCTGATAAAGTCACTCCACCTTGTGCATCAAATCCTACTTTGACAGAAATAAAATTGTCTTTCCAATGTTTTCCCTTCAAAACAATGGAATCCCAATTTTTCACATATTCATTAAATGCATCAAAAAACAGTTTATTGTCAGTGCCAGACGGAGTCTTTCCTCCAACAGTTACACCGTCCTTGTCGAGCTTCAGTACCACTCCATTCTCCGCAGTTAAAGAATCCTTAGTTGCAGTATCAATTACATATACTTCAACTGCTTTAACAAGCTCTTCCATATTGTTAACATCTACTGATTTCTTTGATTTTTCAACATATTTTGTATATTGTGGTGCAAGAATTCCAACCAAAATGGCAAGAATAGCAATAACAATTACAAGCTCAACCAATGTAAAACCTTTGTTATCTTTTTTCTTTCTGTTAAATACTTTTAACATATTACTATCTCCTTATTTTTCATAATATCGAGATAGCAACATTGTTCAGGCATAACAAAGAATTGTTATGTATTCATCGAAAAATCAAACTATTATTTACCTTCCTTAACATAGTTCTTTACATTTTCTGGATTATATGTAACCTCAACTGAACCAGATTTGTAAACCTTACAAGTTGCAGAAATGGCTGTAACCTTATTGTTTTCACCGCCAATGGACCATGCTTTAGATTTTAATGTTGTTTTATTCCATTCATTTCCAGCATATTCTATAAAAGCATCTGCTAAAGCCTTTGCTCCTTTAGAAGGATTTGCTGCAGTAATATCTGCAGTATCGTATTTTACAGTCGTACCTTTCGTAGCATCCATCGTAATAACAATATCAATACTATCCTTATCTGCCGGAATTATATCTGAATATGTCTGATCAGCTGTAGCAACTTTAACAGCAGTTACCAAACTGTCAAGATTAGATGCATCAGCTGCTTTTCTGGATCTCTCCACATATTTCGTATACTGTGGTGCAAGTAAACCAACCAGAATCGCAAGAATAGCAACAACAACAACCAGCTCAACCAGTGTAAATCCCTTATTATCTTTCTTCTTTTCTTTCAGAAATTTAAACATAACTCAATCTCCTTCAAAATTCATTCATTTCTATCGGATAGAGCCATGTCATGAGAAAGACCCGGGATGGTCTGGCAGACCTATCAATAACAGGTGACTGCAGACACAGAGCAACTCACATATTCAACTTTTCGATGAATACATAACTCTCCTGTTGCTTTCACCACGAATGTCACTATCCGATGATTGATTCAACGAGCGAGAACCCCATAGGGCTCTCCACCCCCCCCCTGAAAAATCCGGCCATCCGGAACATCCAGAGGGGAGGGAGTTATGTTTATAAACTCGTTATTCAGTTTTCTTGTTACTTTTTTTGTTGCCTGATCGTATGGTTTTTGAAAAGCCCCCTTTTTCACACTCCATTTGATCTATCGTGAACACAGCCCCTATGCCTTGCTGTGTGACAACCATATCTCATACAGAAACTTTTAACGCGGTTCCCAATCGCACAGTATATTTACATGCATAACAGTCAATCCTATGTAAATGCAGATCTGCATGTAAACACGCAATCTGTATTTCCGCAGTCTGGGACTGTTATTACAGGTTATCCAATCCTTCATACATGTTTCTGATCGGCATGATCACGGCGATTACCAGTGTTCCGACGATCAGTGCCATGAACACGATGATCAGTGGTTCCATAGCTGCGAGTACGCTCTGGGTCGTGATCTCAACTTCTTCGTCGTAATAATCGGCGAGTTTACTGAGCATCTCTTCCATATTACCGGTTTCTTCACCGATTCCGGTCATGTGGCACACCATCGGCGGAAAGACTTCGCTGGCTGCAAGTGGCTCCGAAAGTGGAATACCTTTCATTACCTCTTCTTTTGCCTTCTGAAGTGCATTCTTATAATGAATGTTGTTGATGATCTTTGTGCAGGTATCCAGACATTCCGTCGTGGAAATACCGGCTCCCATCAGGGTACTCATTGTTCGCGCAAACTGGGCACAGGCAGTTTTGACTGTCAGCTTGCCGAACAGTGGAATTTTCATCTTGATATAGTCTATCTTCAGCCGTCCCTGATCTGTGTTGTAGATAAGGCGGTATGCAGCAACCACTGCCGCTACCACAGCAAGGATGATGTACCAGTGGCTGGCCGTCCATTTACTGAGGTTCATGACCCCCATCGTCAGCGCCGGCATCTCAATATCCAGATCCGCAAACATATCAATAAAG
>OMNT01003741.1_pt1 | contig 10753 bp, 10 predicted proteins | sample 1672551 | NCBI WGS metagenome assembly OMNT01 (sample SAMEA3136698, study PRJEB25190) | human gut metagenome
AATGAAGTAATAGAAGCCTTCTCTCATCTTCTGAATCTCGTAAGCCAGTCTCTTCTTGCCCCACTCATCTACGTTCGTGATGGTTCCGCCGTAACGTACAACGTACTCTTTCACTTTTTCAATGGTAGCTGTTCTTACGTCATCCTCGATCTTTGCGTTGACAACAACGGCTAATTCATATTTGTTCATGCTCTTCGCACCTCCTTATGGTCTCTGGCCCCCTGACCTTGCAGGGAACAAGGAAATTAATATATCACAATTTTTGATTCTAACACAGAAATATGGGGATTTCAAGCATTTTCTGCTGGTTTTCTCAGACTGGTTTTCTCAGACCCTTTGTATTTTTCTCCACCAACTTCCGCGCAATCATGATCTGATGCCCGCAGCCCAGACATTTCAGCCGGAAATCCGCTCCCACCCGCAGAATTTCCCATTCCTGGCTCCCGCAGGGATGTTTCTTCTTTAATTTTACGATGTCGCCTACTTCGTATTCCATATGGCCCCCCTCCGCATAACAGATTCGGTTTTTATTTCATTGTGGTATATGTCTCAATCCGCTTTCCCTGCACAATAAAGCGCGTCGATTCATTTCCCGTACAGGTAGACAGCGTCACCACCAGATCCTCCGTGCTCACGGACGCTTTCGTCTGCACCACGGAATTTTCAAAGGCTTCCTTAATATAATCCATAAAATCCTGGTCATCCTCAAAGGTAAGCTGATAGGTTTTGCTGGTATACCCCACCTCGTGGCAGGCAAAGATTTCATATTTGTAAATCTTATCCGGCGTATAAATCCAGAAATAGGGGCTCTTCTCAAAAACGCCCTCCTCACGGAACTGCTTTAACTTTCCAAACATGGAAAGATTTCGCATGTTATGCCCGTAAATGACAGAGTTGCGATCGGAAAAGTCCTTTTTATTTTCACAGTCGAGGAAAATACATCCCGCAATATTCGGCGTTTTCTCAAAGGTATTGTGGAGATAAAAGTCATTGTCCTCCCCCTGTGTCAGAGGATAACTGATCTCCAGCGCCTCCACCTTCAGCCAGCCGATAATATCGCTGTTCATCTTTTGAAGCCCCTGAAAATCAACCGGGGATTTCATCACGGGTTCTCCGTCTACTTCCTCGATCGCCGGCTCTGTATCGACCTCTGCAAATTTCTCTTCCAGCTCGCTGTATTCATCTGTTCCTTCTTTATACACCAGATAAATCGATAAAAGCTGGTATCCGGAATAGCAGAATACCCCCAGAGCCACGATCAGGATGACCGTACGGAGAATATCGCCTGCCGTGCGCTTTTTCTTTTCTTTCTTTTCTTTTTTTTCTGACATATTGCCTCCCGTCAGCTCTCAGACTCCGTTTTCAGGTTCCTCCTCTTTTTGGACATCGGCGTCTCCTGATGTCTCAGCAGGCGCACCGTGAATTTGGTGCAGTACTGCGTGCTGGACGCCTCAATCGTTCCTCCATGCAGCTCCACGATCGCTTTCGCAATGGATAAGCCCAGTCCCGCGCCTCCCGTCTGGCTGGATCTGGCGTTATCCGCCCGGTAAAATTTTTCAAAAATCGAAAGCAGCTTCTGCTGTGGAATCTGCTCCCCCTGGTTTGTAAAGGCAATGACGATCGTATTCATCTCACAGTACGCCTGAATATCGATATTCGTCCCCGGATAACTGTAAGCGATCGCATTCCTGAGCAGATTATCAAAGACCCGCGCCAGCTTATCCGGGTCTCCAATTACCACGAGTCCGTCATCCGTATGGATAGAACAGGTCAGCTTTTTCTCCGCCAGCACCGCATAGCTTTCATCCGCAAGCTGTTCCAGCATGATGGAAAGGTTTACCTTCTCCTTTTCCAGTACAATATCCTGCAAATTAAACCGGGTGATCTCAAAAAACTCACTGATCAGCTCTCCCAGCCGGATGGATTTCTCCAGTGCGATGTGAATATATTTCGCCCGCTCCTCCGGCGCCATATCCGGCTGCTCGTCCAGCATGGTCAGATAAGCAATCGTAGAGGTCAGGGGGGTTTTCAGATCATGCGCTAAGAAAACCACCAGATCGTTTTTTCTCTGCTCACTCTCATTCGCTGCACTTTCCCTGCGTTTCAGCGTCATTTTTAAAGTATTCAGCTTTTCTGAAATCGGCCGAAGCTCTGGCTCCAATTCCACCATTGCATCGGAATCGCTCAAAATATGGTCAATGCCATCTCCGATATCGTCCAGGTAATGTGTGATTTTTGAAATCGCCACATAGAAAAAAATCATAAAAAGCAGCATAAATCCGCCCAGGAGAAACAAATCTTTATTCTCCATAAAGATGCGTCCATAGAGAAGATTGGCTTCTTCCCAGCTCAGATCAAAAAACATGAGACAGCGTATCACCCATTCCGGAAAACGATTCTGAAAGATTCCGTCCACCAGAAGAACTACGATCATATAACCGATTCCAAGCGCCAGCGCCGTCACCAGAAGGGTCCGCAGCATCAAGCTCCATTTCAGTTTGCGATAATTATTTTTCAACGCGATAGCCCACTCCCCACACTGTCTTGATAAAATCTGATTTTCCTGTCGGGCCGCTCATTTTCTCCCGAAGATGCCTGATATGAACCATTACCGTATTGTTACTGTTCTTATAGTATTTTTCTTTCCAGACCTGCTCAAAGAGCTGCTCGGAGGAGATGACCTGCCCCCGGTTCTCACAGAGAATCCAGAGAATATCGAACTCGATCGGCGTCAGGGTCAGTTCCCTTTCATTATAAACGCACTCATGCGTACTCCGGTTCAGTACCAGCCCCGCAAAGTCAATGACGTCCTCCTGCGGTCTGGCTCCTTCATTGTATTTCGTAAAACGGCGGAGCTGCGCCTTCACTCTGGCGATGAGCTCCAGCGGATTGAATGGTTTTGCTATATAATCATCCGCCCCAAGCGTCAGCCCGTTGATCTTATCCATATATTCCGTCTTTGCCGTCAGCATGATGACCGGAAACGTGTATTTTTCCCTGACCTTCTGCAAGATCGTAAACCCGTCAATATCCGGCAGCATCACATCGAGAAGCGCCATATCTGGTGTGTTTTCTTCGATGCTCCGGAGCGCATCCGTTCCGTTATAGCACTTCTGCACCTCATAATTTTCATTTTTCAGATACAATTCTACGACGTCCGCAATTTCTCTTTCATCATCTACGATCAGTATTTTACTCCCCACGGTGTTGCTCCTTATCAATTCCTGGAACTGTTCAGTACCTTCACAGTTACTCCTGTCTTTATAATTCGCAGTTTCCGACCGTTCTTGGAAATGGAATGGCGTCCCTGATATTCGCAATTCCGGTCAGATACATGACGCATCTCTCAAATCCAAGTCCAAAGCCTGCATGGCGGGTAGAACCGTATTTCCTGAGATCCAGATAAAACTTGTAATCCTCCTGGTTCAGTCCCAGCTCTTCCATCCTCTGTATCAGCTTATCGTAGTCATCCTCTCTCTGGCTTCCTCCGATAATCTCTCCGATTCCCGGAACCAGGCAGTCCATCGCCGCCACTGTCTTTCCATCCTCATTCAGCTTCATGTAGAATGCCTTGATCTCTTTCGGATAGTCTGTCACGAATACCGGACGTTTAAACACCTGCTCCGTCAGATAACGTTCATGCTCTGTCTGAAGATCGCAGCCCCAGGAAACCTTATAGTCAAAGTCTGCGTTATTCTTTTCGAGAATCTCGATCGCCTCCGTATACGTCACATGCGCAAACTCGGAATTTACCACATGGTTCAGGCGTTCCAGAAGCCCCTTATCCACAAAAGAATTGAAGAAATTCATCTCCTCCGGCGCATGTTCGAGGACATAACGAATCACGTATTTCAGCATGGACTCCGCCAGCATCATATCGTCCTTCAAGTCAGCAAACGCAATCTCCGGCTCGATCATCCAGAATTCTGCCGCATGGCGGGTCGTATTGGAATTCTCCGCACGGAACGTCGGCCCGAAGGTGTAGATGTTTCGGAATGCCTGTGCAAAGGTCTCGCCGTTGAGCTGCCCGCTTACCGTCAGATTCGTCTCTTTTCCGAAGAAATCTTTACTGCCGTCCACTTTACCTTCCGCAGTCCTCGGAAGGTCGTTCAAATCCAGTGTGGTGACACGGAACATCTCTCCCGCGCCCTCACAGTCGCTTCCTGTAATCAGGGGCGTATGCACATATACGAAATCTCTCTCCTGGAAGAACTGATGAATGGCATAAGCGATCAGGGAACGCACGCGGAACACGGCCTGAAAGGTATTCGTCCTCGGACGCAGATGAGAAATCGTCCGCAGATATTCCAGGCTGTGGCGTTTCTTCTGTAACGGATAGTCCGGCGCCGACGCTCCCTCTACCGTAACCTCTGCCGCCTGAATTTCAAAAGGCTGTTTCGCCTGGGGCGTAGCCACCAGCGTACCTTTTACAATTACTGCCGCGCCTACGTTTAACCTGGATATCTCTGCGAAATTCTCCATCGTATCATGATATACGACCTGCAACGGTTCAAAAAAAGTTCCGTCGTGCAGGACTAAAAATCCAAAAGTCTTTGAATCACGGACACTACGCACCCAGCCGCCGACCGTGACCTCCTGATCCAGATATTTTTCTCTGTTTCTGAAAATTTCCCTAACTGTTGTTAACTCCATAGTCTGAACTCCTTTGTTCTCGAAAATATTGTGCTTTCGTATAAGTATATCCCATAAATCGGGCATGTGCAAGCCTTGACTTAAGATACAGTCTTCCTATGTAACAGTCCAGCCATCACAGGATATATGTGCAAATCTCTTAACATGCAAGCATGTACGAACTTTGCACATATACCCTGCATGGCTGAACTGTTACCTCCATATTGCATCGTTTCCCGAAACATGATATTCTTAAGGACGGCGTCAGAAATCTTAATCTTTAGAATTGACAGAGGAGTGAAAACAAATGGTAAGACCGATTTGTAAAGACACGATATTCCTGAGTCAGAAATCAGAGCCTGCCACCAAAGCGGATGCTGCCGTGGTTCAGGATCTGCTGGATACCTTACAGGCGAATCGGGAATACTGCGTCGGCATGGCGGCAAATATGATTGGTGTTAAGAAAAATATTATCGTTATCAATACAGGCTTTTTCCATATGGTCATGATAAATCCTGTCATTATAAAAAAAGATACGCTCTATGAAGCGGAAGAGGGCTGTCTCTCGCTGTCAGGAGTACGGAGAACGAAACGCTACCATAATATCCAGGTAGAATTTCAGGATCAGAATTTCAAAAAAAGGCGGCAGGAATATTCCGGCTGGGTCGCTCAGATCATACAGCACGAATGTGACCACCTTCAGGGGATTCTTATTTAACTTTAGACATCCTGAAAAACCCAGGCCGCCCTGTGGCTGCCTGGATTTTTGTCATAAACTTTTAAACCCGTACTCTACATAAACTTCTCCCCAGTTCACATGGAGCAGATAATAATATCCCGGCTTCACCCCGTTCAGATACCATCTCCCCTCCCGGTTTTCTACTTCTTTTTCCTGTAACTTCGGCACTTTCTTCCCATCGGTGTCCAGACATGTGACCGTAATCTGATCTGCCCCGCTTTCCGGAAGCAGTTCCAGCTCCGTATCCGGATCGGAAAGCCTGATTTCACACGGTTCACTCCATTCTGTTATGAAAGGGGCGTCCGCAACGGCTTCCACGGTTTCCCCCTTTTCATTCGTCCATCTCCAGCGATAACCGCCCCTGGTAAGAAATGCACAGCAGACCGTTTCCCCCTCCGTATAGCTCATCCGCATAACCGGGGGCTCCGATGGGTCTGGTTCTTCCGCCTCTCCCAGACCCTCTGCCAGCAGTTCTTCATATCTGCGGGTGCATTCCTCTTTTTCCGTTTCATCCGCCTTCTTCGTCACTTCTATACGCAGAACCTTTCCGAATACAGGTGGATAACACTCCATCACTTCCCCATTTGTCGTGACATTCACCCTGTCGCCTGTATCCAGTTCGTCCTCCGTAATCTTCTCCCCATTCTCGCCGTAAATCTCATCCGCATCGAATTGTCCGGGATCATACGGCGTCCCCTCTTCGCTAAATACCAGATAAAAAGTGGGAGATTCACGGTATATCACGTATGACTTCGTCACGATGTCTTCTTCCATCTCGCTATCCTCTTCATATGTCCCCTCCCCGGCAGGTTTTTTCTGTTCTCCTGGCTGCCAGCCGACTCTCCATGCCGCGGCAGCACAGACCGCCAGCAGAAGAATCGTACAGGTTGTCATCACTTTTCTTTTTTTCTTCATCCGTCTCCTCCTTAATACGTCAGTTCTTCAATCTTCTCATATCCCTGCTCCATGTCAAAGGATTTCAGTCCGCCGCTATTGGACAGATACAGGGTGCTTCCGATATAAAGTCCCCGGACGTTCCCATTTGCATCCCATTCTTCTTTCTTCCGCAGCTCATACAAAAACTCGTTCACAAAGCCCTTTTCCCCGTCATAGGAAAAGACCAGGTAATTATTTTCACATTCCAATCCAAAAAGATTCTTCGCCGGATTGATCATGATCGCCTTGTAATTATAAAGCCCCGGACAGCTATGCGAGTCCCTGATCACGTACTTATCGATTTCTTTCACATCCGATGGGTCGGAGACGTCAAACATCGAAAGCTTAATCCCCTGATATTCTCCGGTTTCCGGGTCTACTTCGTTGCCGATTCCCAGAAGTTTATTCTCCCCGTAAAAATGCAGATAAGAAGAAAATCCGGTAATTTTCAGTTCTCCCAGAATCTTTGGCTCTTTCGGGTCTGTCAAATCTACAGAAAACAGCGGGTCCGTATCCCGGAAAGTCACAAAATATCCGGTGTTTCCCATGAACCTTGCAGAACGGACGCTCTCGCCCGGCGCCAGATTTTCGATTTTCCCGCAGATTTCCAGATTTTCATCCAGTACGTAGAGATACGTCATCTCCTCGTCATTGTTCCAGTCTGTCGCTACCGCCCGAAGATATCCGTTATATTCATTTACGGAAAAACTGTCGTTTACATACCCTCTGATTTCTCCAGCCGCCGCGGCTTTTATTTTCCCGTCCTGGTAATGGAATTTCAGAATCTGCGTATAGTCTCTTCCATTTTCATAATGATAACCGATGGTATAAATGTTTTCCGCGCTCACATAAAACTGTTCCGCTGCCGATACGATCGCTTTCCGGTCAATGACCTGATCCGGCTGCTTCACATCCACTGAGGAAATGACCAGATAATTGGAACGGTTCGCATACTCCGGCAGATAAATATCATCCACGCCCATCGCCTTTCCCTGGACCTCCGGCAGATAACTGCTTCCGTCACGGGTATCCTTCAGGATGGGCTGGTATTCTGTAAACAGATACAGGGTATCTCCATTTTTCCTGGAAGTCCTGTAATATCCCTCCTGTGTAACGCTTCCAGAAAGCTTCGGCTTCCTGCGGTCGCCAAGCTCATACGTGTATACTTTCGTAAAGCTCTTCCTGTCAACAGAATACACATCCTCCTCTTCCTCATCCATAGAGGCTTCACTTCCCGACGCCAGAAGAAGCAGTCTGTCTCCATCCAGATACATTTCTTCCACATCCTCCTGCCCCGGAAGGGTGATCTCACTCATTTTCTCCATCCTGCCGTCCACAGCTTTTACAATACAAAGCCTGCTGCCTGACAGCGCATAGATATAGGTTCCATCCGTCTTTACAATATCTCCCTCATCCACATCGGCTTCCTGTAGATTCGTCTGTGAAAAATCATCTGCCTTCTCCGCCGAGCCCATACTTTCCTCTGCCGTCGCTTCTGTTTTCTCTTCCGCCTTTTCCATTTCATAAACTGACGCTCCATCCTCTGCCATAAGCCCCAGCCCCATATCTCTGGTCTGCATCATATCCGCCAGCGCCAGATACAGTTCTTCTTCGCTGGACACGTGGGGAATCACTTCCTTTTCTTCTTTATCCTCTGCTTCCTGCACAACGTTCTTCTCTACAGCCGCTTCTGTCACCGCCTCCTGCGCTGCCTCTGTCAGCGCTGCTGCTCTTTCCGGCTCTCCCTGGTCTCCGATATTCCCGGCCTGCCACGCTGCCGCAAATATGAGCAGAATCGCTGCTGCCATCCCTCCGATCTGATACACCGGCAGCTTCTTCTTTTTCTGCTGTCTTCCCCTTACCATATCCTCGACATGCTCCGGTCTTAAAGATTCCGGCGCATCGATTTTCCCGGCCGACCGCCTGATCTCCTCTAACATCTTTCTTTCATCCATGAATGGTCCTCCTCTCTATCTCTCCAGACCTGCTTCCATTTTCTTTAAAGCACGGCTCTGCCTGGATCGCACGGTATTGTCACTCATATGCAGCATCCGCCCAATCTCCCGGCTGGTATAGCCTCCGAAAATATTCATTGCCAGAATCAGTCTGTCCTCATCCGGCAGCCCTGCAAACACACGGCGCACATCCATATCCCGGCAGATGTCCCTCGGCTCCGCCGTCAAATCCTCCGGCAATTCCAGCGTCTTATTGGCGTACTGCCCCAGCTTCCTGCGGCACTTATTCGTCAGAATGCGGAACATCCATGCTTTAAAGGATTCCACTTTCCGTAGTCCTCTGATCCCCTGCCAGGCGTCTGCCACCGCATCGCTGACTACATCCTCTGCATCATGTGTATTTTTTAAAGTATAAAGTGCAAAACGGTATAAATCCCGGTAGACTTCCTGATACAGCTCCGAAAATGCCTGCACGTCTCCTTCCTTTGCTCTCTGAACAAGTTCCATATTTTGGTTCATAGCATCACCCCTCTCATTTGTCGACAAATATTGGTTCATAATTATAGTGTCTCACAGTTCCTGAAATGTTGCAATTTATCTGATATAACTTCAAAAAAAGTGTAAAGACCCGTCCCTTTCCTGGTCCTTACACTTTTTTCATAGGCATTTTTAATTATGAATTTTTCTGCTTTAATTCTCTGACATCGGATTCCAGCTTTGTCACCCTAACAGACAACAGCTCAAGTTCGGCATTCGGCTTCTGAACTTCCTTTAAATTCCTTGCCAAATCAAGATGTCCCTCTGCAATACGCCGGATATTGACACAAATCTCATTTTCCAACATCATTTTCATGTCTTTTACATCGGCTTTTAAGGTTTCTAAAGCATCTACCCTGGTTTCCAAAGTTTCCATCCGGGTTTCGAAAGTCTCCATCCGGGTTTCGAAAGTCTCCATCCGGGTCTCGAAAGCATCCATCCGGGCCTCGAAAGCATCCATCCGGGCCTCGAAAGCATCCATCCGGGTCTCCAGAGTCTCTATTTTAGACCCCAGCATATCCATCTTTGAAAGCACTAAATCCAATTTTTGACTATCTGTCATTTCATCCACCCCCTTTATGCCACTATATCACTTTCTCTTTCCCATGTCAATTATCATTTTTAAAGGCAACATATTGTATGTGATTTCTTTTTTAATACCGGTTCAAACATGCGTAAATCTCCTGCACTCTCGGCATCGCAAGCCCGGACGGTACATTTCCGTTATCACAGATTCCAGCCAGCCCCTTTGCCTTCAGAATCCGCTCCAGCGCTTTCACCACGCTGCTCACATCGTTTTTCCCTTCCCCGTAATGTTCCTTTGCATAACGCAGAAGATAAGCCAGCGTCTGCGTCTGCTCCTCATCCACAAGCTGCTCCACGTAACGGAGATCGAGATTTTCCTTTCCAATAGAAAAGGCCGTTTTCCCCATCCTCTTGATTTTCAACCGCTCTTTCACATAGCCCTCGCCACGGTAAGTCTTTCTTTTCTGCGTGGAACCAGACAGATCGATTGCCCTCCTTCCATCCGGCAGATGGAAACCCGGTGCGCTCACCGCCGGAGCAGGATAATTTTTCAAAATTTTCTTCGTCTCATCCGTGATGTCCACCGCCTGATAGGAGTCCATCTGAATGATCTTATCTGCAATATAAAAGTAAGAACCGCAGCTTCCCACGACCAGAATCGTGGAGATTCCCGCCTGCTCATACAGCTCCGAGGCCCTCTCCAAAAATGGCGTGATCGGCTCCTTCTCCCTGGCAACCACACGCTGCATCAGTTCATCCCTTACCATGAAATTCGTGGCCGAAGTATCTTCATCAATCAGCAAAAGCCTGCTGCCCGCTTCGATTCCTTCCACAATATTCGCCGCCTGGGAAGTGCTGCCGCTGGCGTCCAGCGTACAGAAACTTTTCGTATCTTTTCCGTTTGGAAGATGGTTAATAAACAGCGAAATATCCGTATTCGTAATCTTCCGTCCATCCTCCGCCCGAAGTTTCAGCGCCGTTTCCTCCGTAATCACATATTCCCTGCCGTCCCCGGCGATATGATTGTATACGCCCCTCTCCAGCGCTTTTAAAAGAGTAGACTTCCCGTGGTATCCGCCTCCTGCAATCAGCGTGATCCCTTTCCGGATTCCCATGCCTCTGAGCGCTCCTTTATGCGGAAGCTGCAAAGTCACCGCCATCGTATCCGGCGACCGGAAAGGTACGCCATCCTTTAAAGGACGATCGGACACACCACTCTCCCTCGGCAAAACAGAGCCGTCCGCAAGAAACGCCACCATATCCCGCTTTTTCAGCTCCTCCCGGATATACTGCTGATCCTCCGCCAGAAAAATCACCTTTTCCAGTTCCTGTTTCGGTGTTTTCGCATAATACAGACTCTGTTCCACACAAACCGGCAGAAAATCAGACGCGGTGGAGGAATTTCTAAAGAAATACGAGATTGTTCCCC
>OMNT01003746.1_pt1 | contig 10743 bp, 7 predicted proteins | sample 1672551 | NCBI WGS metagenome assembly OMNT01 (sample SAMEA3136698, study PRJEB25190) | human gut metagenome
CGATAAGCACGGACTTTATAATAGTATGTTTTTCCTGCCGTAACCGTCGTATCTTCATAAGAAACCGTTGCCCCGCTTGTCAGGGTATGTATCCGTTTATATGTCCCGTCTTTGTTGTCCGCACGCCAGACCTGATACCCTTCTGCACCATTTACTTTTGCCCAGGAAGCTTTCATCTTTCCTGCCGTTGGAGTCAGCGTAAGTCCTGTTGGGGCATCCATCATACATTTCACTGAGATTACTGGGCAGAACTGGCTAAAGCGGAACTCTGTTTCTTTATATTTGCTGGCCGCCCGGATTTTATAATAATAAGTCGTTCCGGTCGCCAGCCCTTTATCCGTAAAGCGGTATCTTCCCAGCGAACTCGTATACGTGTACCAGTCTAATGCCTGAATTGATTTTATCTTCGTATATTCACCATTTGCACTGGTTGAACGTAAAACCACATACCGCTCCGCCCAGTCGATTGCATCCCATGCAAGTTTAATTGACTGATAGTCTACACATTTTGCAACCGCATTTTGTGGAGAAACCTTATTTAATCTCCTTGCTTTCAACGTCTGTACTGCCAGACCCACATTTAACAATCCATGCCCTGTATAGATATCTTTTCCGTCAGGTTTCAGGTCGGTAGCTGTTGTTAAAAGTATCTCTTCAATTTCATCTGCCGTGGTATCCGGATACATCGAACGCAGAATGGCTGCTGTTGCCGATACCATAGGAGTTGCCATTGAAGTTCCAGAGTCCTCATCATATTTGTCTCCGTCTATAACACAGCTATAGATATCCACCCCAGGCGCTGAAATATCTACCGACTGATTATACACAGATAAAGATGCCCTGTGATTCGAACTATCCACATTTGCCACAGAAATCACATGATTATAGGCTGCCGGATAATTGGTTACATTTACGTCCTCTATAATAATATTCTCCTGTTCGTCTAATATAAAATGACCATTTTCATCTACTTTATAATGTCCATTTCCCGCACATGCACAAACAACCACATTCTTCGCATGCGCATAATCAATCGCTTTTTGATAACAAGAACTACTAGTCTTACCATACAAACTCATATTGATAACATCTGCCCCATTATTAGCTGCATAATAAATTGCCGTGATTGTATCTGCAACATTAAACTTACTCACATATTCTTTCCCTTTTTCATCCCACTCCCGATGGGCTGCATTAATTGCCATAATCCTACAGTTTTGATCCACATAACCTGTATATTTATTATAAACAGACGCAATCCCTACGATTCCTTTTTTATTATCTGCTTCTGCCGCAATAATACCCGCAACATGTGTTCCGTGGTAGTCGCCGCTCCTGCCATACTTTGTATCCACATCATGTACATAACAATTGGCTTCATTCATCGGGACTATCTTTGAACTCACTACATCTCCACTTTCCCAGTCCACAACACCCTCGCTAATCACTACACTCTTATCCTTTATATATCTGTTTTTTAAATCCGGATGCGTAATATCAAGCCCTGTGTCAATCACCGCCACCCATGCTTCCGAATAATTGTCCTCTTCCCCCGACTCATTCCAGGAGTTCCACGCATCCGGAACTTTAATCTGCTTCAGATAATCCTGCATAATTAACTCAGGGTCATTGCTCCCCATCTCATCTTCAAAACTACTGCCCGTTATGTTATTATAATTCTTCGAACTATCCTCCACACTCTCCAGTTCCTGCATGACCTCCTCTGCACGCTCCACAGTTTGATCCAAATTCAAATGAACCAGCACAACTTTCGGAAATTCTTCTTCCCCCGACATCCGCATCCGTTTTAATTTCTCTTCCGGCAGTGTCTCGTCTATGGTAAAGTCGCTGAGTATCTCATATGTACTTCCAATACGTCTGGCCATCTCCCCGATTTCCTCATCGGTCACTCCGCTTTCAAAGGTGAGCAGGACTTCCTCGGTCTCATAATCCAGGTTCGCCTGGTTCTCCCGCTCCGCCTTTGCTTCCTCATAGTCCTGTAACGTCTCCCATGCCCGCTCATCGACCGTCTCCGTAAACTGTGCCAGCGGCTCTTCAAGATTTTCCCCATAATACTTGTCCAGTACCTCATGGAGCGCCACGTCATAGATCTTCTCATCCGTAATCTCATTTAACTGCTCTGCCGTAAGGACAGCGTCATTGGCCGCACGTTCGACCAGCCGCTCCACCTTTCGTTCCTCTCTTTTGGAACAATCCTCTCTCATTGGAAACGCTTCTTCCAGAAATGCAATATCCGAAGCCGCCCGCTCCGACGCTTCCAGCTCTATCTCGACTGCTTCCTGTTCTGCGGCACACTCTTCCTCCGCATAGCCCACATTTCCGAACAACATAGTTATCCCCAGAACAAGAGCACATACCCTTCTCGTCTTCTTCATAAAACCAACCATCCTTTCGTGCAATGTGTTTTTGTTTCATATCTTTATGATACTACGTTTTGTAAAAATTTCAATGCCTGCCCTATAATATTCTCTACAAAATTTTCCAGATATGATATAAACTCTGCCGAATATGATGTCTGAAAAGATTAGTTTCTTCCAAATAAAAAAACGGAGCTATCCTGTGGAAGCCCAAGACTTTGAAAAAGCTTGAATTTTACAGAATAGTCCCATTCTTAGATTGCTTTCAGATTTATACCTTTGAAATGAATCATCGGAAAAGAATTAAAGGAACTCCAGAAGTATGCCTGAAATCGCCGCAACGCCATACAGCAGCCCGGCAATCTTCAGGCTTTCTTTTTTATCGTCATTCATGCGGAACAGCACGACCAGCCCAAGCCCCGCCCCGGCGCTTAAGCCTGCCACTACGGATGCAAAGCTGATCGCCCCGTTTAAGTAAAGCCCGGTCAGCATCACGGACGCCGCGCAGTTCGGGATCATACCGATAACGGCGGCAATGAGCGGCTGGAAAATCGTATTGCCCAGCAAAATCCCTGACAGCCGTTCGATGCCCAGCCCTTCAATTGCCAGACCCAGAATCACACTAAAGACAAAAATGTACACAAAAATCTGTACCGTATGATGCAGCGCCGCATGGAAAATTTCTCCATGCGCATGGCCTCCATCGTGGTCGTGGCCGTGGCAGCCGCAGTCCGCGCAGATGCGTTCCATATCCGCCTCACGGTTGTGGCGCTTTGGAACCAGAAAATCAATCAGATACCCCGCTGCCGTTCCGATGATGACTTTTACGGCAATCAGCCACAAAATGTCTTTTCCCCGCCCCGGATTCCCCAGAAGAATCAGAATCGCTTCATCGGACGTGGCCAGAAATACGGCCAAAAGCGTCCCCGGCGTGAGGATTCCTCCCGCATACAAATTTGCCGCCACCACGGAAAAACCGCACTGGGGAACGCAGCCCAGAAGCGCGCCCATCAAAGGCCCGGCATGTCCTACTCTCGTCAGGGTTCGATTGATATATTCCCCTGAATATTTTTCCAGCCATTCCATCAGCAGAAACGCCGCCAGCAAAAATGGCAGCATTTTCACACTATCTGCCGCAGCATCCATCAAAAGATCGAAAATCATATATCCTCCTACAAATATCATCTATCTATTCTAAGTAACTGTTCAGTTCCTTCACAGTTCCGATGCAAAAATCCATGAAAATCGTCTTCGACAATGGGATTTTTGCACTCTCGAATCATGTTTTCACGGTTTCAGCAGCAAGTACTTCGGCCTGTTCTGAATAGTTACCCATCTAACACCAATTTCGGTTCAGTATAGCACAGATTCGCTTCTTTCACAACTTTGGATTTTCTGAATAGGTTGTAAAGAGGTGATAACTATGAATATTTTTATGGCTCTTCTGATCGGGCTTGCGGTGAACCTGGATAATCTTTTGATCGGGATTCATCTGGGAATCCGCCATCAAAGGCTTAGCGCAGGGCAGAATCTGGTCATCGGCGGCACGACAGGACTGTGCGCCTTTGGTTCTACCTGTGCCGCACGGCTGATTTCCGGTCATTTTTTATTCTATACAAACCTGATTGCTTCCGCCATCATGATTCTTTTCGGAATTTTCTGTCTCTACCAGAGCGTAACGCAGAAAGAAGAGACTCCCGAACTCCAGGATGCCCCACGGCTGACCGACGTGCTGATTCTCGGCTTTGTGCTGGCTGTAAACTGTATCCCGCCCTCCCTCAGCGCCGGGGTGATGTCCCTTTCCCCCTTGTGGGTAGGATTCTTTTCCATGCTGTTTTCCTGTCTCAGCATCCAGGCCAGCGTGCTTCTTGGACACAAGTTCCTGCGCTGTAAATTCTTCTCCATGCTCACTCCCCTGTCGGCAATTTTATTGATTCTGATCGGAGCGCTGGAGCTGCTGGTATAAAAACATTTTTTATTTCAAAAGGTTCTCTTTGGGAAACAGACAATATTTCAAAATCCCTGTTTTCTTAAAAGAGAACCTTTTCATTCGGTGAATATAAATTTCAAAAAATTATGTGGAAATAACCCACAAGATGGTTTATTATCAAAGAGGTACTATAAATTTCCTTTACCTTAAGAGAGCACAAAAACGGAGGATGTCGTATATGCCAATCATAAAAATTGACCTGGATAATTTTACAGTATTTGAAAAAATGTCAATTCCCTTTTGTAATGGGATAAATATTTTAATTGGAGAAAATGGAATGGGCAAAACACATATTATGAAAATCTTATATGCTGCCTGCCAATCCTCAAAGCACGATGTCTCTTTTTCCCAGAAAACAGTCACCGTTTTCAGACCCGATCATTCATCCATCGGAAGGCTGGTCAATCGAAAAAAAAGCAATAACAATACGGCGAAAATCATGGTTATTTCCGATACTTCTAAAATTGGAATGACCTTTACAAATAAAACAAAAAAATGGGATGCGAAACTGACGGGTGAGCAAAATTGGGAAAAACAAATGTCAGATCTGGCAAGCGTCTTTATACCTGCAAAAGAAATTCTGTCAAACGCATGGAATTTAGAAGCCGCAGTCAAAATGGGCAACGTAGAATTTGACGATACCTATCTCGACATTATTGCCGCCGCTAAAATAAATGTATCGCCGGGCGTCGATTCAAGCGAAAGAAAAAAATATTTAGATGTGCTCCAAAAAATCAGTACAGGAAAGGTAACGGTTTCAGATGAAAGATTCTATTTGAAACCGGGAACTCAGGCGAAATTAGAATTCAATCTTGTCGCTGAGGGATTACGAAAAATTGCTCTGCTATGGCAGCTCATTAAGAACGGAACTTTGGAAAAGGGATCTGTACTGTTTTGGGATGAACCCGAAGCGAATATGAATCCGAAACATATCCCAATTCTTGCAGAGCTTCTTTTGCTTTTACAGGAAGAAGGCGTACAGATTTTCATTTCCACACACGATTATTTTTTGGCAAAATATCTTGAAGTAAAACGTACTGATAAAAATTTTCTTCAATATTGCTCCTTTTATTATAAAGATGACAAATTGAAAAATGTAACCTGTGAAATTTCAGAAGAATTTGATTTATTGGAACACAATGCCATTATGGAAACATTTCGCCAGTTGTACTTAGATGAAATAGGGGTGGCGCTGAATTGAAAACGATTACTGAATCTGAAATGAACTTTGGCAGATACAAAGAAGAAAACTTATTTGAAATAGAAAATTCACAAATACGAAAGTCTTTAGGAGAAGGCGTTAAAACAGTTGAATTTATTTTGCTAAAGAACGATAAGCATATCATTTTCCTGGAAGCAAAGAAAAACTGCCCGAACGAGCACAATATGAATGACTCGCCAAACAAGAGACTTAAATTCGAAAATTTTTACAATGATGTAACTCAGAAATTCACGGATTCCCTGCAAGTTTATCTGGCGGCAATTTTAAATCGTTATGGGAATCTGTCAGAAATAGGGCACAATCTCTGCACCCCAGAGAATTGCAGCGAGAAAGAAATATTCTTTGTTTTAGTAATAAAGTGCGCCGAAATTTCATGGCTTTCAGGAGTAAAGGCAATTTTAGAAAAGCGACTATTATCCCTGCGGAAAATATGGAAAATTAAGATTCTGGTTTTAAACCATGAACTGGCGCAAAAAAAGGGATTGGCATTGAAAAATGACGCATCAGATTTTTAAATCCGGTGCGTCATTTCTTTTTTCAAAGAAAACCCTCTATTCGATTACCATCCGTGCCGCGCCAAAAATTCCCGCATCGTTTCCAAGCTTTGCAAGGGCGAATTCCGTTCCTTTGCAGGCATCCAGCACATAGTTCACATAGTACTTCTTTACATAATCCAGAATTACTGTCCCGGCTTTGGACACGCCGCCGCCGATAACAAAAATCTCAGGGTCTGCCACACCCGTGACGCCCGCAAGCGCCGTACCCAGATATTTTCCAAACTCCTCCGCCACTTCACAGGCCAGGGCGTCCCCTGCTTTCACCGCGTCAAAGACGGCCTTCGCCGAAACCTCTCCCTCACGCAGAACGGATGGAGCGTCGCTTGCCAAAAGCTTTCGGTTCGCCAGATAAACCACGCCCGTAGCGGAAGCTACCTGTTCCAGACATCCCACGTTTCCGCAGCCGCACGGCTTATCCACGTCATCTGTGACGTGAATATGTCCGATCTCACCGCCTGCCCCGTGGCTTCCGGTCACGATCTTTCCGCCGAGGATGATACCGCCGCCCACGCCTGTTCCGAGCGTCACCATCACTACATTCTTATGGCCTTCGCCGCCGCCCTTCCACATCTCGCCCAGGGCCGCCACATTCGCATCGTTTCCGACCTTCGTCACAAGTCCCGTGAGCTTCTCCATCTCTTCTGCCAGCTTTACATAGCCCCAATGCAGGTTTACCGCCGCAATGACGGCCCCTTCCTCATTGACCGGCCCTGGCACGCCGACGCCCACGCCGGCAATCTCTTCCTTCTTCAGATTCTTCTCAGCAATCTTCGCTTCAATCGTTGCTGCCACATCCGGGATAATGTTCTCTCCGCTTCCCTCGGAGCGGGTCTTGATCTCCCATTTATCCAGAACCTCTCCCTGCACGTCAAACAGTCCGCATTTTACGGTGGTTCCTCCTATATCAATTCCAAAACAATATTTTTTCATCACAAATTCCTCCTGTTATTCTTCTCTTCCTCTTGCCAGGGATGCCTGCACACGCTTATAAAGCTCCTGTGCCGCATTATATCCCATCTTCTTCTGTCTGTGGTTGACCGCCGCCGTCTCTACGATCACCGCCAGATTTCGTCCCGGACGAATCGGAAGCGAATGACATACGACCTTGTTTCCGAGGTATTCCGTATACTCTTCCTCCAGCCCCAGACGGTCATACTCCTTATCCCTGTCCCACTCTTCCAGTTTGATGACCAGATCAATGGACTGGGTATCTTTCACGCTCTCTACGCCAAACAGCGTCTTTACATCAATAATTCCAATACCTCGCAGCTCAATAAAATGCTTCGTAATATCCGGCGCCGTACCGATCAGAGTCTCGTCGCTGACCCTGCGGATTTCCACCACATCATCCGTAACCAGACGGTGTCCCCGCTTAATCAGCTCCAGAGCCGCCTCGCTCTTTCCGATTCCGCTCTCGCCGGTAATCATGACGCCCTCTCCGTAAACATCCACCAGCACGCCATGAATCGAAATGCACGGCGCAAGCTCCACATTCAGCCTGCGGATGATCTCTGCCATAAACGGGGAGGTCTGCTGCCTGGAAAGCAGGATCGGCACATGATATTTGTGCGCCAGCCTCATCATGTCCTCATCCGGCCTTGTCCTCGTGGTATAAACGACGCAGGGAATCTTACTCGACAGGAACTGCTCGTATGCCGGAATCTTCTTCTCCCTCGGCAGGCTCGCCAGATAGGTATATTCCACATATCCGATAATCTGTACGCGCTCAGAAGAGAAGTGCTCAAAATATCCGGCAAGCTGCAACGCAGGACGATTAATATCGGGAAGCGTGATCTTAATATCCGATATATCAATGTCCGGCGTAAGATTTTCCAGCTTGAGCTGGTCGATAATCTTTTTCAACGCTACACTGCTCATATCTTTTCTCCTTGTCCTATGTTTTCGGGTAACTGTTTGGTTCCCTTCACAGTTACGTTTCAGATACTGTTATCTTAACATACTTTTCCTCTGACATCCAGTGCAATCTACATCTCCTGCGGCTTTGTCCCCGCAAAAAACTCATAGACCTTCCGGGCGCTTGCTTCATTCATGGACGGCGCTTTTGCAAGCTCTTCAATCCCGGCTGCCCTGATCGCCTCCAGGGACTGAAACGTCCGCATCAGGGACTTTCTTCTCGCCGGGCCGATGCCGTCGATGTCATCCAGAATCGAATGTACCTGCTCCCTGCTTCTTAAGGAACGGTGATATTCAATGGCAAACCGGTGCGCCTCGTCCTGAATCCGGGTAATCAGCCGGAACCCTTCGGAGGATTTGTCAATAGGAAGCTCCTCATTGTCAAAATACAGCCCCCTTGTCCTGTGGTTATCATCTTTCACCATACCGCAGACCGGAATATTCAGGTGCAGACGCTCCAGCACCCCAAGAGCGATATTCACCTGCCCCTTTCCGCCGTCCATCATAATCAGATCGGGAAAGACGCGGAATTTCCCAAGCCTGTCGTCCACCTTCTTCTCTTCCAGCTCCCGCTGTTCCTTAATCCCATGTTCAAATCTTCTGGTCAGCACTTCCTCCATGCTGGCGTAATCATTCGGCCCTTTGACCGATTTTATCTTAAATTTGCGGTAATCATTCCGCTTCGGCTTTCCTTTTTCATAAACCACCATGGAACCAACCGTCTCGAATCCGTTGATGTTGGAGATATCAAACGCTTCCACACGCTGTAAGCCCGGAAGATCCAGCCATCCTGCGATCTCTTTCATCGCTCCGATAGTTCTTCCCTCCTCACGCTTGATCTTCTCCTTATCCTGCGACAACACAAGTTCCGCATTCTTCTGCGCCAGCTCCACCAGTTTTTCCTTCATTCCTTTTTGCGGAATACGGATATAGACTTTGCCGCCGCGCTTCTCCCCCAACCATTCTGCCAATACTTCATGGTCATCGATCTCCTCCGGCAGCATGATCTCCCTCGGAATAAACGGCGTGCCAGAATAAAACTGTTTTACAAATGTAGTCAATATTTGTTCCTTAGTATCTTCATTTCCGATCTTTACATAAAAGTGATCCCGTCCGATCAGTTTTCCATCCCGGATAAAAAATACCTGTACGACCGCATCTCTGTCATCCGCAGCAAGTGCAATAATGTCTTTGTCCTCGCCGTCGTTATGCGTGATTTTCTGTTTCTGTGCAATCTGCTTCACGCTGTTTAAAAGGTCGCGATATTCGATTGCCTTCTCAAACTGCATCTCCTCGGAAGCAGCCATCATTTTTTCCTGTAACGATTTTAAAATTGGTGCATAGTTTCCATTTAAAAATTCAACGGCTGCATCCACACGCTGTCTGTACTCCTCTTTGCTGATATAGCCCTGACACGGCGCATTGCACTGATGAATATGATAATTCAGGCATGGGCGGTCTTTTCCGATATCTTTTGGCAGATTCCGGTTACAGGTTCTGAGCTGATATAATTTATTGATCAGTTCGATCGTATCCTTGACTGCCCCTGCACTCGTGTACGGTCCAAAATAGCGTGACCTGTCTTTTTTCTGTTGTCTGGAAAACAGAACCCGCGGAAAATCCTCTCCGACCGTCACTCTGATATAGGGATAAGTCTTATCATCCCGCAGCATGGTATTGTATTTTGGTCTGTGTTCCTTGATCAGATTACATTCTAAAACAAGTGCCTCCAGTTCAGAATCCGTGATGATATATTCAAAACGCGCAATCTGTTTTACCATCTGTGCTTTTTTGATCCCCTCATCATGGCTTGCCTGAAAATACTGGTGCACCCGTTTTCTAAGGCTGACAGCCTTTCCAATATAAATAATCGCATCCCTGCTGTCATGCATAATATAAACTCCCGGCTGATCCGGGAGTTTTTTTAATTCTTCTGCAATCTCAAACATTATTCACCATCATTGCCTTTACTCTGGCGTTCAGCGTCCATTGCCTGTTCCATAAAGCTCTTCTTTGTGCTCTCTTCCTCCGGTTCCGGAATACCTTTGATCTCACGGAAAATCTTCATAAATTCTTTTCCGGTGATTGTCTCATGCTCATACAGGTATTCAGAAATCTTATCTAATGATTCGCGGTTCTCGATCAGAAGCTGCATTGCGTCATCATAACATTTGTTAATGATGGAAAGAACTTCTCCATCGATCTGTGCTGCGGTCTCCTCACCGCAGATCAGTCCTGCCCGGTTATCCAGATACTGATTCTCTGTTGTTGCAAGACACATCATGCCAAACTTATCTGACATACCATATTGTGTAACCATTGCTCTTGCGATTGCTGTTGCGTTCTCAATATCGTTTGCAGCGCCGCTTGTTGCAGAGGAAAATACGAGTACTTCTGCCGCACGTCCTGCCATGTAGGTTGTGATCTTGGCAAGCAGTTCATCCTTCGTCTGTAAGAACTTCTCCTCTTCCGGTGTCTGCAAGGTATAACCAAGTGCTCCCATCGTTCTTGGAACGATCGTGATCTTCTGAACCGGCTCAGTGTTCTTCTGAAGTGCTGTCACAATCGCATGACCAACCTCATGATAGGAAACGATCTTGCGCTCTTTATCACTCATCACGCGGTCTTTTTTCTCTTTACCGCCTACTGCAACTAACTCAAAAGCCTCAAATAAATCTGCCT
>OMNT01003756.1_pt1 | contig 10706 bp, 10 predicted proteins | sample 1672551 | NCBI WGS metagenome assembly OMNT01 (sample SAMEA3136698, study PRJEB25190) | human gut metagenome
GGTTGTGACCTGCAGACTGAGCATGAGAGATATCTTACAGAGGAAATTTTCAAAAAACCAGTATTTGTCACAGACTATCCGAAGGAAATCAAGGCCTTCTATATGAAAATGAATGAGGATAATAAAACAGTTGCAGCTATGGACTGTCTGGTACCGGGAATTGGAGAGATCATCGGAGGAAGCCAGAGAGAGGATGATCTGGAGAAGCTTGAAAAGCGTATGGATGAACTGGGTCTGAAAAAGGAAGATTATGATTTCTATCTGGATCTCCGTAAATATGGTACTACCCGTCATGCAGGTTTTGGACTGGGATTTGAGCGCTGCGTAATGTACCTTACCGGCATGGGAAATATTCGTGACGTAATCCCATTCCCAAGAACTGTTAAGAATTGCGACCTGTAAGTATAGGCTGATTGTTTTATCCGTTTGATTTAGAAAGAGAGATTGGCATGAGATTTATCCATCTTGCAGATGTACATTTAGGTGCAGTCCCTGACAGAGGCTGTTCCTGGAGCAGCAGGCGAGAGGAAGAAATCTGGGAAACTTTCCGCCGGGTTATTGCGGGCATCCGCGAGAATCCGGTGGATTTGTTATTTATAGCAGGAGATTTGTTCCATCGTCAGCCGCTGCTGCGTGAGTTAAAAGAAGTAAATAATTTGTTTTCTTCTATACCGGATACCCGGGTTTATCTGATGGCGGGAAACCATGATTATCTGAAAGAAAACTCTTTTTACAGAGGATTTCAGTGGTCGTCCAACGTGTTTTTTTTCGAAAAAGAAGAGCTAACCTGTGTGAAGGATGAGAAATTGGATGTCTATATTTATGGGCTCAGCTATGAACACCAGGAAATAGAGGAACCCCTTTATGATTCTGTCAGTCCACGGGCAGAGGAAGGAATCCATATTCTGCTGGCTCATGGGGGAGATGCAAAGCATATTCCTGTAAATATGGGGGCAGTATCCGGTGCAGGCTTTGATTATATTGCATTGGGGCATCTCCATGAGCCTCAGATCTTGATTCCGGACAAAGCTGCTTATGCAGGGACACTGGAACCTGTGGACAGGGAAGATATGGGACCCCATGGCTATATGGAGGGAGAACTGGAGAATGGAAGCCTGAAAACCAGGTTTGTTCCCTTTGCCTGCCGCTCTTATGAGCAGATCACGCTGATGCTGCGTGAGGACTCTACACAGGCATCTGCGGAAAATATGCTGAAGGCAGATTTGGCTCAAAAGGGCAGAATGAATATTTATAAAATTTTTATCAGAGGAAACCGGACTCCCGGTTTTTGGCTTCTGCCGGAAAAGCTGAAAACCTTTGGAATTATTTCAGAAGTTGTAGATGAGTCCAGACCATCTTATGACCTGGAGATGATGGAAAAGCAATATAGCGGGACTCTGATCGGAGATTATATCAGATATTTTCCTGAAAATAACAGAACAGAAACAGAGGAGAAAGCCTTATATTATGGAATTCAGGCATTGATGGAGACTAGCAGGTTTTCCGGGATGAAGGGAGAGCCTGAAAAGGAATCCGGATATTCGCTGGATCTGGAGCGTGCCATGCAGATGTTGAAAATGTCCAGAAAGGGATTTTTGGTTCAGCAGGAGAGAAGGCGCAGGGATGAGGAAGGGGAGCTGCAAAAGCTTTTGACAAATGTGGAGCATGTCCAGAGAGAGATGAATACTCTGAAGGGTAATCTGGATCAGATTGAGGAAAAAGAGAATTCTCTTCATATGCGGCCTGGAGATGAGACAGGAGTGGCTATTCTGGACAGAAAGACGGAAAGGGCCAGGAAAAAGAGAGATTTTTATACTGCAGGGATGATCCTGTCTGCTGTTCTGGGAATTATTCTGCTTGTGGCAGCTACTGTGTTTACGGACAGTGCTGTTCTTGAATTGGGCATTCTTGTGATTGCGGCTTTAGGCGTATGTGTCTTTGGAACCGGAAGGATGAAAGGGGCCAGAGAACTGCAGAAGAGAGGACGCATGAAGGCAAAATGGCTGTCCAGACAGCAGGAGCTGAAAAAGAACAGGGAAGAACTGCAGCGGGAGTATTGTGAAAGGAAAGTTTCCCTTGGAAATCTGCAGGAGGAATATAGGGAGTATGAGGACAGAATTTGTCTGATTGCGAGGGAAGAAATAGATATTAAGGCATTGAATCTGGCTATGGGGGTTATTAAAAGGTATTGGGGGGACGCCAAAAGCGGCAGTTCCTCTGGGGCTCATGGTTTCGGGAGCTAATAACTCTAAGGTTTGGAAAATCGGCTAACTGCATAAAAAAATCCGCAAAACTCGCCCATATGGGCTCAGACAGTTGCGGATTTTTTTATAACGCCGATTTCCCGAACCTAAGAGTTATTACGCTCCCTGCACAAATCGCCCCAGAGGAACTGCCGCTTTTGGCTGTGCTTTGGCAGAGGCTCTATTGGGGGGCGCAGATTGCTTCGCTCCTGCTGGGAAGGAAAGCTAGTTTATTTAATATAGCGGGACATGTAGTTGGTTACGCAGCGGTTGATTCGGTCCACAGGGTTAAGGAGCTGGCTGATGGACTGGTCGTGGTTGAGGGTGTCGATGATCAGGGCAATGTATTTGCTCATGTCGCAGGTGATATAGTAGTCTTTGGCAAGAAGCTCAGGGGACTGGTAAATCAGGTTAGTGGTGAGCAGCTTGTCGAAGACGCCATCTTTGTGGGCTTTGTCGAATTTTTCCAGGCCATCGGTGAAGAGACCGAAGGTGGAACAGATATAGATTCGACCTGCACCTCTTTCTTTGAGGAGAGAGGAAATTTTAAGTACTGTATCTCCGGAGGAAATCATATCATCGATGAGAATCATGTCTTTGCCTTTAAGGTTTGGTCCAAGGAATTCGTAGGCTGCGATTGGATGGCGGCCATTCACTCGTTTGGAATAATCAAGACGTTTGTAGTACATTCCCATATCTACCCCCAGGATATTGGCCAGATAGATAGCGCGGTTCATGCTTCCTTCGTCAGGGCTGATGATCATGAAGTGGTCATTGTCAATGTGAAGGCCATCTTCATGGTTTAAGAGAGCTTTGATAAACTGGTAGGAAGGCTGGATGGTTTCAAATCCGTGCATAGGGGTTGCGTTCTGGACACGGGCATCGTGGGCATCAAATGTGATGATGTTTTCTACACCCATGCTTACCAGCTCCTGAAGTGCAGTTGCACAGTCCAGGGATTCTCGGCCGTTGCGGATGTTCTGGCGGCTTTCATACAGGTATGGCATGATTACATTTATTCGGCGGGCCTTTCCGCTGACTGCGCCGATCACACGTTTTAAGTCCTGGAAATGGTCATCCGGAGACATAAGATTGGTAAATGGTCCGATATTGTAAGTGATGCTGTAATTGCATACGTCTACCATGATATAGATATCATCGCCGCGGACGGATTCCAGGATAGTACATTTGGCCTCTCCGGAACCGAAACGTGCTGTCTGAACAGGGAGGAGATAAGAATCTCTCTGATAACCCTCGAAAGCAAAGGAGCTCAGTTCATCGTGGGAACGTTCCTTACGCCACTGAATCAGCCAGTCATTGACTTTTTCTCCCAGATCTTTACAGCTGATCAGTGGGATCAGACCCAGTCTGCCCACCGGAAGTGTAGTTAAATCCTTTGTATTTGTCTGTGACATGATTTTATTTTCCTCCTAAGAATATTTTCTGTATCCGGATATCTTTGGCTTCCAGCTTTACCATACGATAATTGCTGGCTATCCGGGAAAAGGTTCTCTCGGAATAGGTGTCCGAGAAGTTTTCAAGTTTTAGATTTGTAGAAATAATTGTTGATTTTCTGCGCATGATTCGTTCGTTTATGCACAAAAACAACTGAGAAGATACGAAACTGTTAGTCAGTTCGGTTCCCAGATCATCGATGATCAGCAGATCACTGTCAAGTATAAATTCTGCACCCTCGTTTTTTTCCCTAGAGAATTTGGAATCTGCAAGGAGATCAAAAAGATCAAAGGCAGAGAAGTACATGACACAGTGGGCTGTATCCAGTAATTCCTGTGCGATGCAGTGGGAGAGAAAGGTTTTGCCCACGCCGGTATCTCCGTAGAGAAAAAGATTTTCGAAACAAGTGTCAAATGTCCTTACGAAATTTCTGGCGGTATCGAAAGCCTTTTTGGCGGTTTCTCTTTCAGTCAGTCCCGTAGCTTCGTTTCTCATTGTATCAGAATAGTAGTCAAAAGAAAAGTGCTCAAAGTTTTCTTTTTTGAGAATTTCTTTTAAATTGGACTGTGTGTAGAGTAATTCTATCTCAGCCTTCTTGAAACAGATACATTTTTTATCTCCTACATAACCCGTATCCTGACACAGGGGGCAGGTGTAGGGAAGCTCCAGATAATCTTCAGGATAAGAATTGCATACAAGTAAGGCAGTCCGCTCCTGAGACAGGAGAGAGATTGCTGCTTTCAGGTCCTCGGTACCGGAGGCCTGTCCGCTTAGCAAGGCTCTGGCCTTTTGTGTACTTAAAGTAGCCACTTCTTCATCGATTTCTCTGATTCGGGGGATTTTGGCATAGATTTCCTGTTTATGTTCTTCCAGAAGACGACGGTTCCTGGATTGAGTCTTGCTGTATTCCCTCATAATCTTATCGTACTGATAGTTCTGTAAAGGCATGAACTGCCTCCTTTTCTGTATATCTTTAGGTGATATGGTTTTTTACTGGTTCAGTAATTTCTTTTCATATTCGTTGAAGTCGTATTTTCGCTGATGAAAATTATTGAATCGGTTCTGACTGGCAGGTTTAGCAGATGAGTCTCTTTTGTTAGATGCTTTTTCTGCTTTTTCCAGTTTACGCTGCTGACGCTGGGCATCCAGCTGGCGGATATCGGAAAGATTTTTGACACTTTTATCCTTCCAGCCAGAGAGGATCTTGTCTGCATAGGGGAAGCTGGGCTGACCGGTTGCTAGAACCGTACGGCTGCAGGCTTCCTGGACAATGTCAAGTGTGAAGCCATAATCCTTCAGCCAGGTGTCCATGAGAGAAATTTCATTTTCTACAGGATTTCGGCCGCTGATCCCCATAGCTTTCAGGATGATGTAATATTCCCGGTTATACTGGGAATTTGTTTCCTTAGCCATGGTAACAGTGGAGATTCCTTCTTTGGCCCATGCAAGCGCCACAGTTTCTATGTATCGAATACTCTTATGTCCTCTGCTGACACTGTATTCAATCAGATATTCTATGAGATCCGGGGAAAAATGAAGCTCATCATAGAAGAACATGATCTTTTTAACTTCAGTGGGAGTCAGAGTTTTACCCAGGTATTGTTCTGTAATATAGAGTAACTGAACAATCTCATCGTTCTGTTTCAATTCTTTCACACGGTCAGGGGTCAGAGAGGAAACAGAAGCCGGTGCAGAATCAGGGGTGGGTTCAGGTGCAGGCAGAATGGAATTTTTATTCTGCTTTTTTGGGTCGGTCAGGGGAATACAGGAAATTTCGCCGCTGTCCTGACAATTTAAAATCAGGAGTTTTTCTTTTTCCCAGTATTTCAGGGCGCGGAGGATATCTCTCTCTGTACAGAAAAAATGATCTGCCATCTGTTCCAGGCTGAACGGAGTGGTTCCGTCAGACAGCAGACGGAGAAGATGAATGTATACTTTTACAAATTCCCCGTTGGCTCTGGGCATATAGTTGTCTATAAAATCATTGGTTAGGACTGTGACTTCCCGGGGGGAAGCAGTCTGTAATGTGATGGATGTCATGAATCTGCTCGCTTTCCTGTTTTATGGTCATATTGATTTTTGACCCTAATATCATCTGAATTATAGCACAACCTTTATTTTTGTGCCAGAGGAAAGATTGGTGAAGTGGCGCTGCTGAGAATGAAGAGAGTAGTAATGTGGATAATGTGGATAATGTGGAAAAGCAAAAATGTAAATGATTATTGGAAACTTGAAAAACAACGATTTTGGGCGAAGAACATAGAATTTATGTTAAGAAAACTGTCGAATTATGTTAAATGATTTATACACATATAAATCCACAATAATGGGAGACATAAAATGTGTATAACCATGTGGATAATGTGGATAAGTGCAAAAAAGAGGAAAAAAACACAGGCAGAGAATGTGGAACAATTTGTTTATAACTTTGGGATAAATACACCGCCAATTGAAAAAGTGATTCTGAATTTGGAGTAAAAAAGAGACCGCCGGATATGAAATCCTGACGGTCTCCTAATTTTTTATTTACCTAAAAGCTGTTCGCCGATAGTTACCACATCACCGGCTCCCATAGTGATAAGCAGATCGCCTTCCTGGCAGTTGGAGAGAAGAAAATTCTCGATCTCATCAAAAGTCGGGAAGTATTCGCAGGGAGTGCCAAGTTCCTGGATTCTCTTCTGAAGATCTGCGGAAGAAATACCCAGATCATCGGTTTCTCTTGCTGCATAAATATCGGCTACAACTACATGGTCAGCCAGAGTAAGTGCTTTGGCAAATTCCGGCAGAAGTGCTTTGGTACGGGTATATGTATGAGGCTGGAATACGCACCATACTTTATTGTGAGGATAGTTGCGGGCTGCGTTTAAGGTAGCTTCGATTTCTGTAGGGTGATGTGCATAATCATCAATAATAGTAACACCTGCCACCTGGCCTTTATACTGGAAACGGCGGTCAGTACCGGTAAAGCTTCCAAGACCCTTGATAATCACATCTTCGGAAAGCCCCAGAAGATGTCCCAGGGCAATTGCTGCCAATGCATTAGATACATTATGGATACCCGGTACCTTCAGATAATAACTTCCTACTTTTACACCATGACGAAGAACAGAGAAAGAAGCGTGACCATATTTATCATAGGTAATATCCCCTGCCTGATAATCTGCATCTTGTTCCAGACCATAGGTGATCACATTGCAGGGAAGGTCGCGGATGATCTCTTCGTATCTGGGCGTGTCTGCATTAATGATCAGAGTTCCGTCAGCAGGAAGAAGCTGGGCAAAACGGCGGAAGGAATGACGGATATCATCAATATCCTTAAAAAAGTCCAGATGATCGGCATCTATGTTCAGGATAATACTGATTTTTGGAAAAAAGCTCAGGAAGCTGTTGGTATATTCGCAGGCTTCTGTGACAAAGGTTTCAGATTCGCCTACACGGATATTGCCTCCGATGGCAGGGAGAATGCCGCCCACACTGATGGTAGGATCGTAGTTTCCCTCCAGGAGAATGTGGGATACCATGGAAGTGGTGGTTGTTTTACCGTGAGTTCCGGAAATGGCAATGGGAGTTTCGTAATTGCGCATGATCTGTCCCAGAAGTTCTGCACGGGTAAGCATTGGCAGTCCCTTTTGTACTGCACAGGCATATTCCGGATTATCCGGATGAACGGCAGCAGTGTAAACTACCAGTTCTACCTGGTCACTGATATTGGAAGCGCGTTGACCGTAGTAAATAGTAGCACCTTTTTTCTCCAGTGCCTGGGTCAGAGGGCTGGACTTGGAATCGGAACCTGAGATAATGAAATTCTCTTCGAGAAGAATTTCAGCCAGACCGCTCATACTGATTCCGCCGATGCCAATGAAATGGATATGCAGCGGTTTATGAAAATCTATCTGATACATAATATGGTTCTCCTTATTTTGGTTTGGGCTTATTATACTCCCGGAAAGGAAAAATGAAAAGTCTTTCAGTTATATCTTTTTTTGTGGTGGTAAGGATATGGCAAAAAAATACAAAAAAACAGATAAATATATAGAAAAAATGCATAATAAATATAAGAAAAACCGAAGCGTGTCAAAAAAAGGCGTATACAATAGCTCTAAAAATAGTAAAAAACAGAAAGAAAAATTGTAAAAAATGTTCACTAACCATAGGAAGTGTGGTATAATGAGAAAATCATAACATACAAGAGGTGATTGCATGATTAAGAAAGAAATGATAGCCATGCTTTTAGCTGGCGGCCAGGGCAGCAGGCTGGGCGTACTGACAGAGAAAGTAGCAAAACCTGCAGTTGCTTTTGGCGGAAAGTATCGTATCATAGACTTTCCTTTAAGTAACTGCATTAACTCGGGTATCGATACAGTAGGCGTATTAACACAGTATCAGCCACTTCGGCTTAATACACATATTGGAATTGGTATTCCGTGGGATCTGGACCGGAATATCGGAGGGGTGTCAATTCTTCCGCCGTATGAGAAGAGTACAAGCAGCGAATGGTATACAGGAACGGCGAATGCAATTTATCAGAATCTGGAGTATATGGAGACATTTAATCCGGATTATGTACTGATCTTATCAGGAGATCATATTTACAAGATGGATTACGAGGTCATGTTGGATTTTCACAAGGAGAATCATGCAGATGTGACGATCGCGGCAATGCCGGTTCCGATCGAAGAAGCAAGTCGTTTCGGAATCGTAATTACCGATGAAGACAAGAGAATCACCGAGTTTGAGGAGAAGCCGGCGAATCCGCGGAGCAATCTTGCGTCCATGGGAATTTATATTTTCAGCTGGCCGGTGCTCGAAGAGGCACTGATCAAGATGAAAGATCAGCCGGGATGTGATTTCGGAAAGCATATCATTCCGTACTGTCATGAAAAGAAGCAGAGACTGTTTGCATATGAATATAATGGTTACTGGAAGGATGTCGGTACATTGAGTTCTTACTGGGAAGCTAATATGGAACTGATCGACATTATTCCTGAATTTAATCTTTATGAGGAATTCTGGAAAATTTATACGAATAATTCAATTATACCGCCACAGTATATCTCAAAAGAAGCTGTGATCGACAGAAGCATCATTGGCGACGGAGCTGAGATATACGGCGAGATACATAACTGTGTGATCGGCGCAGGTGTTGTTGTTGGACAAGGCTGCGTGATCCGGGATTCGATCATCATGCAGGATGTTGCGATAGGAAATGACTGTGTGATCGACAAAGCGATCATTGCGGAGAATGTTAAGGTTGGAGATAATGTAACCCTTGGAATCGGCAATGAAGCACCGAACAAGCTCAGGTCTGATATCTACAATTCTGGACTGGTTACGATCGGTGAGAATTCTGTGATTCCGGCAGGAGTACAGATTGGAAAGAATACTGCGATCAGCGGTATTACCGTGAAGGAGGATTATGTACAGGGTGCTCTTGAAAGTGGCGGAGTATTGATAAAGGCGGGTGACAGATCATGAGAGCAGTTGGAATCATTTTAGCAGGCGGTAACAACAACAAGATGCGGGAGCTTACACAGAGGCGTGCAGTGGCAGCGATGCCGATCGCAGGAAGCTACCGGGCAATTGATTTTGCACTCAGCAATATGTCCAATTCGCACATCCAGAAGGTAGCAGTACTTACTCAGTATAATGCACGTTCACTGAATGAACATCTGAATTCTTCCAAGTGGTGGGATTTCGGACGTAAGCAGGGTGGTCTTTATGTATTTACACCGACGATCACCGCAGACAATGGCTACTGGTATCGTGGAACGGCAGATGCGATCTATCAGAACCTGGATTTCCTGAAGAGGTGCCATGAACCTTATGTGATCATCACATCCGGTGATGCGGTTTACAAGATGGATTATAACAAAGTACTGGAATACCACATTGCCAAGAAAGCAGATATCACTGTGGTATGCCGGGATCTGGATCAGGGCGAGGATGCAACCCGTTTTGGCATTCTGAAGATGAATGAGAATATGCGGATCGAAGATTTTGAGGAAAAACCGATGGTGGCAAATTCCAACACGATTTCCACAGGAATCTATATCATCCGCAGACGTCAACTGATCGATCTGATCGAGCATTCAGCTGAGGAAGACAGATATGATTTTGTAACGGATATCCTGATCCGTTATAAGAATATGAAGCGTATCTATGGTTATAAGATGAAAGAATACTGGAGCAATATTGCATCCGTGGATTCTTATTACCAGACGAATATGGACTTCTTAAAACCGGAAGTCAGAAATTACTTCTTTAAAGAAGAACCGGGAATTTTCTCGAAAGTGGATGATCTTCCGCCGGCAAAATATAATGCAGGATCAGACGTGAAAAACAGCCTGATCGCGAGCGGATGTATTATCAACAGCAAGGTTGAAAATTCTATCTTATTTAAGAAGGTATTTGTCGGAAAAAATTGTGTGATCAAGAATTCCATTATTTTAAACGATGTTTATATTGGGGATAATACACACATTGAAAACTGTATCGTTGAGAGCCGTGATACATTGAAAGCCAACACATACTATTGTGGAGAGAATGGAATTAAGATCGTATCTGAGAATAATGAGAGATATGTATTATAGCCAGAATCACAGAGTTACTTACAGGGTGACAAAAACTTGCGTTAGATGAAGACCGAAAAGGGGGACTGAGACATCATGCAGATTACAGACGTCAGAATTAGAAAAGTTGAAAAAGAAGGAAAAATGAAAGCCGTAGTTTCCATTACCATAGATGAAGAATTTGTGGTACATGATATTAAGATCATTGAAGGAGAGAAAGGATTATTCATTGCGATGCCAAGCAGAAAGGCAGCAGACGGGGAATACCGTGATATCGCACATCCGATCAATTCCGATACAAGAGACCGTATTCAGAAACTGATCCTTGAAAAGTATCAGGAAACAATGGCTGTGGAAGAATAAGAACTGCAGATGAGCGGGCCGCTATGGGGATAGCGGCTCGTTTTTTGCTTATGTTGATGAGAAAAATATACGCATT
>OMNT01003760.1_pt1 | contig 10696 bp, 8 predicted proteins | sample 1672551 | NCBI WGS metagenome assembly OMNT01 (sample SAMEA3136698, study PRJEB25190) | human gut metagenome
ATTTCTACAGCCTGATCGATGATATCGTTGCCCGTGTTATGAAGGCAGAGGGGGGATTTATCTGGGCCTGCAAGAACTATGACGGAGATGTTATGAGTGATATGGTTTCCTCTGCTTTTGGTTCTCTGGCAATGATGACTTCTGTGCTGGTATCTCCGGATGGATATTATGAATATGAGGCGGCACACGGAACTGTACAGAGACATTATTATCGTCACCTGAAAGGGGAAGAGACTTCCACCAATTCCGTTGCTACTATTTTTGCATGGACAGGTGCTCTCAGAAAGAGAGGAGAGCTGGACGGCAATCAAGAACTGATGGAATTTGCAGATAAGCTGGAAAAAGCCACTCTGGGAACCATCGAGGATGGCAGAATGACCAAGGATCTGGCTCTGATCACAACCTTGAAGGATGTAGAAGTATTAAACAGTGAGCAGTTTATTAAAGCAATCCGTGAAAAGCTTACATCCCTGATGTAAGAGGTAATCTGATATAAGATACAAAAATAAAAAGGGAAGGGCCTGCATTATGCAAGCTCTTCCCATTTTTCATATAAGCCCTCCAGTTCTTCTGTGATGGCTGCCTTTTCTTTGCTTAATCTGGCACATTCTGCCACATTGGTGCATATCTCCGGGAGAACCATGGTTTCATCGATTTCCTTATCTCTGGTTTCCAGTTCTTCGATCCGGGCTTCCACCTTCTTTAATTCATTTTCACGCTTTCTCTGCCGCGCCTGCTCTTCCTTCTGCTGCTGCCAGGAAAGCTTATTGTCTGAGGCTTGTTTGACCTCTGCTTCAGCCTGGGCTGCTGCCGGAGCATATTTTTCTGTAAGCTCTTCCCGCTTTTCCAGATAATAATCATAGTCACCAATGTAGTTTACAATGGCCTGGTTGGTCAGATCCAGAATCCTGGTGGCTGTCTGATTGATAAAATATCGGTCATGGGAGACATAGAGTACAGTACCGGTATAGCTGTTTAAAGCCTCCTCCAGGATTTCCTTGGAGGCAATGTCCAGATGGTTGGTAGGCTCATCCAGGATCAGGAAGTTGGCCTCTGACAGCATAAGTTTTGCCAGGGATACACGGCCTCTCTCGCCACCGGACAGGGCGGAGATCAGCTTGAATACGTCATCCCCTGTGAAGAGGAAGGCTGCCAGCATATTTCGGATCTCTGTCTCTGTAAGCGTTGGATAAGTGTCTGAAATTTCCTGGAAAATAGTTTTTTCCATGTGGAGTACATGGTGCTCCTGATCATAATATCCGATCTGTACCTTGGAGCCGAGAGCAAAGCGTCCACTGTCAGCGTCTACCAGACCGTTAAGGATTTTCAGCATGGTAGTTTTGCCGGTACCGTTATTGCCGATGAGAGCCACCCGTTCTCCACGCTTAATGTCAAAGGAAATATTAGAAAACAAAGTCTGTCCAGGAAAAGCTTTGGATAAACCCTCCACAGTGAGTACATCATTTCCGCTGATGTATCTGGGCTCCAGGGAAATCCGCATCTGATTCTGGATTTCCAACGGCTTTTCAATCCGCTGCACCTTATCCAGCATTTTTTCGCGGCTTTCGGCACGTTTGATGGATTTCTCGCGGTTAAAGGATTTCAGCTTGGCAATAACTGCCTCCTGATGCTTAATATCCCGCTGTTGATTTAAGTAAGCTTTATACTGGGCATCCCTGAGCTGGGCTTTTTTCAGAGCGTAGGCAGAGTAATTGCCGCTGTACATCCGCATATTGCCGGCTTCAATCTCTACTACCTTAGTGACAACCTTATCCAGGAAATAACGGTCGTGGGATACAATGAAAACAGCTCCCGGATAATTCAGCAGATAGGTTTCCAGCCAGGAAATGCTTTCCATATCCAGGTGGTTGGTGGGCTCATCCAGCAGGAGAATGTCAGGATTGGAGAGCAGAAGCTTGCCCAGGGCAACCCGGGTTTTCTGACCGCCGGAAAGAGTTTCGATCTGTTTTTCGAAGTCCTCCTCTGTAAAGCCAAGTCCCTTTAATACACCCATAATCTCACTTTTATATGCATAACCGTTCTCAAGCTCAAACTGATGGCTCAGTCTGGTATAGGTGTTCATCAGGCTGTCCAGGGCTTCCCCGGCAGCAGTTTTCATTTCATGCTCCATGGAGCGGAGACGGTTTTCCATATCAATGATGTGCTGCTTAGTAGAAATCAGCTCCTCATAGATGGTGTGGTGCCCATGGATATCCTGGTACTGGGCCAGGTAACCGATGCTTTTATCTTTGGCAAGAATAACATTTCCGGAATCCGGAGACAGTTCGTGGATGATAATACGCAGCAGGGTGGTTTTGCCTGCACCGTTGTTGCCGATCAGGGCTGCTTTTTCCCTGTCCTCTATATGGAAGCTGGCATCCTGAAGGATTACCTTCTCGCCAAAGGATTTGCAGATATTCTGACATGATAGGATCATACAAATTCCTCCGAAATTTATATTATTGCAGCAGCCTGCGAATATTCGCTTTAACTGCTGAAATGTACACATACAGAATTTATTATAACTGAACCGGACTGTTTTTGAAAGAAAAAAAGTGTTTTAATTTATGATTTGAATGAAATTTTGCACATTCTATCAGATAGTCTAAATTTAATGAAAAAAATTTGTAAATAAAGTACAAATTTAATTTGACAATAAAATAACATTTGGTTATAATTGACCTAGGATATATAAGGAGGGAATATTTGTGGAACCTAAGGAAATTTCAAAAGCGGTGATCAAACGTTTGCCTCGATATTACCGTTATCTGGGAGAACTGATGGAGGAGAATGTAGAACGGATCTCGTCCAACGATCTCAGCAAGAAGATGCATGTGACTGCTTCGCAGATCCGTCAGGACCTGAATAATTTCGGTGGATTCGGACAGCAGGGGTATGGATATAATGTACGTTATTTATATACTGAAATCGGTAAGATTCTGGGACTTGACACAGTGCACCCGATGATTATCCTGGGTGCCGGTAATCTGGGACAGGCTTTGGCAAATTATGTAGATTTTGAGAAGCGCGGTTTTCGGCTAGTTGGTATTTTTGATGTAAACCCTGTGCTGGAGGGCATTGCAGTAAGGGGAATTGAGATACAGATGCTTAGTGACCTTCCCCTTTTTCTCAAAGAGAACAATGTGGAGATTGCGATTCTGACCTTACCTAAGGCAAAGGCCAAGGAAATGGCGAAGATTCTCATAGAAAACGGGATCAAGGCAATCTGGAATTTTGCACATATTGATCTGGATGCACCGGAGGATGTTATGGTGGAAAATGTACATCTGTCAGAGAGCCTGATGACCCTTTCCTATAATCTGAGTGAATATCGTAAGGAACATGAGAACCAGTAATAATAGTACATATGTAGTTGCCGGCAACAGAGGGGACGGTGACGAATTGAATGGCTGTGGTCGTTAGATCATAGCTTTTCTTTTTGAAAAAATAGGTGTATACTGTTTCCAATGACAGGAGGTGGCTGAATGAAACCTGTGGTAACAGCCGGTGAAATGAAAGGGCTGGACCGGAACACAATAGAATCGGCTGGGGTTCCGGGTATGGTACTTATGGAAAGAGCTGCACTGAAAACAGTGGAAGCTATGGAAAAATATCTGGGTAACAAGGATCGTGTACTGGTGGTGTGCGGAAATGGCAATAATGGCGGTGACGGGATGGCCATTGCCAGACTTCTCCATCTGAAGGGAATCAAAGTCGGGATTTATCTGGCCGGTCAGGAGGAGAAGCTGACAGACCAGGCCAGGCAGCAGCTGCAGATCGCCAAATATTACCAGGTACCTTTGGAGAATAACCTGCAGCCGGATGAATATACTATTATAGTAGATGCCCTTTTTGGGGTTGGTCTGTCCAGACCTGTGGAGGGCAGATATGCAGAAATCATCCACATGCTGAACCAGTCCGGGGCTTTCCGGGTGGCTGTGGATATTCCTTCCGGCATCAACGGAGATACAGGCCGGGAAATGGGGATTGGATTTCGGGCAGATCTTACAGTAACCTTTGCTTTTTGTAAAAGGGGGCTGTGCTTTTATCCGGGAAGAATGTATGCAGGAGAGCTGATCGTTGCAGATATAGGGATTTATGCAAATCCGGACAGAGATCCCTCTATGGCTTATCTGGAGAAAAAGGATCTGTCAATGCTGCCCTCCAGAATTCCCTGGGGAAACAAGGGAACTTTCGGAAAAGTGCTTCTGATAGCCGGTTCCCGCGGAATGTGCGGGGCTTCCTGCCTGAGCAGTGCTGCGGCACTCAGAGCTTCGGCAGGTATGGTGAAGGTTCAGACTGTGGAGGAGAACAGGATTCCTCTTCAGTCACAGCTTCCGGAGGTTATGGTTACCTGTGAGTTTAATGAGAAAAGCAATCAGGAAATACTGGACTGGTGCGATGTGCTTGTGATCGGACCTGGACTGGGGATGTCAGGAGAGAGCAGAGAAAGGGTACAGTGGTTCCTGTCTCATGCTGCCTGGTGTGGTAAGCCTGTGATCCTGGATGCAGATGGCCTGAATCTGCTGGCAGTACATGGAGAATGGAAGAAATATCTGGGAGAACAGGTAATTCTCACTCCCCATCTGGGAGAGATGAGCCGCCTGACCGGGAAAAGAATCGGTGAAATCCGGGAAAACCTGGCAGAGACTGCTTCCATGTATGCAGAAGAGACTCATACAGTATGTGTCCTGAAGGATGCCTGTACAGTAGTGGCCTCTGAGAAAGGGGAACAATATCTGAATATGAGTGGTAATGCAGGCATGGCTACTGCTGGCAGCGGAGATGTATTAAGCGGTGTACTGGCAGGAGTTTTATGCATGTTTCTGGCAGCAGAAAAAAAGCCTGCTTATGGTCAGATGGCAGCGCTGGGAGTACTGATCCATGGACTGGCAGGAGATATGGCAGCTGAGAATGTGGGAGAAAGAGGCATGACTGCCAGGGATATTATCCGGTTTCTGCCTGAAGTGCTGAAGGTGCAGTAAAAGAAGAGATTTTGAGTGTCCGGAGTTTCTTTGATGGAATGTGGGACAGATAAAGAATACAAAAAAGAGGAAGAGATTGTTATGGAAAAATGTAACCGAGTAAAAGCAGTGATTTCTCTGGATGCGGTGGAGGAAAATTTCCGCCAGATGAGAAAAAATATTGCCAGTGACACAAAAATGATCGCTGTGATCAAGGCAAATGCTTATGGTCATGGCGCTGTGCAGATTGCCCATATGATAGAGGGTTATGATTATATCTGGGGATTTGCCGTTGCTACAGCAGAGGAGGCCATTGCTCTAAGAAAGGCGGGGATCACCAAGCCAGTCCTGATCCTGGGAATTGTATTTGAGGAATTTTATCCTGAGCTGGTTTCTTATGATCTGCGCCCTGCTGTGTGTGAATATCAGGAGGCTGCAAAGCTTTCCGCAGAGGCTGTGTCTCAGGGAAAGACCATACATATTCATCTTGCGCTGGATACGGGTATGACCAGAATCGGTTTTGCCGATGAACCATCAAGCGTGGAGGAAATCAAAAAAATCGCAGCACTTCCCGGGTTGGAGATTGAAGGAATGTTTACTCATTTTGCAAGGGCAGATGAGTATGACAGAAGTCCTGCCATGGTTCAGCTGAAGCGTTACCTGGATTTTTGCAGTCTGCTTTCAGAGGCAGGAATTGAGATTCCTCTGCGCCACTGCTCCAACAGTGCAGGCATTATCCGTATTCCGGAAGCAAATTTAAGCATTGTCAGAGCAGGAATTACAATCTATGGCATCTATCCTTCTGCTCAGGTGGAGAGGGATATTGTGAAATTGTCTCCGGTTCTGGAGTTAAAGAGCCATATTACATATGTAAAGGATGTACTTCCGGGCACGGCGATCAGCTATGGAGGAACCTATGTGGCAGACAGGAAGCTTCGTGTGGCAACAGTGCCGGTGGGCTATGCGGATGGTTATCCCAGACAGCTTTCTGGCAAAGGATGGGTTCTGGTCCATGGAAAGAAGGCACCAATCCTGGGCAGAGTCTGCATGGATCAGTTTATGATAGATGTGACAGAAATCCCGGATGTGAAGAAGGGAGACCAGGTTACATTGATCGGCAGAGACGGAGATGAATTTATCAGTATTGAGGAGATGGGTGATCTTTCCGGGCGTTTTTCCTATGAATTCGCCTGCGAGATCAGTGACAGGGTTCCCAGAGTCTATATAAAGGACGGAAAGGAAACCGAAAAATACAATTAAAGGTAAATGCCTTCTGGCGGCAGAGCCATAAAGGAAAATCAACCACGCATGTATACACAGGAGAAAGTTGGAAATACTTAAAGTAAAAATCCCAAACAGAATCGGAGTGTGAATTGTGTGGTAATTAAAAGAGGGGATATCTATTATGCGGATCTGCGGCCTGTAGTGGGGAGCGAACAAGGCGGGATCCGCCCGGTACTGATCATTCAGAATAACGTAGGGAACAGGCACAGTCCTACAGTGATCTGTGCTGCCATTACATCTAAAATGAATAAAGCAAAGCTTCCTACACATATAGAGATCAATGCAGTGAGGTATGGAATAGAAAAGGATTCTGTGATCCTGCTGGAACAGCTTCGTACCATAGATAAGCGAAGACTGAAGGATAAGGTCTGTCATCTGGATGATGCTATGCTTGACAAGGTAAACCATGCACTGGAGATTAGCCTGGAGCTCAGCTTCTGAAAAGACGTACTTATCGCTTGACGGATATGGGCGAAAGTGATATATTTTACCAGTAACTATGCGTTTTCTTTATAAAGGAGAAGGATAAGCGTAATGGAAGACGGCAGTAGTATGCCCCTCTGGGGCGTATTTGTTTTGGTATTTCTGTTGTGGCTGAACGGCATTTTTTATGGGTTTGCGGCAGCACTGCGGAATATCAGTGAGAATGATACACAAAAGAAAGCGGACGAAGGAGACGAGAAAGCCAGGATGCTTCTGGAGCTGATCGACAGGCCGGCTCAGTTTGTCAATGCCATCCCTCTGATGGTCATGGCATCGGGAATTTGTTTTGGTGCTTTTCTGGTGCCATGGGCAGTGGCGGCTTTTCGTCCATACATACAGCATGTAGCGGCTCTTGTTCTGGTTCTGGCAGTATGTGTGATATTGCTTTCAGGACTTGGAATCCTTACCTTTCGCCGGGTTGGTACCTATCATCCGGAGAAATATGCATACCGTTATCTGAAGCTGGTGCATTTCTGGGTAATGGTGCTCAGGCCTTTTACTCTGTTTATCACCTGGATTGCCAGGCTGGCGGCAGTACCCTTTGGGGTAGAGCTGAACCGGACAGAGGCGGCGGTAACAGAGGAGGAGATTATTTCCATTGTGGATGAGGCCCATGAACAGGGTGTGATCCAGGAGAACGAAGCGGAGATGATCCAGAATATTATTTCCTTTAATGAGACAGAGGCCCATGATATTATGACCCACAGGACCAATGTGGTAGCCTTTGATCAGGAGGTTCTTCTGAAAAATATGATCGATACCATGCTGGAGGAGGGCAATTCCCGCTATCCGGTCTATGAGGAAAATATTGACAATATCAGGGGAATCGTTCATTATAAGGATGCACTGAAATTTATGACTCAGAATCCCTGGGCTAAATTTAAGCCCTTAAAGGAGCTGCCCGGAATCATCAGAGAGGCTTCACTGATCCCTGAGACCAGAAGTATTGGAGATCTTTTTCATACCATGCAGGCGAAAAAAATCCATATGGCCGTGGTAGTGGACGAATATGGACAGACTGCAGGAATTGTTACCATGGAGGATATTCTGGAGGAGATCGTAGGTGATATCCTGGATGAGTATGATGAGGATGAGGTTACCATCCGTACTCAGAAGGATCACAGTCTGATCATTGACGGACTGGCTTATCTGGAGGATGTGGAGGAAGAGCTGGACATCGACTTTGGAGATGTGGAGTTTGAGACACTGAATGGATATCTTACCAGCTTTCTGGGGCATGTTCCCTCAAAGAAGGATGTTGATGTGGTCATTAAGGCAAATGGTTATATGTTTACCATTCTGTCTATCGGAAATAAGACTATCGGTAAGGTACGTGCCGAGAAGCTAGCAGAGGAAAAGAATCCGGCAGATAAAAATAATTCCTGAATACAGGAAGTGTAAATAAAAAAGTGTATAACAAAAGGAGAAAGTGAAATGTCAGGACATTCAAAATTTGCAAACATTAAGCATAAGAAAGAGAAAAACGATGCAAAGAAGGGAAAGATCTTTACAGTAATCGGCCGTGAGCTGGTTATGGCTGTTAAGGCAGGCGGCCCGGATCCAAATAACAACAGCAAGCTTCGTGATGTAATTGCGAAAGCAAAAGCCAACAACATGCCTAATGATACCATTGACCGTGGCATCAAAAAGGCTGCAGGTGCTGATTCCGCTGATAATTATGAGAAGGCTGTATACGAAGGTTACGGTCCAAACGGTGTTGCAATCATCGTTGAGACTCTGACAGATAACAAGAACCGTACAGCAGGTAACGTGCGTAATGCCTTTACAAAGGGTAACGGAAGTATTGGTACTCAGGGCTGTGTATCCTATATGTTCGACCAGAAGGGACAGATCATCATTGACAAAGAAGAATGTGAAATGGACGCTGATGAGCTGATGATGATTGCTCTGGATGCAGGCGCAGAGGATTTCAACGAGGAAGAGGATAGCTATGAGGTTCTTACTGCTCCTGATGATTTCAGTACAGTCCGTGAAGCTCTGGATAAAGCAGGTCTGCCTATTGCAGAGGCACAGGTTGCCATGATCCCTCAGACTTATGTGGAGCTTACAGATGAGCAGGCTCTCAAGGATCTTCAGAGAACTCTGGATCTGCTGGATGATGACGATGATGTAACAGATTACTGGACAAACTGGGATGAGCAGTAAATCCTTTTGAACGCAGAAATGGTGTATAGTTTAGTATAAAAAAGGCAAAAATACCTCCAGAAAGAAAACTGGAGGTATTTTTATGTCTGAAAATAAATATGAAGTGAAAGAGGAAAATCAAAACGCCGGAGAGGAAGAAAACAGAAAACAGGAAAACCAGGAACAGGAAAACAATGCCCAGGAAAGTAAAAACCAGCAGATCAAGGAAATGGGACAGGCGGTTTTGAACGGAAATTCCCGCAATCATAAGGTGGAACTTCTGACTATCATCGGAGAAGTGGAGGGCCATGAGTCTGCACCCTCTCATTCCAAAACCACGAAATATGAGCATATACTTCCAAAACTTGCGATCATTGAGGATGATGAAGAAATAGAAGGATTACTGATCTTGCTTAATACAGTAGGAGGAGATGTGGAAGCAGGGCTTGCCATTGCGGAGATGATCGCATCCTTAAGCATTCCTACCGTATCATTGGTTCTTGGCGGGGGACATTCTATCGGAGTGCCTATGGCTGTCTCTGCAGATTATTCCTTTGTAGTACCAAGTGCCACTATGGTGATCCATCCGGTCCGTTCCAATGGTATGTTTATCGGAGTGGCGCAGACATACCGGAATATGGAAAAAATCCAGGACCGGATCACTACCTTTATTTCCGGCCATTCCCATATGACACAGAAGAGACTGGAGGAGCTGATGCTGGATACCTCCCAGCTGGTAAAGGATGTGGGAACCATGCTGGAAGGTCCTGAGGCAGTGAAAGAGGGATTGATCGATGAGGTGGGTGGTATCCGGGAAGCGCTGGGAAAGTTATATGAATTGATTGAAATGCAGAAGAAGGAATGAAGTCAAAAACTGAAAAAATCTTATATTGTTAGAAAAGAATACTTGCCATCTGACTTTTTTTGACGTATTATAATTGAAGGTTTATTATTTGCGAGGAGGAAAACCATGTATAAGATTTTAAAAGCTGAGACACTGGCTGCTAAAATTCATTTAATGGTTGTACATGCACCGCGTGTTGCAAGCCATTGCCAGCCAGGACAATTTATTATCGTTAAGTTAGATGAGAAGGGTGAGAGAATTCCTCTTACTATCTGTGACTACGACCGTGAAGAGGGTACAATTACCATTGTATTCCAGGAGATCGGTGTATCCACGATCAAGATGGCAGAATTAAAAGCCGGAGATTCTTTCCGCGATTTCGTAGGTCCTCTTGGATATCCATCTGAATTTGTTCACGAAGATATTGAAGAATTAAAGAAAAAGAAAATGGTATTTGTTGCCGGCGGTGTTGGTACAGCACCTGTTTATCCACAGGTTAAATGGCTCCATGAGCATGGCATCACAGCAGATGTTATCCTTGGTTCCAAGACAAAGGATATGGTTATCCTTGAGAAGGAACTTGGAGAAGTTTCCAATCTGTATGTTACAACAGATGATGGTTCCTATGGACGTTCCGGTATGGTTACCAAGACTCTTGAGGATCTGGTAACAAATGAAGGCAAACATTATGATGTCTGTGTAGCCATCGGACCGATGATCATGATGAAATTTGTCTGTCTTCTTACCAAAAAGCTTGGCATTCATACAATTGTCAGCATGAACCCGATCATGGTTGACGGAACAGGTATGTGCGGAGCATGCCGTCTCCAGGTTGGTGATGAGATTAAATTTGCATGTGTAGACGGACCGGAATTCGACGGACATCTGGTTGATTTCGATCAGGCTATGAAGAGAAGCCAGATGTATAAGACAGAAGAGGGTCGTGCATTACTGAAGCTTCAGGAAGGCGATACCC
>OMNT01003765.1_pt1 | contig 10675 bp, 7 predicted proteins | sample 1672551 | NCBI WGS metagenome assembly OMNT01 (sample SAMEA3136698, study PRJEB25190) | human gut metagenome
CCCCGCCGCTTCCTTCCGTCCGCGGCGCAAGGAGATATATTACGCGAACTCTCGCCTGCCGTCAAGAACTTTTTTCAAAAAGTTTTGAGCGGTTTTGAAAGCTTCGAAAAGCCCTCGCGATGGCTCGCGACTGCACCCTCCTCGCAAATGCAGCTTGTGTATACTACCGAGTGTTCCACGATGATGCAAGGCTTTTTTTCAAAATAATGTAAGGAACTTTTACCGTGCCTGATAATAGCTGCTCTTTCCCTTCTCTTATAAGCAACAAAGCTTCGGGCGATCCTGCACAGCAGGTACCTGAGAACGCATTCTCCCACCTTCCCGAAGCGGCAATCCGTGTCGTCGGCATTCTTGAAGCGGGAGGCTTCGAGGCGTGGTTTGTGGGCGGATTCGTTCGCGATGCGCTTCTCGGGCGCCCCTGCTCCGATATCGACATTGCCTCGAACGCTTCTTGGCAGCAAGCGCAAGCGCTCTTCGTAGCCGCGGGGCTTAAGACCCACGAAACCGGAGTCGCCCACGGTACGCTCACCGTTCTTGTCGGCGACGAGGCGTTCGAAGTGACCACCTACCGGCGCGACGGGGCCTATAGCGACTCGCGTCACCCGAGCTCCGTCGAGTTCGTGTCTTCTATCGAAGAGGACCTTGCGCGCCGCGATTTCACGATAAACGCCATTGCTTTCCACCCCCTTCGCGGACTGCTCGACCCTTACGGAGGCGTCGGCGACTTGCAGGCGAAAACGATTCGCGCGGTGGGAGACCCAACCAAGCGATTCTCCGAAGACGCCCTGAGAATCCTTCGGGCGTGCCGTTTCGCCGCGCAGCTCGGGTTCGACATCGAGGATGAGACGCTTTTCGGCATGCTCTCCAACAAGGGAATCGTCTACCGGGTTTCCGCGGAGCGCATCACCCATGAGCTCGACCGCCTCCTCACCGCCCCCTTCGCGGGAAGCGCTCTTGTGAAGTACGTCGACGTGCTTTCGTGCGTACTGCCCGAGCTTGTCGCCATGAAGGGGTTCGAGCAGCACACTCCCTATCATATTTACGATGTGCTCGAGCATACAGCGCATGTCGTCGACGGCGTGCCCGCCTACCGCCTCGTGCGCTGGGCGGCTCTCTTTCACGATATGGGGAAACCGGCCTGCTTCTTTTTCGGGAAAAACGGCGTCGGCCACTTCTATGGGCACGCGAACGTGAGCGTCATGCTCGCGCGCGGCATCATGTCGAGACTTAAGATGTCGCCGACGTTCGCGAACCGTGTGCTCACGCTCGTGAAGCACCACGATGAGGTGGTCGAGCCGACTCCTCGCGCGGTGAAACGCATGCTCGCGCGACTCGACGGGGATGCTGAGCTCTTCTGCGCCCTTTGCGACTTGAAGCGCGGCGACGCGCGCGGGCAGGCCCCCCATTGCGCGGGCAGGATCGATGCCGCGTACGAGCTTGAGAAGGTTCTTGCCGATATCCAGAAGGCGAACGAGGCGTTCACGCTGCAAAGCCTCGCCATCGATGGGCGCGACGTCATGGCATTGGGAATTCCCCGCGGGCCGGAAGTCGGCAAGGCCCTCTCGCGGGCGCTCGATGCCGTCATCGACGAGAGGGTTCCCAACGAGAAGGGTGCGCTCCTCGATTACCTTTCGAAGTAGCACGGAATCCCATGCGAGAACGACTGCAGCGAAATTTGTAGGGTTAGGGTACCCGTTTTCCCTATAACCCCACAGGCAAGACTTACGCGGACTGGCTTTGCGCCTCTCAATCTTCTCGAGCTGTCCGACTCGCGGACCGCAAGCTTCGATACTTGAGGCATGAAGCAGAGGACTGCGGGAAGCGAGAAGGCGCGTTTTGCCCTATAAGCCTATAAGCGAGAAGGCGCCTGAGAGAAAAGAAAAAGGCCAGGGCAAAGCCCTGGCCTGTTGTTTCTTGGTAGCTCCGAAGGGATTCGAACCCTCGACCTCCGCCTTGAGAGGGCGGCGTCCTAAACCGCTAGACGACGGAGCCACATAAGCGCTTTGGAATCGTAATGGCTGGGGTGGAAGGAGTCGAACCCTCACATACGGCACCAGAAACCGCTGTCCTGCCATTAGACGACACCCCAACTTACTGCCGGTGCGTCTCTTGCTGTTCTGCAAGGCGCAAGCGCAGGAAAGTATATTACGCGTATTCCCCTATGCCGTCAAGCCTTTATTTCAACTTTTTTGAAAAACTTGAAAGGCAACGGCGATACATCACTTTCATCAGGCATTTTGCCACATATGATCAAGCGGCCCGCTCCCCTTTCCCAGATCGAGGCCCGCTGAGAGTGCGCCCGTAAGGTACTCTTTAGCAGCCGCAACCGCGTCGGGAACGGATAACCCGCAGGCAAGACCGCATGCGATGGCAGAAGAGAGCGTGCAGCCCGTCCCGTGGGTATTGCTCGTCGGAATCGCCTCATGGCGGAACCAGTGGGTCTCGCCCGAACGGGTTGCGAGCACGTCGTTGGCGTCGTGGGCACCGTGCCCTCCCTTCACCAGGACGTTGACCCCAAGCGAGCGGGCAAGGCTTACAGCCGCGCGCTCACATGATTCCTCGTCCGACAACTCGCAACCGCAAAGAACCTGCGCCTCGGGAATGTTCGGGGTGATGACGCTCGCCCGGGGAAGGAGCTCCTCGATAAGCGCCGACACCGCGTCTTCGCCGATAAGGCGCGCGCCGCTCGTCGCCACCATGACGGGATCGACCACGATGTTTTCCGCATGCCACTTGTCGAGGCCGCCGGCAATCGCGCGGATGATCTCGGCCGACGACACCATGCCGACCTTCACCGCATCGGGGCGGATGTCGGAGAAGACCGCATCAATCTGCTCCGAGACGAACGCGGCGGGCACCTCGTGCACCCCCGTTACCCCAAGCGTATTTTGCGCGGTGAGCGCGGTGATGACCGTCTCGGCGAACAGGTGATGCGCCGCTATCGTCTTGATGTCCGCCTGAATGCCCGCGCCGCCGCTTGAGTCCGATCCAGCTATGCTCACGACCGCCTTCATGCGCGCCCCCTACTTCTCGAGCAGCGCCACGACGTCGTCGGTAGAAAGAACGCAGGCGGCATAACAGGTCTTGAAGTAATCAAGCCCCTCCTCCTGGTTCCCCACGAGAAACGTCGCCGTCGCGTCGCCTGCAACGATAAGGTTGTAGTTGTTGAAGTACGCGTCGGCAAGCGTATGGCGAACGCAGATGTTAGTGTCCATTCCCGTGCAAATGAGCGTGTCGACGCCGAGCTCGTCGAGCAGAAGGCGCAGTCCCGTCTGGAAAAACGCGCTGTAGCGGCGCTTCTCGATGGTGAAATCGCCCTCCTTGGGGTCAAGCAGCGGCGAGGTCTGTGCCTCGGGGGTGCCGGCGATGCCGTGATCGCCCCAGAGCAGCAGCTCGCGATCGAGACCGGGGATATGGGCGTCGTTCGTGAAGATGACGGGGACGCCTGCGCGCCGGGCAGCCGCCGCAATGCGGGCGGTGTTCTCAATTGCGGGCAGAAGCGTCTGCTCGAGCGGGGTTCCCGTCGGGTCGCCGAGCTCGTCGATCACGAGCAGGGCCGTCCTCTTCGCATCGAAGTTCGCAAGGTCGAACAGCTCGTTGTTGTTCTCGTCTCCAAGCATTGCGTCTCCCTTCGTCGTTTGCTATTCGTTGTCGAGATCGATGACCAGGCCATCCATAATCTTGTTCACCGTGCGAACCGCGCACATCTTGCCGCACATCGTGCAGGTCCCCTCGTTTTCGGGAGGGGCGCTCTCGAACACTTTGCGCGGGCGCACCGGATCGATCGCGAGCGAGAACTGCTCTTCCCAGTCCATGCGACGACGGGCATCCGACATGCGCGCATCGCGCTCGCGCGCGCCCGGGATACCCTTCGCAATGTCGGCCGCATGAGCTGCGATCTTCGTCGCGACAAGACCCTCGCGCACATCATGGGCATCGGGAAGGCGAAGGTGCTCGGCAGGCGTAACGTAGCACAGGAAGTCTGCGCCAGAGCTTGCCGCGACGGCTCCGCCGATAGCTGCGGTGATGTGGTCGTATCCAGGGGCGATGTCGGTCACGAGCGGGCCGAGCACGTAGAACGGCGCGTTGTGGCACAGGGTTTTCTCGATTTGCATGTTGGCCGCGATTTCGTTGAGCGCCATGTGGCCCGGGCCCTCAATCATGACCTGCACGTTGCGCTCCCATGCGCGCGTGGTAAGAAGTCCCAGCTCAATGAGCTCGCTTACCTGGCCCGCGTCGGTGGAGTCGCTCACGCAGCCAGGGCGCAGCGCGTCGCCGAGCGAAATGGTGACGTCGTATTCGTACAGAATGTCGAGCAGTTCGTCGTAGTGCTCGAAGAACGGGTTCTCGTTGCCTGTCATTTCCATCCAGGCGTAAATCAGGCTGCCGCCGCGGCTCACAATGTTCATCATGCGTCCGCTGCGCTTGAAGCTGTCGATGCTCTTGCGGTTGAGGCCGGCGTGAATGGTCACGAAGTCCACGCCTTCTTCGGCATGCGCGCGCACGACGTCAAGGAAGTCTTGCGCGGTGATGTTGCCCAGGTCTTTTTCCAGGTAGCCGACGGCGTCGTACATGGGAACGGTGCCGATCATCGCGGGCGACATATCCACGAGCGCGCGGCGGAAATCGTGCGTTTTGCCGTAGTTCGACAGGTCCATAATGGCCTCGGCGTCGAACTCAAGCGCGGTGCGCACCTTCTGCATCTCGCAGTCGTAGTCGCGTTCGTCGCCGGAAATGCCCAGGTTCACGTTGATTTTCGTGCGCAGCCCTTCGCCAACGCCATGCGCGTGCAGCGCAGGGTGGTTGTGGTTGGCGGGAATGGCAATGGTGCCGCGTGCGACGCGCTCGCGAATGACTTCGGCGTCGATGCCTTCGTCTTCGGCGACTTGTGCCATTTGCGGCGTGACGATGCCGAGCTTGGCGGCTTCCATTTGGGTTGAATAGGTTTGGGTCATGGTCGCTCCCTCAATAGACGGGCAGCCCTTGCGCCTCGCTGCGACGTTTGCGCGCCCGCTTTCCGCAATTACTGTCCGAGGTTTCTGCGCAAGTATAGCCGCTCGCGGCGCATGGGGCGAACACGCTTCGCCGTATGGCGCGAATTCTGCACCAGTTACTGCGGGAAAGGCCCCTTTCTTCAAGGAAAACGGAGGAGCGTGGCGCATGGCACGAATTGTGCTGCCCGCCTAACAAAGGCACGATTAAGAAAACGGCGGAAAGAAGGTTTGCGATGAAGGAAATCGAGCAGGACGTATTGCGGACGGCGGAAGACCATTTTGCGGAAAATCCCTCGCTCGAGGAGCGCGTTGCTCGCATCGAAGCTCGCGACCGGGTTGAAGAACTGCTCGCGCACTATGCGCGCTGCGTTGACGCGCAAGATGCGCAAGGCGTGGGCGCTGCGTTTACGGAAGATGGGGAAATATGCAACCCCGGCATGCCTGCTTTGAAGGGCCGCGCGTGCATCACGAAGCTCTATGGGAAGTTGTTGCCGGCGTTGACCACGTCATCTCACCTTATTGGCGCGCAGCAGGTTTTGTTTGCGTCGAGTGAGAGGGCGTTGGTCCATGCGGCGTTTCAAGCGTGGGATTCGTATAAGGCTGACGACGCCCTCGACTGCTTTTCGTTCGGGTTCTATGAGGTTGAAGCGGTGCGCGAGGCCGACGGCGAATGGCGCATGGCGGCGCTCAACATCAACCTCGCGGGGCAACTTGAGGCGTCTGCCGACGGTCGCCTGCTCGACGGCGAGGGCGTGAATGGTCGTTTTTGCGAGCAGTTCACCCGGCAGTGGCCTCCGGCGCCCAGGGCATAACCGGTGCGTTTGAGCGCGATCGGGCGATCTTTCCGCGAAACGGGGCAATGCTTGTTCGGACGGTTTGCCCGCGAAGCGAGGTGGCGTCTGTTCGGGTGACATCATTCGAATGGGGTCTCGTTTTCGAACCGTATCGTTCGAACGGGGTCTCGTTTTCGGCTCTCATCATTCGAAAGGTCCCTGTTTTTCGGGCGCCCTTGCTCGAATGGCGAGTTCGTTTTCGAGCGATCGCGCCCGAATAGGGAACTTGCTGCGGAAGGCTTCGATGGAGCCGCCCGGGGGCGTGGAGCCAGTTCTTGAAATGCCCGTTTATCCTGGGGTTTCGCTGCGTTACACTGAAAAAGCATTCGTTGCATCGTTAACCTGCGAGTAGGGGATAACCCAGGAAGAGACGGTGGTATCAATGGCAGCTCCCGAGACGTTGCATGTCCGCAACATCGTGTTGGTCGGACAAGATGGTGCGGGCAAAACCTCACTGGCCGAAGCCATGCTCTACATTTCCGGCCAAACGCCGCGCATGGGCACTACGCACGACGGAAAATCGTACCTCGACTACGATGCTGAGGAAATCAAACGCAAGTTCACTATGGGCACATCGGTCGCGCCCATTCCGTATAAAGATTACAAGATCAACCTGCTCGACACGTCGGGCCACCCCGACTTCATTGGCGACACGCTCGCAACCATGCACGCCGCCGAAATGGCCATGTTCGTGGTTGACGCCGTAGAGGGACCGCAGGTCATGACCACGAAGCTGTGGCGCGAGGCCGAAACTATGCGCCTGTCGCGCTCGGTGTTCATTAACCACATCGATCGCGAGCATGCGAACTTCGACGTTATCATGGCCGCGCTGCACGCCCGCTTCGGCGCGCGTTTGGGCGTGGTGACCATTCCCATTGGCGTTGACAAAGATTTCAAGGGCGTCATCGATATTCTGCGCATGAAGGCGCGCTACTTCGAAGGCGATTCTGAGCGCGTGGAAGAAATTCCCGATGAATACCTAGAGCAGGCCCAGGTGGCGCGCGACAAGCTGTGCGACTTGGTTGCTGAAGCCGATGACGACCTTATGATGAAATACCTCGATGGCGAAGAGCAGCTCACCCAGGCAGAACTCGAGGGCCTGTTCGACAAGGCCATCGCGCAGGAGCTGTTCATTCCCGTGTTCGTGGGTTCTACCATCATCAAACAGGGCATTCAGGGTCTTATGGAAGACATTTGCACCTACTTCCCGCACCCCACAGCGCATGGCCCCATTCCCACGGCCGACGGCGGTGAAGTGAAGGTTTCCAAAGAAGGCGAGCCTGCGTGCTTCGTGTTCAAGACCTTGGCCGACCCCTATGTTGGCCGCCTGAGCTTCGTGAAGGTGCTTTCGGGTACGCTGGTGCCGGGCCTCGAGCTGCTGAACGCGCGCACGGGCAAAAAGGAGCGCCTGGGCCATGTGTGCGTGATGAAGGGCAAAGAAACCACGCCGGTGAAAAGCGCTATGGCGGGCGACATCGTGGTGGTGCCGAAGCTCGTCGAAACGCGCACGGGCGACACGCTTTCGGAAAGCGGCAGCATTGCCATTGCCCCGTTGCCGTTCCCCGTTCCGCAGTATCCTGTCGCCATTGAAGCTGTGAATAAGAAGGAAGAAGACAAACTGGGAACCTTCCTTGCGCGCGTTGCGGAAAACGATCCGACTATTCGCATCGAGCGCCATGAAGATACGCACCAAACGGTGGTTACGGCGATGGGCGAGGCTCAGATCGATACTATTTTGAGCCGCTTGGCCGCTCAGGCAAAGGTTGAGACGAAGCTTGTTCCGGTGCGCATTCCGTATCGCGAGACCATTCGCAAGACGGCTGAAGCCGAGGGTCGTCATAAGAAGCAGACCGGCGGCGCGGGCCAGTTCGGCGATTGCTGGCTGCGTCTGGAGCCCAACCCCGGGTGCGGCTATGAATTCGTCGACGCCATTAAGGGCGGTGCGATTCCAGGTGGCCTGGTTCCTGCAGTTGACAAGGGCGTGCAGGAGGCCATGGCCGAGGGCGTTATTGCGGGCTACCCCATGGTCGATGTGAAATGCACCGTGTTCGACGGTTCGTATCATCCGGTCGATTCCAACGAGATGGCATTCAAGACGGCTGCGCGCATCGGCTTCCGCGCGGCATGCGAGCAGGCGACCCCCGTGGTGCTTGAGCCCATGGCCACGATGAGCATCGCTGTAGGCGAGTCGTACGCGGGCGCGGTAATGGGTGATATCTCCACGCGTCGTGGCCGCATTATCGGCACCGACTCAAACGATGCCGGCGAGACGGTCATTATGGTGCGCGTGCCGTATGCCGAGGTCGTGAGCTACACGAAAGATCTGCGCAGCATTTCGCGCGGATCGGGCAGCTACACCATTGAGCTCGACGGCTATGAGCAGGCTCCGGCCGACGTGCAAAAAAAGCTCGTCGCTGAATACGAAGCCAAGCGAGCTGCCGGCAACTAACGATTCGCGAATGGAACCTGTTAAATGCTCGCAGCGTTTAACAGCTTTTCTCGCTCGCGAGTGGGCAATGGGGCAGGGGTTTATCCCCTGTCCCATTTTTTGCGCGGGGAATGTGTTCAATGCTCGTAGCATTTAACACATTCTTTGAGACAAGGGACGAGGCGGCCTTGTTCCTTTTAACCTTGCCTTGGTTTTCGTCGCACGCAACCTGCTAAACGCTACGAGCATTTAACAGGTTTTGGCGGGTTCTTGCGCTACCATGGGCGCACGCACCCGTCGGAAGGTTTGCCCATGAAACTCCAACAGCTCGTTTACGTTACGAAAGTCGCGGAATGCGGCAGCATTACCGAGGCCGCGCGCAGGCTGTACGTTTCACAGCCCTCTATCACGAGCGCGATTCACGACCTTGAGCAGGAAATGAGCGTGCATATTTTCGATCGTTCGAACAAGGGCGTGATGGTTTCGGAAGAGGGCGAAACTTTCCTGGGCTATGCACGTCAGGTGCTCGAACAGACGGAATTGCTTGAGGGCAAATACAAAAATCCCGCACAGCGCGTGCCTCACTTCAGCGTGTCGTGCCAGCACTATTCGTTCGCGGTGAACGCGTTCGTCGACGTGATTCGCGAGTTCGATGCCGCGCGCTACGACTTCACGCTTCGCGAGGAGCAAACGCACGAGATTATCGAAGACGTCGCCCATATGAAAAGCGAGCTTGGCGTGCTCTACTTGTCGGCGCGCAATCGCGAGGTCATCGGGAAGATGCTTGCCGCCAACGAGTTGGCTTTCGAGCCGTTGTTTCGAGCCGAGCCGCATGTCTTCGTGTGTTCGAGCCACCCTTTGGCGTCTCGCGCGTCGGTCACGCTCGACGACATGGCTGATTATCCGTTTCTGTCATATGAGCAGGGCAGCTTCAACTCGTTCTACTATTCCGAAGAGCTTACATCCACGCTCGATCGCAACAAAAATATTCGCGTGCGCGATAGGGCGACACTGTTCAACCTGCTCATCGGCCTGAATGGCTATACGGTGTGCTCGGGCGTGATTAGCGCTGAGCTCAATGGAGCGTCGATTATTTCAGTTCCGCTCGATATCGATGAGTATATGGAAGTGGGTCTGGTCACGCGCAAGGGCACGCAGCGTTCGGTATACGGCGCGGCATATGTTGAAGCGATTCGACGACATATTCCGCAATAGGGTCGAGGTGGCGCGAAGCGAAGCACGCGCGGCGACTTGCCGCTTTGTGGCGCATTCTCGCAGGTCGCCCAACGGTGGCCCCATGCTTCCGTTCTGGTTTGTGTGACGGCGCTCTTGGGTAGCTTGGCTCGGTAGCGCTGTGGCGACATCGACTCATTGCCTCGGCGGTTCGTCTTAGCACCGTGAGCTCGCGCGCGTTCCGAGGGCTGGCATCCGGCAGCTCGGTTTTCGACAGGTTGGCTGTCTGCGTCGCTCTTTGCCACCGCCATAGGAAAAACCTATCACAAAAGCAAAGTTATTCGTATTTCACAATCGCAAAGCAGACCTGCATACTGTTCGGCAGACATTAAACCAATTCGAACAGAGGGTTAAATATGACTGCGAATTCTGTAACTAATGCGCCGTTTCGCTGCGATATCGTTGGCAGCTTTCTTCGTCCCGACGTGCTGAAGCAAGCGCGCGCCGACTTCAATGCGGGCGTCATCGACGCCGACCAGCTCAAGACCGTGGAAGACGTGTCCATTCGCGACCTTGTCGCCAAGCAGAAGGCTGCGGGCCTGAAGGTTGTGACCGATGGCGAATTTCGTCGCAGCTATTGGCATCTCGACTTCATGTGGGGCCTTCAGGGCATTGAACGCCGCACGAGCCGCGAGGGCTATATGTTCCACGATGAGGAAACCACGGCCGATACCGCGGTGGTCACGGGCCCGATTTCTGGCGAGAACCACCCGTTCGTTGAGCATTTCAAGTTCGTGCAGGCGCTCGCTGGCGACGACCACGTTGCGCGCCAGACCATTCCTGCGCCCATCCAGACGTTTTCGGAAGTGACGCTCGATCGTTGCGATGGCCAGCAGGAAAGCCTGCGCGGCGTGTATGCGACCGACGAGGAGCTTGCCGATGCGATTGCTGCTGCATATCGCCAGGTGATCGCCGATTTGTATGCCGCGGGTTGCCGCAACATTCAGTTCGACGACTGCACATGGGGCATTTACTGCGACATCGATTTCGTGGCGAAAACGGGCATGCAGGCCGTCGACATCCAAAAGGTGAGCGAGCTCGGCGTGGCGCTGAACAATGCCGCTATCGAAGGTGCGCCCGAAGACCTCGTGATTAACACCCACGTATGCCGCGGCAATTACCACTCCACCTACGCGTTCGAGGGCGGCTACGATCCGGTGGCGCCGTATTTGTTCGCCCATGAAAAC
>OMNT01003771.1_pt1 | contig 10668 bp, 7 predicted proteins | sample 1672551 | NCBI WGS metagenome assembly OMNT01 (sample SAMEA3136698, study PRJEB25190) | human gut metagenome
TGTGAGATGACTACAGTTGATTTTCTTCCATCCCTGGTGTCAAGGACTTCAAAAAGATCCCGGCATTTATCAAGATCGAGATCCATAAGGCCAAAATCATCGATCACAAGAAGATCCAGCTTGGTCAGCTTATTCAGGTAATCCAGATTTGTGGATTTGATACGTGCCTGTTCCATTTCGCTCATAAGAGTGTTCGCTTTTATATACTTTACACTCTTAGACTGCTTCATTGCAGTTACACAAAAAGCATTGATTAGATAAGTTTTTCCACTGGCGGAAGATCCTGTTACAATGAGATTCTTTCCTTCCTCTATCCAATGGCAGGTACTCAGTCGCTCTATTGTCTGGGTATCAAGCTGACGTTCTGGACGGTAAATAGTTTCGTCAAGATCTGCCGCCGGGTATCGCAGATGCGCTTCTTTCATCAGACGATTAAAACGTTTATCTGCCCGCGCCTGCCACTCTGCATCAACCATTGCTGTCATGCGTTCCATAAAAGTGTTCAGATCTGCATTGGGATCTTTCAACTGTTCTTCCAGGATATGTGCCATTTCTGGAACACGGAAACTCTTCAGACGCATGATCAGAGCCTGTTCCTGAGGTGTTAATGTAATGTCATGGGATGAACTCATTTGTATGCCTCCTTTCCACGGATGTTTGTATGGGAAGGAAGTTTTCCGGTTCCGTTTATAGCACTGCTGGAATGATTATTCTGAACCATGCTAAGTACTTTCTTGAAATAAGAATACTTGCAGGCATTGGCTTCTACGCATTTCTCAGCAGCCTCCTGAACCAGCCTGTGAGGAACATCTTTACAGGAATGGAGCACACCGGCACAGCTGTTGTATGCCTGTTCCTCATGCTTGGAACTGCGGAGTATCCTGTCAATAAGAGTTACCATAGATTCTCCATAAACAGATGCCCATCGTCTGTAATAAGCTCCGTCATGTGCATTCACTTCTTTGTAATACAGGTGTTCTGGAGGCATATGATTGTCATCTGTAATGTAAAGAGGAAAATCACGGTAAGATCTTGGATGGCGGCAGATCAGCCGGTTATACTCATCACAGATCCGTATCTCCGTCATTGTAGCCTTAAGAATTGCAGACTTCCCTTTGTAGGTATACAATACAGAATAGTAGTGGGCATCATACTCAAGGTGGTAATTATCTGGAACTTTAAGAAAGTATTTATAATCACAAAGTGTATAACTTTCGCCTGGAAGCTGGTTCATACGCGGTTTGTCGTACTTTTCGAATCCATTCATGCGGGATTTCCGAATGTCGGATTTTTTCTGGAAAGGACGCTGGTTGATGTCCGCTACGATCTTTTTGACCGCAGCATTCAGAGCTTCCAGAGAGGTATAAGTATCTTTCTTTAATTCTTCTACCAGATGCGTCTCCAAGAAACGCACATGATTTTCAACTGTTGGTTTGCCTTTCGGTTTCCTTGGCGGTGGCGGAAGAATGATCGTATCATAAAAAGTTTCCAGATCTGAAAAAGCTGACTGCAGCACAAGTTCATCTTTACTATGCCTGGTAACAGCTGTTCTCAGATTGTCCGGGACAAGATATTTAGGAACTGCCCCATAATAAGACAGTGCATGTACTGTGCCGGTAATAAAATGTGGAAGTTTTTCATCCGGAAAGATCTCTGCATAAACAAGGCTGCTAAAACCAAGTGTAGTCGTAAAAATATGAACTTTTCGAAGTTCGCCAGTAGTTGTGTCCAGTAGCAGTTCCGGCTGGTCGCCTATCCAGTCAATATACATCTTTTCACCAGGGATCCGCTCTACAGGCATAGATGTTTTTGAAGTACCATACGTATCTACCAGGAAATCACGATACAGCTTATAAAACTGAGCAAGCTGGTAACCGTTGGGATGCTCTTTTTTATAATCAATCCATAGAAAGCTCAAGTCGGCATGTTTTCCCATTTGGATCATCTGCTCATGTATTTTTTCGAAATCAGGTAATGGAATATCCTTATGTCGAAGGTTTTCTTTTGGATAGATGAGATCAACCACCTTTGAGGTTGGCATTTGTCGAAGATCATCCAATGATAAGCCTGAATCCTTGTAGCGGTTCATGATTAATGCAATCCCGCTTCGTCCAATCCGGTAACGTTTTTGTACGGCGTCATAACTGACTTTACTGAGTCGAAGTTCTATGACTCCAAGAATAGTATTGTAGTCGTGCATAATAGTTCCTCCTTTGCACTGTGATGAATAATAGTTACATCACAATAATAAAGGAAAAACGTACCGCTTTGAGCAGAAAACGCATACCGCTAAATCAGAATGGATGTACCGCTAATTTCAGAATAGGCGTACCGTTCGAGCAGAATTTGCAGTCAGGAACATCATATCCATACAAGCAACTTTTATTACCAGATACGAAGACTTCGACAAAAAGCCTGTGAGATACCGGAACCAGTCCATTCTTCTTTCTCAGGAAAACAGGAAGTTGTACCGCTTTCTTTCGAGGAACCGGCAGTCTGCCCATCCTCAGTGCAGCTCAAAACGGATACCATTCCAGACTCTGTTATAAAGATCACTTATCACAGTTTCCAGATTGAGATCACCAACGCAGCAGACCGTGAGACCATATTTCATATGTTATCAGCGCTGCAGGATTTATGTTAGGTGATCTGTCCGGTGTGTCTAAGATCTTCGTTATCACCGGACGTACAGATATGCGAAAAAGTTTCGACGGGCTTATGGCTATCATACGCGATACTTATGAACTCGATCCGTATGCAAATGCAGTTTATCTTTTCTGTGGAAGGGATAGCCGTAAACTTAAGGCACTCCATTTTGATAAGGATGGTTTTGTGCTGCTCCAGAAAAGGCTTGACGGAAACGGCAGGTTCCAGTGGCCGCGGAATGCTTCGGAAGCCCGTCTTTTGACGCGTCAGGAATTCCGGTGGCTTATGGAAGGTCTTTCCATCGATCAGCCCAAAGCAATCAAAGGCACAGGCAGAAAAAAAGATTTCTGATCCTTTGTGCAAAACAGAGAATTTTAAATTTTCTATATCCGTGACAGCAGGCAGCCGCCAGACACTTATCCACTGCTTTCTTTTTTCCTTTCGAATGCGATGTGGATGAGACTCAAAAAAACATCTGTTTTAAAACAGCAGGTGGATATCTTTCCTAAAAGAATGAGCATACAGGCATATCTTTCATTTTTTTAGGAAAGATATCCACAACTGAGGTACCGTCAGATTGACAGTACCATCTGTCCCGTCTGTTTGCCATATCCCCGTACTTCTTTTATAATAGGGATAAGAAAACAAAGGACGGAAATGCCATGCCTCATGATACAGAAGATATGATCCAGCTTTTATTAAACACGAATAAAGAACAGGAACAGACCATTGTGGATCTCAGAGCTACCATAAAAGAGCTCCGCAGCACTATTGCGAACCTGAACGAGACGATAGATGAACTGAAAAGGAAGATCTTTGGAACATCCAGCGAAAAGACCAGGCGTCCTGATCAGGAGGAAGGAATCCAGGAGGAAGAAACGGTGACCGTTGTAAAAGAACATACACGGACCAGAAGAAAAAAGTCTGTTCGTGCAGATCTGTATGAGGCCCTTCCCATAAAAGAGATCTCCTGCGATGTTCCCCCGGAAGAAAGGATCTGTCCGGACTGTGGTTCCCCGATGGAACACCTGGGGTATAAGTTTGTCCGGGAAGAACTGCGTATCACTCCGGCAAAAGTGGTAAGGGTCCATTACATGCAGGAAACCCTTATGTGTCCTGTATGTCGGCAGGAGGATGAAACAATGATCGTAGAGGCAAAAACACCGACACCGCTTCTTGCCCATAGTCCCGCATCGCCGGATATGGTGGCAATGGTCATGTACCAGAAAAGCTGTCTGTACCTTCCCTTCTACCGCCAGGAAAAAGACTGGTCTCAGAAAGGAGTCCCTCTTCCAAGGTATTCCAGAGCACACTGGTACAACTACTGTGCTCTGGAATACCTTGCCCCTGTATATGAAGCACTTCACCAGAAGCTTTTAGACCGGGAAGTGATCCATGCGGATGAGGTACCATGCCAGGTCCTTCATGAAGAAGGGAAGGACCTGGCATGGTACCTCAAAATCTTATATGTGGATCTATCTGAGTGGAAGCGATGGGCTTCCGGGGATCGTGCTTTACGATTACCGACCCGGCAGAGGCGGGGGAAACCCGATCGAATTCCTGTCCGGATTCAAAGGGCTGCTGCACTGTGACGGTTATTCCGCATATGGAAGGATTGAAGATGTGGTTCTGGTATGCTGCCTGGCACACTGCCGCAGGAAGTTTTATGAAGATGTCCCGACAGGACGTCGGAAAAAGCTGAAGCTTCTGGATATCAATTCAGAAGAGGAACTAAAAGAGCCTTCTTCCGGAATGTCAGATGACAACGGCCTTCTTCCGGCAGAAAAAGGAGTAGCTTTCTGCAACCGTCTGTTTTTCCTGGAACGCTGCTATAAGGAACTGCCTGCAGAGGAACGGAAACAGAAACGCCAGGAAAAGGAACCGGAAATATGGAATGAATTCTGGTCATGGCTGGGAAGCCTGAATCCGACAGGCGGAAGCAAACTTGAAAAAGCAGTAAACTATGCCTTCAACCACAAAGAAACACTGATGAACTATCTTCTTGATGGAAGATGTGAGATTTCAAACAACGCAGCGGAACGGAGGGCAAAGTCTTACGCAACAGCGAGGAAAAACTTTCTGTTTCATGATACAGTTGACGGTGCAAATGCAAGCGCAATCGTCATGAGCCTGATTGAAACAGCCACGGCAAACAACCTGAACATTTATCAATATCTCTATACACTCTTGCTGTATATGCCGGACTATAAAAATGAGCCCGCAGGCATAAAGCAGCTGATGCCGTGGAGTGAATTCATAAAGGAAAATTGTTCAGGAATAACAGATACAGAAAAAATACTGCCGGAAAATCGAGGGGACCTTCCTATCTGAGGTCTCCTGGAAGTCGTACACGGGTGGTTATTCATCGCTTACTCTATTTTATTCCAGCGAATATTTCCGTTAGCATCAAGATTTGTGAACCTGTTCATATCGAAAATGCGAAAGCTGCTGTTCTGCATTCCACATGGCAGCGTACTTTCCGTCCTTTGCTAACAATTCTTTGTGCGTACCAGCTTCGGTGATCCGACCATCGGAAACCACCAGAATCTGATCGGCATTTTTTACTATGGACAGGGTATGTGCGATCATCACCACGGTTTTTTTCTCTTTCAGCAGGTTTGCAATCGCCTGTTTTACCGCCAGCTCATTCTCAATGTCTAGGGAGGCCGTTGCCTCGTCAAGCAGCAGGATTGGGCTGTTTTTCAAAATGGCACGTGCTATGGAAAGGCGCTGACGTTCACCGCCAGACAGGAGATTACCATTTTCCCCAATCGGCGTATCATAACCTTTCTCCATCTTGCGGATAAAGCCGTCACAGTTTGCCTCCCGGCAGGCCGCTTCAATTTCTGCGTCCGTAGCATCCGGGCGGGCATGGCGGATATTCTCCCGCACTGTATCATCAAACAGGAACACATCCTGATCCACCATAGAAATCTGGTCTAATACCCGTTCCGCAGCTACATGATTGATTGGTCTGCCCCCTATGGAAATCGTGCCGCCAGATACTTCATAGTATTTTGCAATCAGGTTCAGGATGGTAGACTTGCCGGAGCCGGAATCCCCCACAATGGCGGTCAGCTTCTGATTCGGCACAGTAAAGGAAGCCTGTTTTAACACCGGTTCCCCGGGAACATAAGAAAAGTTCACATGGTCAAATACAATCTCATGGGAGGCTGCCTGTAGCGGCTCCATGCTGCCGGTTTCTTCCGGTTCCTTCATCACAGCCATGATTTTATTTTTCGAGATCATCAGATTCTTATAGCTGGTGAGGTCTACAAAAATGGAATTTGCCAGCTTTGCACAGAACAAAGGCAGCATACAAATCAAAAGATAGGACACGGTATCTAAAGTTCCGGCTGCCCAGGGGCCATAGACCGTCCAGATCACAACCGGACAGGACAGCCAGCTCAAAATACCGAATCCCGCACCAATCGGGAGAACCTTTGCTTCATACACAAAGCTGATCCTGCTAAACTCCTGCATGGCATGGATCACGGTTTTGTTTTTCAGACCGCCAACGCCATAGGCCCGGAAAGTCTGGATACCGGATACATACTCCACAATGCTGCTGACATTCTCTGCACAAATATCGTTCTTCTCTTTGCCATACTTCGCTACCTGCCGGAAAGAAAGCCACAATCCGGGGAGCAAAAGCAGGTCGGCAATCAGGAGGATCAGCCCGGCTGGAAAGTAGATCGTCATCACAAAAACAATCAACATCAGCGACAGGGCAAAGCTCTTTGCAATGTCCCCGATCTTATGGGTCAGAATTTTTTCATAGTTATTTACATCACTGGTAATGGTGTTGATATAATCGCCTGTCTGCCCTTGTGTAAACCGGGAAAGCGGGATACGCTTGAGATGGTCGCCCATAAACAGGCGGATATTTTTACTGACTCTGGCACCGCCGATCTGTGCTTTGGTATAGCCATAGCTGTATATCAAAATGCGGAACAGGAAGATGACAGCGATAATACCCGTTAGTGCCAGTACACGATTCATGTCAAACTGACCATCCCATAAAAACCGCATGACGGAATAAAGCAGCATGAACAAACTGCCAGAGAGCACCCCCTCCAGAACCGTCCCGGCAACACCAATATAAAAATCCCTGTTCTTCTTCCATACGTTATTCGGATTCATTCTGCCCGCCTCCTTCCAGTTGATAAGTAATTCCCCGCGCTGTTTCGTAGTCCTCCCATGCTTTCTGATAGTAAGCGTTCTCTTTCCGTACTTTCTCATGGGTGCCGACGTTGGTAATTGTATGGTTCTCTACCACAGCCACACGGTCGCACATTTTCAGGGCGCTCAGCCTGTGCGCTACCACAATGACCGTCCTGCCTTTACAGAGGTTCTGGATGGCCTTATCAATTTCCATCTGATTTTCCGGGTCAGAGGCGCTTGTCGCTTCGTCCAGGATCAGGATGGGGGCATTTTTCAGAATTGCCCTTGCAATGGCGATCCGCTGTTTTTCTCCACCAGAGAAACGGGAGCCGAAACTGCCTACCTTTGTGTCATAACCATCTGGCAGTGACATGATGAAGTCATCAATCTGCGCCTCCCTGGCGGCAGCCCGTACTTCCTCCAGGCTGGCGTCTGAACCCATGCGGATGTTTTCCAGGACACTGTCACGGGTAAGGAATGTCTTTTGAAATACAATGGCAATATTCTTCAGAATGGTATCGTAGTTCAGTTCATTCACGTTGATCCCGCCGATCAGCACCTCCCCCTCCTGCACATCATAAAACCGGGAGATCAGTTCAATCACGGTACTCTTGCCCGCGCCGGACTGTCCCACAAGTGCCATGCGTTCCCCATCCCTGATCTTGAGGTTGACGCCTTGCAGGACATCCGTTTTCCCATCGTAGGAAAAACGTACATTCTTAAGCTCAATATCATGGTTTTCCGGGAAGTCCATTCCACCTTCATAAACAGGAACGTCCAATATTTCTTTCGTTTTGGTAATGGCGCCCAGGACATTCGCAAAGTTTGTCCCCAATTCCTGTAAAGGCCGGATCTCCGTCAGATACATGGAGCCGACATAGACGAACAGCAAAAAAGCACTGGCCGCCAGGGAGCCCTTCAGGAAGAACATTCCGCCCAAGGGAACCATCAGCAGCATCCCACATTCGATCAGAACCACAAAAGTTGCGTAAGGAGGTCCCATTCTCCGGGAGGTTTCATTCCACATGGCGTTTTCCTCCTGGATCGCGCCGGAAAATTTCTGGAACGATTTGCTCCCCATGTTGTACGCTTTAATCAGTTTCATACCGCTGATATACTCGATCATAACGGAATTGAGCGTTGTAATAGATCGGTTCGCCCGGTTCATCAAATCGTCCGTATTCCGAAACATAACCCCCATTACCACAACGGCCAGAATCAACGGCAACAGGGAAACCAGTGCCAATGGGATATTTACTGTCATTAAATAGATAAAAATCGCTACCGGCCCTACCATATAGCACACAAGGTCTGGAAGGTTATGAGCCAGGAACAACTCTAATTTTTCAATATCTTCATTCAGTACTGTTTTGATATCCCCGGTCCGCCTCTCATTCAGCGTACCAAGAGGAACTTTTGCCAGATGCTCCGCTACCATGCAGCGTACCTTGAACAAAGCGCCGTAAGCACCTTTATGAGCAGCCACGCCGGAACACCCAAATAAAACAAAGCGCAGAACCACAGAAACGGCAATCATCATGATCGTCTGTACGACAAGCTCGTTTGTGCAGATATGCTGGAAAGCGGCATCCATCACACGGTAAATCCCAATATACGGAACAATGATGCATAGGCCGCTTGCCATAGCCAGCAGAATTGCCAGTAGCAGCCAGATTTTTTGCTCACCAGCCCATTGAAGCAGCAATGTAATCCTGTTTTCCTTTTTCTGTTTCATCACTTCACATCTCCTTTCCCCCTGAAACAGAGAACAGTTCCCGGATCTTTGGGAGGAAATCCATCACAACAGGGATGTCATCCGGCATTTCCCCTTCATCAAAATGCAAGACACGTGAGCAGGTACGGCAGACAAATTCAAAATCATGGGTGACAATAAAAATGATTTTTCCCTGTTCGGATAACCGTTTTATCAGACCTGCCACCTGCGCCATGCTGTCAAAGTCCAGGCCGCTGGTGGGTTCATCGAACACCAGCAAATCTTTTCCACAGATCATGCTGACTGCCACAGCCACCCGCTGCTTCTGTCCACCGGAAAGCGTGTTGGGATGGCGTTCCCGGTAGGTTGTAAGCCCCAGTTCCGCCATGGTTGTTTCTACTAAATCCTGATCCGGGTTTCGAATTCCGAAGGAACATTCTGCCTCCACACTTTCTGCAAACAATTCATAGTTCACATCCTGCATAACCATATAAGAGCGTTTCAACCTCGCCTTGTGTTCCATCGGCTGGTCGTCCCAAAGGAACGCGCCTTCACAGTCTTTATGAAGCCCGCACAGAGCACGGGAAAACGTGGTTTTTCCGGCTCCATTATGACCGACAACCCCAATGACTTCTCCCTTTGCGACAGAAAGAGCAATTTGGTGTAGAATCGTCCTCTTTTTATAACGCAGCTTAACATCACGGATTGCTAATGTAGGAGGGAGAACCGTAGGATGGGTGGCTGGAGGAAGAACCCTTGTCAGGTCAACTGCCCGCAGCCCCATGTGTTCCCGTTCGTTTTCCGTCAAACGGAGAAATTCCTCTGGCGTAAAAATCCTTGCTATTTCCCCATCTTCCAGATAAACAATGTGGTCTGCCAGCTCCATCAGATAATAGAGCCTGTGTTCCGCAATCAAAATGGTTTTGCCCTGGCTCTTTATCAGCCGCAGATGTTCTTTCAATTCCTGGATGGAAGCCATGTCCAGATTCGAGGATGGTTCGTCCAGCAGATAGATTTCCGGGTTCATGGCATAGACCGACGCAAACGCGATTTTCTGTTTTTCCCCGCCCGACAGTTCAAAAATATTTCGGTTCCGTAGCTTTTCAATATGCAAATCTTTTGTTGTCTGTTCTACCCGTTCCTCCAGTTCCTTTACCGGCCTGGCTTCATTTTCAATTCCAAAGGCAATCTCACTGTCCGTATCCACATTGAAAAACTGTGTCCGGGGATTTTGAAACACAGACCCCACCTTTGCAGCGATCTGATACATGGGCAGGTCACTGATTTCCTGTCCGTCCACTAGCACGCGCCCCTGAAGTTCTCCCTGGTAAAATTGTGGGATCAAACCGTTTACCAGCCTTGTGACCGTTGTTTTTCCGCACCCGCTGCGGCCACAGAACAAGACACATTCCCCGTCTGCAATTTTCAGGCTGATTCCATGCAGACTGTCATGCTCCTGTCCCTCATAAGAAAATGATACATTTTCAAACTCAATCACCTGATCACACCTCCCCGCTTACATAATTCAAAAATAAAGAAAGCAACCGCAATCAACATCGCCGTCCAATCTGCAATCCCGCATTTTATCTGGACAAGACAGGTCCGGGGATTGGGATTCTCGATCCCGCGGGTAACAGAAGCGATAGAAAGCTCGTCCGCTGCCTTGGAGGCCATCATCATCAGCGGAACATAGATACACTCTACTGTCATTCCCGGATGGGAAAGGAATCCGCCTAGGGAGGGCGATACGTCCCGCATCCGCATGGCGTCCTTGATAAAATGCCAGTCCTCCTGGACGGTTGGAATATAGCGCAGCATGACCGCAAATGTGATGACAAATTTTTTCGGGGCATGGATTCGGTTCATGGCGGATAAAAATTCGCTGACCTTTGTTGTAGACAAGACTATCCCTGCCAGCATCCCGCAGGCGTAAACCTTGTGAAATAGCCCAAGGAACGCAACAAACATGGTCTGCAGCGTCCCCATCATAGCCGCCATGATCCAGACTGTCAGTACACAGACTAACGCATAAAAGCATACCCCTTTTACGGCATATTTCCACTTTCCACAAAGCACTCCTAATACAGCAATCAGCAGGACAAGCGCAAACTGATAGGTAAGAGAAGGTGCGAACATGGAACTCA